>OCTW011277113.1_pt1 | contig 16006 bp, 14 predicted proteins | sample 1539671 | NCBI WGS metagenome assembly OCTW01 (sample SAMN02144230, study PRJEB22623) | gut metagenome | biome: sheep rumen | host: Ovis aries | place: New Zealand
TAAGAATCTCTCCGCGATCGGCGGCAAACACATTCATAAGAATGCGAATGATAGTGGTTTTTCCGGCCCCATTCCTTCCAAGAATGCCAAGTGCCGTTCCGCTGCCGGTCTCAAAGGAGATGCCTTTTAAAACCTCCTTGGTTCCATAGCTTTTATACACATTTTTTATTTCAAGAAACATTCGCCCCCCCTTCTTCAAGAGTCACGGAGTCTGACCCTCTGACTCATCATCCCAATGTCACATCCAGGATCATCATCGTCACAAACCCAAGAGAAAAGGCAATTGTTCACCAATTTGAGTGCTTTCCTTCCGACATCTCGGGAATCAATTCTTCCACCACTACATACATCATGGCTCCAGCTGCAAAAGTCAGCAACGCACAAACGGCCGCCACCACGATTCTAGATTTTTTTTAGTTATTTTTTCTCTCAACGTATAATATGCAGAGCGTTAATCCTCCAAAATACACCAAGCACAGGACCATTTTGTAGATTCTTTTAAGCCAGATCAGATACGCCGGATGCAATAGTAAAAAGAAATATACCGCTATCCCAAAAGCTATATAAAGGACTATTAGAATGTTATACTTGTACTTCTTAGCCGATTCTTTTTGAACACACTCTCTTGGACAAAGCGTTCCGTAATTTACTAGTAGATTGTAAATTAAATAACTATACTAATTGTTGATGCTGTGTTACACTGAATATACAAAAGTTTATGGAGGTATTCAGTAATGGCAAAGGCAATCCCTTTAGTGCTTTCCACCGAAGATCACAATCGCTTGGAATCTATTGTGAGAACACGTACACTTCAGGCACAGGTCGTTTCCCGGGCAAGAATTCTTCTTCTCAAAGAGAGCGGCGATTCCGTAGATGCAATCGCTGATAAGGTTGACCTTAACCGGAACAGCGTCCTTCTATGCCTGAAAAAATTCAGAGAAGGTGGTGTTGAAAACGCCATCTATGATGCTCCCGGCAGAGGCCGCAATGCAGAGATCACTGACGATGAGAAAGCCTGGATTATAAACGTTGCCTGCCAAAAGCCGACAGATTTTGGCTACTCCGCCGAAACGTGGACCTACGCGAAACTGACAGCGCATATCAATAAGACAGCTGAAAGTGCCGGTTATACAAGGCTCTCAACAATAACAAAAACAAGTGTCAAAAATATCTTGGATGCAGCAAATATAAAACCCCATCGGATACAGTATTACTGCGAGAACCGAGATCCTGATTTCGACGCAAAGATGCACCGGGTACTGCTGGTTTATAAGCAGATAGAGCTGCTCTTTGATGAAAATGGAGAACTGTTTATACCTGCAGGTGAACAGGATATTCATACCGTATCATATGATGAAAAGCCTGGGATTCAAGCTATTGCCACAACATCTCCTGATCTGCCGCCCACTGTAAAGAACGGCACAATCAAAAGAGATTATGAATACAAAAGGTTAGGAACGGTATCGCTTCTGGCAGCAATAGATTTGCTTACCGGTGAAGCGATTCCACTGGTCAGAGATTCACACAAAAGTGAGGATTTCATTGATTTTCTGAAGATACTCAATGAAAAATACCCCGAAGGTGATACCATCCAGGTGATACTGGATAACCACACAGTTCATACCAGCAAGAAGGTGAAACAATATCTTGAAACAATACCTGGGAGATTCATATTCATCTTCACACCTAAGCACGGATCCTGGCTTAATATGATCGAGGGCTTTTTCGGTAAGATGACGCGACAAATGCTGCGCGGCATTCGGGTTGCAACAAAGCAGGAACTCATCGACCGGATTTACAAATACTTTGATGAAGTGAACGAAACGCCGGTTGTATATCACTGGAAATACAAGATGGAAGACTTTGGAACGTCAATTGGTGTAGCTAATTAATTTACGTTCTACTAGTGATTCTAATGGAACGTCAAGGGTTTCTGCCAGCGATTTGTAAACAGATGGGTCAGGAAAACATAATCCCTGTTCCCAATTTGAAACCACTTTGTCAGTTACACTCAACCGGTCTGCCAACTACTTTTGAGTGTAATTCTTTTCAATACGCTTACGCTTGATAAGTGCTCCAACCTCATTTACATCCATCTTATCCCTCCTCGACTTTGATTGCTTTGAACGATGAACCATCTCAATCTTAGAAAACGTCATTCCGTTCTGAAGCGCCTGATATGTCGGCAGCTATAAACACCTCCGTGCTTTTAATATAACGGGTGGAAACAAACAATATAAGAACACTTGTTAAGCACTAATCGGTTCGAATGTTAATGCTTGTTAGACTGTGAGAATCCCAAAAAGCAGGTAGTTCCTTAACTTATATAGAAACTACCTGCCACTAGAGTCTTGTACTGTAAAGATATTACACCGCCAAGCCGCTTTTTATCATTCCGCCAATTGCGTTTTCAGAAGGGCCAGAACACCGGTCCCCTTCATTATGAGTAAATCGTATTGATCCCCAACGCCAGTGCCCCCTGTCCCTTTTGTGTCAACGAATAGCCATCAAATGTCGTAGCAATGGAGGCTGGTGTTCCCGGAGTGTTGATCACAATTGCGGAGATTCCCCCGAAAACAGCGCCGAATTGTAAACTCCAACCAGCATCGCAAATCACTGTATTGGCTCCAGCCAAAAGGTCAATGGCGTCAAAATAGCGATCACCATCGTTGATGTCAGCCCGGGAAGCGTGCCTATCAACATCCCGACACTGACACCGATCAGCGCGTACAGCATGACGCCCAGCGTACATACCGACTGAATAGAAGACAACCAGATTGCCATGTTTGTCCCGCCTTTCTCTCAATAAATATTCAGCTTGACTCGAAACGCGACACTGAAAATCGGATAAAGCACAACAACTACTATAATTGTATAAGGGATCGAATACTTCGTCGGCTGCTTCAATATCCTCGACAATACAAACACATAGAGCATCGCGGCCGGCAAAAAGGGGATAAATCTCCAAATAATAAGGAACCCTGCCAAAGCCACCAACACCTCCAACATCTGGTATAGATTGCGATACTGCACCTCGTTCATACGGAAGTAGGTCTTTGGATTTCGGAGCCCTTGAATGATGAGCAACATGGAAAAATAATAACGCCGCCTGCTACAATAGCAGGAAAATACCCCGCCCCGGGCACTCCATTCGCGGTCTCTCCGGGAAGTTTCCACCCTGATACAATAAAACCTGCTGAAAAGTCATTGACTTTTGTTAGCAGGTTTTATTGCGCCAATCCAGCCTCTTCGATAATTGCTGCATATTTTGTTGAGTCAGATATGGCTAATTCATACAATTCATCGGGTCCCAAGTAATTCCAGTCTGTTCCGCGCGTCTTGGTGTATCCCCTGAATTCTTCGCTCTCCACTGCCGCACGAACTCTCTCCACCAAATATCCCCTGATATCATCCGGCACTCCCTTCGGGCAGTCGATGCCGACCCAAACATTACAGATTAAGTCGGGATATCCTAGGTCCGGTGCGATCGGGGCGTCAGGCACTGCGGAGGAAGGTCGGTCATTAAACACACAGAGGCACTTCAGTGCTCCTGAATCTATGTTGGATTTTGCCTCGGAAGCCCCTACCACGATCGCGTCACAGTGGCCGCCAAGCAGCGCAGTCATTTCACCTGCCGCTCCGTCAAAAGGCACATGATTTACCGTAATCCCTGTTTCCTTTTCCATGGTATATACTGTCAACTGCCAAATATTGCCAGTGCCACCGTCTCCTACAGAAACTTCGCCCGGATTTTCCTTGCAATATTTCACGAACTCCTCAAAAGTCTGCCATTGTGAATCAGACGGCACTACCAGAGAACCGGACCAGGACTGGCAAAGCCCCAAAAACTCTACATCGTCCGGCCCTATATCCGCGTAACCAAGAGCACTAATATACATAAGCTCCGAAACAACTGTAGAAATCGTATACCCGTCTGCTTTAGAATTGATCAGTGTCTGTCAACACACCGATCCTGTTCCGCCTTGTAGAACCCGCAAGCTGTCATACCGATCGCCAATACAAACGCCATTGCAGCCAAGATGAACCTTTTTTCATTTTCTTCCCCTCATTTCTTGATCAAGATATGTTGCGAGTTAAATATGTTTATTAAAAAACTATAGCTGACCGGCACAAATACTCTGCTAATTTCCCGGTCCGACTAGGTAATGTTCCGATCTGCCTCGGGCATTTATTCGCGCCGCAGTGCATCAATAGGATTGAGATTTGCTGCCTGTACAGAAGGCAGAAATCCGAAGATAACGCCGATTGCCATTGAAAAGAGAACGCTGAGTATGATCGCCGGTATGCTGATGGCGACCGGCGTTCCTGCTGCCCGGGAGATCACCTCCGCGAGGATGATCCCCGAGATGACTCCCGCGACGCCGCCCAGACTCGTCAGTACCACTGCTTCCGTCAGAAACTGTGTCAGGATCCGGCTGTTTCTTGCTCCAAGCGCCTTTTTCAATCCGATTTCATTTGTTCTCTCTGTCACGGACACCAGCATGATATTCATAACTCCAATTCCTCCAACCAACAGTGCAATACTTGCGATCCAGATCAGCAGGTTATTTGTACTGTTTGCCAGCTCCTGCTTGTTGCGCGCCTTTTCCAGAAGATCCTCCGCTTTATAGGTTACCGCATCTTCTCCCGTGCCGCTTCCGCCAACAGATTTCTTCATAATTTGTTCAACCTGTCTGCCAACGTCACTCATCTTCTCCGTAGACACAGCCCTCGCAACGCAGTCCTGCGGCTCATCATAATTATAAAGGATTGGCCAGTCCGCATCGGGAATTAAAACTATACCGTATTCATCACCGGTGTAGGTCTCATAGTCTCGCAAAGATTCGATCACTGGTTGAAAATTATCTGCCTTCCTGATAAGTCCCACTACAATGAAAGGCTCTCCTAAAAGGTCAACCGTGCTTCCAATCGGTTCAATGCCCGGGAACAGCAGCTCCGCCGCCTTCTCATCCAGCAGCGCCGTTTTGCGAAAATTCGTGTAATCCGCTTCCACAAAGGGCCTTCCCTTATACACAAGATACCCGACTGTTGTTAAGTAGTGTGAATCCACCCCGAAGATACTTCCTCCCGACAAAAAATTCACACCGGTCGTGATTTCCGACGCATACCTGCGCTTATAATAAAAAGAGGCGTCGGCCACACCGCTAAGTTCACGAATCTCTCGAATCTGTGAGTCTGTTACCGGAATCACATTATCCGGCATCCCTGCTTCCATCCAGTACTCCGAATCCCCCTGTCTGAGAGAGACCGTCACGTTGTTGTTGCCCGCACCGATCAGATTCTGCATGATTTGCTCATTTGTTCCTTTTATAGTGGAGACAATGGCAATGATAGATGCAATACCAATTATCACTCCGAGCATAGTCAAAAAGGACCGAAGCCTGTGGGACCAGATTCCTTTCAAAGCAAGCCTGATATTTTCACGCATATCCACTCTCCCCGTTTTCTCTAATAAAGTTCGTAGACTGACGCTTCTCTTGTTTTTGCCCCATCTTTCACGTTTTTTCCGTAAGGGAAGGCAATCCAGTCGTTCGCACTCAAACCGTCCAGCACTTCGTAGCCCGAATCGCTCAGAGTGCCAGTGACTATATATTGCTTTTTAAGTTTCATGTCAACATCCCGCTTATAGACATATTTCCGTCCGTCTTCTTCCCGTATGAAGGCCTTAAGCACCGTCAGAGCATTGCTCCCTCCGTTCGGATTCGATGATGTATAAGATACTTCGACCCACTCTCCGTTCGTCAAGTTTGCTTTCTTTTCACTTACGGCGGCCATAAAGGGATAAAAGGTTTCTGTGCCGCCATCATAAAACATTCCCGTGCTGTCAGGATAAGGAGATATGCTTTTGATCTGAGCTTCATACTGTCCGCCTGTCTGCCAGGATGTCACTGTAACAGTGTCGCCTTCCCTGATCGTTCCAAGTTTGCTCTCCTTGATACCGCTCTTTACATAGAGCCCTTCCGTCCCGGTGACTGTAATAAAGGCGCTTCCGTCTGTAGGCGGCGCGTTGGGATCACCTGCTGTTTTAATCACGCCGTCCATGCTTGCCGTGATCACGCCCCTTTCAAGCGCACTTTCCGCTTTTTCAATTTTAATCTTGGATTCCTTGAGGTCCAGTTCCAGGTCTCTTAGTTTTTCCCTTGCTTCCCGCTTTGCCTTAGCCAATTCTCTAATTGTATAACTGGTTTCTCCTGACAAAATTTGAATTCCGGATCCTGTCCCAGTGCCGGGTGCAGGCGCTGTCGGGGGAACAAGACCTGTCTCGGATATATTTTCGTCACTCATCGATTCAGATTCAGGCTGCTCTGTCGGCTCTTCTTTTCCCGGTTCAGGTTCAGGCTGTTCTGCCTGCTCTTCCTGCGGTTTTTCAGGGACTTCGGGTTCGTCCTGTGTTGCGTTGTTACCGGAGTCATCTGACGGTACCGGTTCAGAGGATTCATGACCTTCACCAGTCTCTTCGTGCTCTTCTTCGGTACTTTTATTGAGCAGTTCCTCTATCTCGCGTTTTCTTGCTTCGATCAGCCTTTTTAACTGTTCTTCCGTAAGACAGTCAAAAAAACGTTCCATTTCATTTACATCAAGCCCGCTTACCTGCTCTTCGGTCATATCAGTAAAAAGCCTCGCGAGAAACGCCTGGTCCAAACCACGAATCTGTTCTTCACTCAGCGAAGCAAGAATGGCCGAAATGATCTCTGGCTCCAGTTCGGAAATCTGATCAGAGGAGAGTTTCTGCAAGAATAATGCCAACACGTCGGAATCGATCTCTCCAACCTGCTCCCTTGTGACGTTTCCCAGTAGAAGTGTTATAATAGCTGACATAGCATCCTGATCGATTTCTTCGACCTGCTCCGCCGTTAGGTTTACCGATAAGCTCTCAAACAAGACAGACAGCGTCTTGCTGTCCATAAGTGCCGCTGCAGAGGCAAATTCCTCCCTGTCCTGCTCACTCAGTGCATTAAGCATGGAAGCAAGGAGCGACCCGCGCTCCTGTTTCTTTTCCTCCATCTCGTCCGTGATCATAAGCTTGTCCAGCATGGCGGCCAGCCATTCTCCGCGCTCCGGATCAGGAATCTCTTTCAGAATCTTCCGAAGAAGCAGAGCAAGTTCTTCCGGCTTGTTCATAGCTGCATAACTGGTCTTACCTGTGGCCAAATCCACTTCTATATCGTACATCTGGTCTAATAGCATGATATCGGTTATCCACGCCTTCTGAAGTGCCTGCGCGTCGTCTCTGACCTGCAGCGCTATGTACAAATGTCCTGACTCTTTCTTTTCGGCTGCTTTTTGCCACTTTTTGATAAAGTCTCCGGTAATCACTACCGTCCCGCCCTTGCACAGGAAAACATAAGGCGTGTCCTCTTCTCCGAGAAAAACATCTTCCGGATCGTCGCGGACAGGTTTTGCGTCTGCCGTAAGGATGTGCTCGTACACTTCCGCCTTGCTAAGCACATCGACCTGATCAAACTCGGCAAAATCCCAAGCCAGATCAAAATCTCCCCCTTCGGAAGTCGGTGAAGTGTTTTCCAAAGTCTTAATGTTTTCCTTTGCAACCGTAATCCCGAGTTCAATCCTTTCGCGATTAAGTTTCTCTTTTTCCAGTTTAAGTTTTGTGGCCCTGGTGTCATAACGAAGAAGAACGTCTCCTTTGCGAACGGGCTGCCCCTCCTGCACCAGAACATCTTGCACCTTCTCCGTATCCGACAGATAAATATGCTGTTCGGCCTGCGTGGTAATCATCCCGGACACGCTGTTCTGCCAGTCCAGGTAATAGCCGTAGTTGAGGTCAGAGACCGGCACCACGGCAACCGTCGAAGAGGTAGTCGAGCGTACAGCTGATGCGATCCCCGCGATGATCGCCGCGACAAGGATCAGTGAGACACCCGCTGTCATTACTTTCTTTTTATTATCTTTGAGGTTATTAAACATTTTTGCACTTCCTCATTGAACATTTATAGGGGCTCCTCGTTTTAAAGACGCCCTAATTCTCCATCTATGATCTCAGCTCTGTTTTTTGCTCTCCTGGCGATTCCCTGATCATGCGTGATCACAAGCACCGTCACTCCTTCTGCGTTAAGTTCTTCAAACAAATCCATAACCTGTGCCCCCGAGCGGGAGTCAAGCGCCCCCGTCGGTTCGTCTGCGAGCACAATCCGGGGATTGTTGACAAGTGCCCTTGCGATTGCCACTCTTTGCTTCTGTCCTCCTGACAGCTGACTCGGCAAAAAATCCATTCTGTCAGTGAGTCCGACCCTGCCCAGCGCCTGCTGTGCTTTCTCTCTTCTCTCTTTTCGAGGACTGTTCGCGTAAGTCAGAGGAAGCTCAACATTCTCAAGAGCCGTCTGTCCACCAAGGAGTTGAAAGTTCTGAAAGACGAACCCTATCTTCTCCAGCCGAATGTCCGCCAGTTCGTTTTCTGAAAGGCTTCCCACTTCTCTCCCGTCGATCAAAAGACTTCCGCTGGTCGCCTTGTCAAGACACCCGATCAGGTTCATCAGCGTCGACTTTCCCGAACCCGACGGGCCTACAATAGCCGTGTAATCACCCTCATTCACCACAAAATTAATATTCTTAAGTACAGGAACCTCCAACTTTCCCTGATAGTAGTTCTTATAAATATTCCTGCACTCCACAATCTTCTTCATTGCTGTTCTCCGCTCATTAGCACAGTTTTCATGCCCTCACTCAATGACGGATCCGGTATGCAAATCGCGTCCTCAGCCGAGAGCCCTTCTGAGATCTTCACCTTTCCAAATTCTTCACTAGTTTCTGAGATCGTGACCTTTTGCTTTACCAGTCTGCCATGGTCGTCCTTCCAGACGAACGGATGATCAGGATCAGTCAGATCCACCATGTAGTCAGGAATCCAGGGCCCCTCGGAAATACCCTCTTCCCCTTCTTCCAAATCCAGCTCCACATAGACATGCTGCCCCATAATCAGCCCTTCGCTGCTGTCTAGCTCAACATAGAAAGGATATCGAGAACTTCTGCTAGTCTCCGAGCCCATAACCATGTAGCTTCCGCTTTCTGAAGTCATGGCATTCTCTGTATCGATCTTGGTGATCCTTCCTTTCCATGCGTTATCGTTAACCCTCGAGTGAACGACGACGGGCGCGTCTACATAGAGATCTCCAATGTTTTGTTCATTGACGGCTCCCTTCACTCTGTAAGTGCCCACCTTCATCACAGTGATGAAGCTGTTGTCGCCGGAACCCGAATAGGAAACGTCGTTCTCATTAATGCTCTTGACAACTCCGTCGATTCCGCTGACAACTTCCGCGTTTTCAATATTATCCTCCAGTTTTTCAATTTCCGCTTCCTTAATATCGATGTCCAATTCCTTGTCCTTGAGGGCAAGTTTTTGTTCCTTGATCTGAACAGTATAATTAGCCTGCTCCGAGGAGGATGCGTTCTTCTTCTCTTTTTCCAGCTGAGAAATTGCTTCTGCCGTGCTGTCATATTCATTGTGAATACGTTCAAGGTCTATCTCTGCTTGCCGCAGGTCTTCTTCATATTTCGAGGTATTATAAACAAAGAGAGCCTGGCCTTCTTCCACCTCTTCTCCCTCCGAGACGAAGATCTCCTTGACATCCACGTCGTTGTTTTTAGATACCGACCATGTACCCTGTGACTCTATGATCCCAGAGTAACGATTGATCATACCAAGTGCCGCATTCTGCCCGGTCAGATTCTCAACCGTCTCCACATAAGCCGTTCCGTCAATAAGATTTCCTGAACCCCTTAGCCTGATAATCAATATCGCCGCGATTAGCAGCGCTGCGGCCGCGATCACAATCCATCTTATATTCTTCTGAATAAAAACAGTCATATGTCCCTCCACGTAGCCATGCCTCTGCCTTCGCTCTTTACAAGTAATGATTATAGCCTTGGCATAATATACAACTTGCTCCTTTTTTATATCCTATCTTCCGGTTGACTTTCCCCTTTTTTTCATGCCTGCAATCTCAACAGGTTTCAGACTTTTGTTTTATCCCGCCATTTGTAAATATACTTTATTGTTGATATGTTTAAACTAACATGGAAACAGTAACAAATCACAAACCGATCTTTGTCTTAGGCTTAAAATCATCAAAAGAAAAGGTGAAACCCAACCGTCTGTCGTAGTCTGGATGCTGATATAGAACTCTTCTTCCATGTAGCCTGCTCGATTTCTTCCTCAATCCACTTGCGCGGTGAATTTGCAGCTAACTGTGAGCGCTCGGACCAAGCGTCATGCTATTATAGGCATGACAGATTTGTGCTTTGTTTGTGCTAATATTTTAATATTTAAAGGATCATTTTCCGTTTAGAGTACAGTTGATGTGCCATCTTGAGGATTAATATGGACACTCTGTTCTGATGGCGAGTTTGGTCATCATTCTGCGGTGAATAAAAGTGAGGTAACATCTGTGAAAGGTAAGGTAGAAGTGTTTAATCGACCAAAAGAATGGCTGAATCGCTAAATTTACGTTTGTAAGGAGGGTGTATCGGCGAAATGCATAAGCAACGCCAGAAGGAAATGAAAATGGAACTCTCAGAGACAGCAAAAAAGGCAGATAAAGATTTAAACATAATCTTGATTTCTATGGCGATCCCGTTGATTGTATTCATTTTTTACAAAGATGATATTATGGGATTCTGTAAAGATCTTTCGGTAAACATATGGCTTCGCTTTATTCCTCTGATGCTGATCCAGTTCGGCCTCGCAGGACTTGGATGTGTGATTATTATGCTATACAGAAAGGAACACTTCCGGGACTACGGACTTGTTAAACTGCGTTTTCTGCAGACAATTATCCTGTCCATGGCTGTTTGCATTCCGGCATTCATTTTCATGTTGGTCAATAACGAAGTGGATTTATATTTGCCTCTACAGGGATGCCTGCTAACAAGAGAATTTCTGTCACGCACATTTCCTATAAACGTTATCGGATATGGGCTGACGTTACTTGTATGGGGTTTCTTTGAAGGTTTCAATTACGTAGTTATCTCCAAAAAGATCAATGAGAGGTACCCTGGGGGCAGAAAGCATATCAACTATGGGGCTATAGTCTGTGGCATGCTCTGCATCCTCATACACGGAATGATTGGCTTCGATCTGTATACGCTCTTCGAGGCACTTACTACATTCGTCATAGTATACGGAATGCTTATGATCAAAGAAAAGACCGGTAATGCATGGGGATGTATACTGATATTCATCCTGTTCTGGAATGCGATCTGAATCAATTGGTTGACAAGCGATCAACGTTGAAGTTGCCCTTGCACTCTTATTGGCTGGTTGTGGATCTAAAGGTGGCGATTATCCTGCAACTATAATGATAAACGGAACAAATTATTATTCAACCGATAATGCCGTTCCCGTTGAAGTAGACGAAAGCGCAATCCAATACACTAGTTCATATGCGGAGGATGGTGTTCCAAAAAAGGACGGAGAGGCAAATTTCAATAGAGATACAGGCACTCCTTATGCCGTTCTTGAAAATGGAATGGTTGTAGTTCTTATGGACAATGAATGGATAGAGTTCAAAGCAAAGTAAGGAGAGAGTATTGAGGTATCAGCGCAGGACGGATCAGACCAATCTATTGAGGGTGAATGGAAAGCGAGATTTTTCATGCCGGCACTGAACCCCTAAACCACAGCATAAACTCCTATCTGAGCATATTTTTGGTCGATATCGTCATTGGATGCTTTCTCAGATTGTTGGATTATTGTCTAGCAGATGCGCTTGGCAATTATATCTTGACAGAAGACTTCGTTCTCTTATGGCTGGTAGGACTGCCTCGTTCGCTTCGCAATCCTCGCATGCCCCGCTCGGCTCTGGCCACCGGTTGAAGATGATAAGCCTGTCAAGATCAAAGACGCTTAAAAAAGCAGCAAATCTTTTTTCAAGACATGCTGCTTTATTTCACGCCACAATGGTAATGGTTATTCTGCTTTTTGTATAACGAAGAGTCAAATACTGTTATATATGATCTTTGATGTGGCTTCCCAATCAATAGATCTACAGAATATCAAGCATACTTTCTCTTAAAAAAAATAATTGAAAGCGCATAGGAAGCGGCACAAAGCAGAATTACGGCAACAAGCGCAATTCCCATGCTAAGTTCAAAATGCTCTACAACGAACCACATGATTGAGTTGTCCGTCAGTCTCGACCAGATTCCAAGGACAACGAGGACTATCACAAGAATAATCATGGCCGCAAATCCGGCATTTTCCCCTAACGAATAATTTGAGGGCAATGTGAACGATAGGAAAACAAGCGTAACGCAGAGTGAAGCAACCGCCATAAACAGGTAAAAGCCAAACCGATACGCGGGGAAACAGAAATAGGAAATCACGTTCACAATCAAGGCGACTGCAAATCCAATCAGCGCCATGATCCCGGCAAAGGTATAGCGGCTCTGTACGATCTGCTTTTTGGAAACCGGGAGCGACACGGCATATTTTCCCCATTTCCATTGCTGATCGCAGGTTGTCAGGGAGATAATCATGGATGTTACTTCAAGCGGTATCAGCAGAAAGCCAATGTAGAGTGCACCCGTTCCCTGCAAAATAATCATCAACGCAACCATTATTGCAAGATCAATCACAGGCCGGAGAATCCCGTATTTTTTCCGGATCGTCAAATAATCTTTGATTAGCAAACCTCTCATTGCAGCTCCCCCTTTACGTAGAACAGCATGATTTCCTCAATCGTGGCCGGGTCGACAATCGCATTTGGATATTCCTTTGCTGCCTTATTCCTGTTGCGCACCAGCACCTTGTATTGATAGTCTTCTTTGCGGTACGCGATCACTTCCGACTTATCAAGCGTATCAAAGACGGCCGCACCGCAGCTTACAATCCCATAGTGATCGACCAAATCATTCTTGTCGTGACTGAAGACCAGCCTTCCCTTGTGGATAAAGGTGATGTAGTCCGCTACCTTTTCCAGATCACTTGTGATGTGGGAAGATACCAGTACGGAATGGTTTTCGTCCTGAACAAAATCCATCAGCATATCCAGAACATCATCCCGGATCACCGGGTCAAGGCCGCTGGTCGCTTCATCGAGGATCAACAACTCCGCCTTGTGGGAGAGGGCAACGGCAAAGGCCAGTTTTACTTTCATCCCCTTTGAAAAATCCTTGATCTTTTTATCTTTTGGCAGATCAAATTTGTCAAGGAACTGCCGGTATTCGGACCATTCCCATTCCGGGTATATCCCGGCCATAAACGTCCCGATTTCCATCGGCGTAAATATATCGGGGAGGTGGTTTTCATCAAATACCACGCCCAGTTTGCTTTTGATCTCTATTTCGTCCAATAAATGATCTTTTCCGAAAATAGAAACCTCGCCGCCGCTTTTCCTTGTCTCATTCAGAATACAGTTAATCGTTGTAGATTTCCCGGCGCCATTCTTACCGATCAGCCCCATAATGACGCCGCGAGGCAGGGAAAAGCTCAATTTATCCAGAACGAAATCGCCATAATCTTTTGAAAGATTCCTGACCTCTAAAATGTTCTCGTCCATTTACTCGTCCTCCTGATACAAGATCGTCAGCAAGTCAACCAGCTTGTCGAAAGAAATACCGCTGGCGCGTGCAATCTCAATGGCTTCCGCAAATCTCCCCTCGATCTTCTTTTGCTGTTCTTCCAGATAGAAGTCCTGGTTTTGGGCCGATACATAACAGCCTTTTCCTGCGGTTGTTTCAATAAATCCATCCTCTTGCAGCGTGGCGTATGCCTTTTGCACTGTCAGTATGCTGATGTGCAGAGACTTTGCAAGCGAACGGACGGAGGGGATTGCTTCACCGGCTTTCAATTCACCGCTTATGATCGCCGCCTTGATCTGTGTTGCGATCTGTTCATATAGAGGGCGACTTGATTTGTTGCTCACAACAATTTCCATGGAATCACCGTCGTTTTCTGTTATATACTGTATTGCTTTAACAAGTACAGCATATAACGGAAAGGGTCATGTGTCAAGGCGCGTGCTCTCTTAACTTTGTTAAACCTTCTGGTTTCTAAAAAACAATTGACTAAACAGAAGGGACAGTAAGACTCTTGGGAAAGCTGAGATAAAATGTAATGTGTTTGTTTCCGAACGGACATATAGTGAATATTGTTCATCTGGTTTCTGCTCCAAAATAAATCCAATGTTTCTCTTGACTGTAAACCTTGTTCATACTGTATTGTTTGAGATGAGTTGACTTCGCAAAAGGGAGGAGATAAGCCTATGACAATAAAAGAAGTTGAGGAAAAAACTGGTTTGGCACGGTCCAATATCAGGTTTTATGAACGGGAACATCTTATTGAGCCTGAATGAACTGAAAACGGGTATCGAAACTATTCTGATATCGACGTGGAGAAAATCAGGAAAATAGCCTATATGCGAACACTCGGAATAACAATTGAGGATATACGGGATGTCCTTAATAACGAGGTGCCCTTGACCCAGATTATCCGAAAACAATATACAAAGTTAGAGAAGCAGATTTCGGATCTCAATAATGCTCGCAATATGTGCGAAAAAATGCTGCAGAACGAAGATATTAGCATTGAAACATTAGATATCAGCCTGTATGTTAATGACCTTAATGAATATTGGGATAATAACAAAAATACTTTTGAACTGGATTCGGTTTCTTTCTTTTTCCTATGGGGAAAGGTTATTACCTGGGCAGTTCTCACGATTGGGTGTCTGATCATAGCGTTGTTTTCATATCCCGATTTGCCTCGGATGATTCCCATACAATGGAATCAGGGAGAAGTGAGTTCCACAGTCCATAAAGCATTCATTTTTGGCTATCCGACAGCATGTATTATTGTACGGTTCATGCTTCGCCCATGTATATGGAGAATGCTGTGGAAACATGGGCTATGCAATGATGCAATTACAGATTTTGTAGTTAATTTCATATGCTTATTGACGCTTTCAATTGAAGTATTTACTGTACTTTATCTTCTTGAACTTGTAAAAAATGTGGCAGTGCTTATATCTGCAGAAACAATAGTGTTCGCTTTTATTCTCATTCTGGCGTGGAAAAAGCAAAAAGGGATACTATTTTCGTCGTAAAGAAAAAGCAGAAATCGGTTTAGACTTTATGCTTCACATGCCGCCGTGACAGGCGCTATTCAGTTTTCAAGGAAAGAGGGCGACAGCACGTGACCGTCGCCCTCTTGATTACCGGTTATTCTTTTCTGGAGAGGGGAATCCACAGTTCCATCTGATAATCGGGGCTATACATGTCTCCTTCGGAATAGACCTCAAAGTCAGGCGTTCCTGCGTGCATATAGCCCTGTTCCGGCAGGAACACTTCCATAGCGTATTTCCAGCCTTCGTGAATACAGTCGGGGACTGGGCCTTTTAGCGACAGGACAGCGTATTCCGCTTCCTCGATCTCCATGAGCTCAAGTCCCATTTCCATTGCCCCGGAAACATCGTTTACATGGTAGCAGGCCATATAGTTGATTCTGCTCGGGTTTTCCACATCAAAGCACATTCCATAGCTTTGACCGTTCCCCAAACGGGAAAGAGTATCACGATCGTATTTTTCATAGAGCTGATTCCATACCGCCGGACAAGACGAGGACTCGATATTATCCCGCTTGATCCCAGCTACAGTAAATCTGTGTTTCTTTTGGATCTTCACATCCATGTTTTTTCCTCCTTTTACGCTGAGTGTCAGTTGAATGGGAGAAACGACGCGGTATGCTTCTCCGCTTCGTACTTCTGTAGGCGTAACGTGATGAAAATTCTTAAAGGCTTTTGTGAAAGAATCCGGTGATTCGTAGCCGTACTTCATAGCGATGTCAATGATTCTGGCGCTTGTCTCGTTGATTTCCACAGCTGCTTTTGTCAATTTCCTGAGACGGACGTATTCCGACAATGTCATGTTCGTCAGGATAGAAAACAACCGGCTGAACATGGCAAAGGAATAACCTGACAGCATGGCAACCCGGCTTTCATCAATTTCCCCATCCAATTCGCTTTCAATA
>OCTW013393802.1_pt1 | contig 16004 bp, 15 predicted proteins | sample 1539671 | NCBI WGS metagenome assembly OCTW01 (sample SAMN02144230, study PRJEB22623) | gut metagenome | biome: sheep rumen | host: Ovis aries | place: New Zealand
ACATACAGCGAGTGCAGGTTGTCGAGTTCCTCGTCGGCACGGATGGCATTCATGTCCGTATAGATGCCGTAGCCGCGTTCCACCTGCTGCTCGGCCAACGTCAGTCGCTTCCACTTAGCTAGCGAGTGCACCACCTCGGCACATTGCTCGCCCATGTCCTTGATGGGGAATGTCACGGGACGCTCCACACCGTTCAGGTCGTCGTTGATGCCAAGGCCCTGCAGCACGAACAGCGGAGCCGTCACACGGCGCAGTCGCAACTCCGTCGACAGGTTCTGCTGAAAAAACTCCTTGATCTGCTTAATTCCATGTTCCGTCTGTCGCATGTCCAGCACGGCTTGATAGTCTTTCGGCTTAATCACTTTACCCATATCTTTTTACCTTTTGTCTTGCAAAATCACCATATAACTTCATTCGATGACCGACCGTTTTTGAAGCCGGAGTAGTGCTTGCTGCGGTTCGTCATCGATAGTTCGCGACACGTCGCATCCCTAAAAGTTTGCTGCAAAGGTAGTAAATAACAACCGAAAACGAAAAAATTCTTCCTGCTTTTTGCTTTTTTCATAGTTTTTTTGCTACCTTTGCACCGCAAAAGCCCTTTAAGGTGCACTTGAACAGCGCAAAGCGCATTGAACAGCCCGCAGGGCATTAAACGCTGCCAAAGCAGCATTACACGCGCCACCCGCGCCATCTGGTCCCGTAGCTTAGCTGAATAGAGCGTCAGATTCCGGTTCTGAAGGTCTTGGGTTTGAATCCCAACGGGATCACGTTTGTAACTCCTTGCCATAGCCATGGTGAGGAGTTTTTTGTTAGCTGAATGAGGTCAGAAAAAGTTCTGAAGGTCTTGGGTTTGAATCCCAACGGGATCACAAAAGGTAAAGAGTCACGAACGATGAAAGCTTGCTTTTAATCTTCGCGGCTCTTTTGCTTTCGCAGGATGGCTGGCACCAGCCTACGGGAAAGACACAGTCAATTCTTGCGGGATCACAACACCTTACTCATGTGGTTTTTTGTTAGCTGAATGAGGTCAGAAATTCTTGGAGTATTCAGAAATAATCCCTATCTTTGCACCGTTGATTCCCAGTAGCCTCTGATTTATCAAGTTGTCGGGTCTGTTTTTATATTGGAATAATCGTCAAATACAATAGAAAGTGCCTCACTGCGGCCAAAATTCCAGATTGTTGACTCATTACTTTATCTATTTACAATTGTCGACTCATCGCGTCGATCTCCATAACGTACTTTTGTACGGAGATTATTCACTTCCACTATATCATTGAAGGCATTGTATATAAAAAAGCGTGTTCTATTTTGTTAAAAACGAAAAAAAGAAGCAAAAAATGTTTCTATCTATCAGTAATTTTGCTTACCTTTGCCATGTAATTGATAAAAACAGAAAACTATGGATTGGGGTAAATTATTGTTGAAGGTTGTGGATATCGCCAAGAATCATCTTGATAGTTCAAAGAACAATGATCCATCCACACAACAGCATTCTACACAGCGTCCAGTTCATCCGACCGTAGAAAGAGAAAAGACAGATGCTGAATGGAAGAGCTATTTCAAGGAGATTCTATTGAGCGAATTTCCGTCGTATACGATTCGTGAGAACGTCAAGGTGACCGACCTCGTAGGATTCGTCAGCGACGAGGCACAGCTCTATACGACACGTCCGCGTCAAGTCTACAAAGCCGAATGGGGACAGCCCTATACGTTCGTACTCGAAGCTGGCGGCAGCCCCAAGGGTGTGGTGATGCTCGGCAACAGCCATAGCCACGACAGCAGCGTGAGGTATCTAGTTGCAAGAATGTACGCTGAGAAGTTAAATCTTCCCTACATCAACTTTTACACGCAGATGCCCAACGAAAGAGCTTATGTCATCGGGCGTATTCGCAAGTTTTTGAACTAAGTCATATTGAAAAAGGGGATGCAGTAATGACTGCGCCTGCAATGGAGGCAGCCTTACCCGCATCGGTGTTTTGCAGGCAACAGGGCAAGGTATCCTTTCGTGATCTGCAATTTTGCAGATTCAAAACCATTCCCCTTTTTCTTTTTTCATCATGGAGAGTATTCTGACGCAACACACCCGCCAAGAAACCGGGAAAAGTTTCTTGCCTATCGACTGCTGAAAGGTCGATTTACCTGGTATGAGTTTAAAGAGGCCGACAATTATGTGGAACGAGAAAAGTATCTCCCTCTGGCGCAAAAGATAGCTCAAGGCGAGCAATTGGGCATTCCCACGAAGAAGACTATCAATAAGATGGGTACGGGCAGGAAACGCGTGGTCTATAGTTTCGCACCCGACGAGATGCTGCTGCTCAAATTGATAGCATTCAAGCACTATGACTACGACGAGCATTTTGCGCCGAATTGTTATGCGTTCCGTCAGGGCATAAAGGTGAGTGATGCGATCTATCACATCAACCGGGCTATTGGAGGGCGGAAAATGTGGGCCTACAAACTCGGCATCCACGATTATTTCAATTCCATTTCCATCGATATCCTGTTGCCGATGCTAGCGGAGATGATGACTGACGATCCTCTTTTGTACCGTTTCTTGAAAACATGCTGACCGACAACCAAGTCATCTACAACGGTGAAGCCATTTATGAAAACCACGGTGTGATAGCCGGTACCCCCACATCACCCTTCTTGGCCGATGTATATTTAAAAGAAGTAGACAGATATTTCAGCGACACCAACGTCATTTATACACGCTATTCCGATGATATATCCTGTTTGCTCCAAATCAGGAGACGCTTGAGACCTATCAAAGGAAAATCAAAGAATTCCTCAAACAGTATCGACTAGAAATCAACCCCGACAAAGAGAAATTTTATACGCCAAATGATGCCTACGAATTTCTGGGGTTCAAGTGCCATGCTAACATATAGACCTCTCGAAAGCTACCAAAAGAAAGATGAAAGGCAAAATTAAGCGTGCCGCCAAGTCGCTGATGCGTTGGAGCAATAAAAAACAGATGGAACCCGAAAAGGCCCTGAAAGCGCTCATTAACCGTTTCAACCGCGTTTTTTTCGAGAACGACAACACCGAATTGCTCACATGGTCGAGGTGGTTCTTCCCTGTCATCAACCGTATTGACGGACTCAAGGAAATCGACCATTACTTACAGCAGAACATTCGCTTCCTGAGCACGGGTAAACACAACAAAGGCAATTACAAAACCGATTATGCACAGCTTAAACATCTGCGCTACAGAAGTCTGGTAAATGAGTTCTACAAATACAAAAAGCATGAAGCAGTTTAATATCTTGGTAGCTGCCCATCAAAAACCGTCTGTATTTCCTATTTGCAAAGTTTATTCTATTGCCTCGTTAAAACCATTGAAGAATCCTTCTATTTCACTCCCTAATCCGTCAAGAGATTTTACACAACTTTTCATAAAATAGCCCACGCATTCTCCTTCTAGTTTACCTATCTTCTTAGCTTCCTTCGGCGAATATTGGTAGCTTTCCATTTCAGCTGCGATTTGTTCATAACGTGCATATACTTCTTTCCAATCTGCAGTCGAGTACTCTGCGTGATGAAGTCTAATATCCTCAGTCAGATTTTCTAATTGCTGAAGAGGGGCCTGCTTTCCGATATTCATTGAACAAGACATCATAAGAAAACAAGCAAAGATGACATGGGTGAAAATCCATACACCAGTTTTATTCATATCCTATTAATGATAAAGCATCTTCACTCATATAATCTGCTATGTCTGAAAAGGGGATGGTTATATCAACTTCGCCTAATGCTCCTGCTCCTATTTCATACTTCTGGTAAATAAAGTGAACACCTTTTTCAGTGATGAAGGGATCCTTTTTCGGATAAGGATGGTCTTGCAACTCATCAACAGATAGCATTTCTTTGCAGTCATCATCTAAACTGTTAATAACAAATCTAATAAGACAAGATTTTAATCGAGAATCCGAAGGGTTGTCTATTACATGAACAATATGACCATCTGCCTTACTAAAAGTTGCGCCATACAAGATGCCTCCACCTACCCCACCATGACATCCTTCAAAAATAACATGATACGAAATCAACTTCTCTGTTTCACAAACCTTTTTTATAGAGATTGATTCTTCCCAAGCAAAGGAATCAATAGAATCTCTGGCTCTTTCATCAGTGATTTCTCTCACCTTATCATCGACAAAAAATTCTGCTATTGCCCTGCCATCGGTTAAATCTCCGTAATAAGCTGGGCGTGAATTTTCGCCCCAAGTAAAATCATCAGTTAATGCTTTGACAATAAATGAAACAACGGATTCCTGCAATAATTCATTATTCGTTTGGGGGAAGTCGATAATAACCTCTGTATTAATATCGTCAGTCTCTTTCCCATAAGAAACAGGAATAGTAGAGAAGTCTATTTTCATTATGGGCTCCTCAATAACAGAATCGATTACGGAAACGATACTATCAGCCACAACAACTGAGGGTTCATTGTTTTCTTTCGAGAAAAAACCAATTATCCCGATTACAATACCAATAATCAATATGCATCCAAGAATTATTGGAACCTTGTTCTTTTTAGCTTGTTGTGGTTCTTCTGCTTCGTAACTGATAGAATCTTCTGCTTCGTTTTCTTGGTTAACCAATTCGTCAAGATCAACATTTACTTGTGAACCTCCATCTATATGGATAGGCGAAGGCGACTCTTCACTGTTTATTGCATAACCACAATGCGGGCAAACTGAAACAGTATCACTGATATAGTGATTACATTCGGGACATTTCTTTACCATAATCTGTTAATTTGACTTTTTTTCTGTTCGGAATATGCTATCAATTCTTGTTGCAGTTAAATCATCCATAGATGGCAGTACAATCACTACCATTCCTATGTTTACTTTAGTTTTCAAGTCAGCAATGTCTTCATTTTTTAATCTAATGCATCCTTCTGTATCGCGCGTTCCAATAGATTCAGGCTTATGAGTTCCATGAATTCCTATACCTTTGTGTCCTGGGACTTCTAATCGCAAAAACCAAGGGCCATAAGCACCAACGATCTTTCCTTTACCATCTTTAAAATCGTGTCCCCATGTTGATGCTTCCTCTATCTCAGTAATATGGAAAATACCTTCTGGAGTCTTTAAATCGCCAATACGACCTTTATTCCCCGGATTCTTTCCACAAGAAATTCCATAAGTGTTTATCTCATTCCCTGAATAATCAAAGAGTTTTAATGAAAGTGACTCTTTGTCCACAATAATAAATCTTGCATTAGCAATTTTGTCAATCTTGTGATTATACCACATTTTCACACCAAACAGTCCTAAATATGGCACAATCACAAGAAAGGCTAAAAGCGCATACAAAACACTTCTCGTAGAGCTACTTCGTTTTTTCATTATCTAATTTGAATATTCAACATTGAGCACCTTTGAAGCAGTGTAGAAATCATATTCATATGTAATATCTACTATATAGCCTTGTGAAGGTGCATCTTGTTCTGTGAGAAGATGCGGTGTCTCATCTTCATCAAAGTAGAAATACAACAATTTCCTTTGACCCGATACAGAATTAGTGATGATTACAGCAAAATCTGTAAATTGAGAGGACTTGTTATATAAGCGTTTAAAGAAGACGCTGTTTGGCTTAGCATCCTTTGGCTTTGTAAATACTTGCCATTGATTTGCGCTATTAGGTGATGTGGAGATACCCGCATCAATTCTCATCTGCTCATCAATTTTACCGATATATTGCTTTTCTTTGTAATAGTTGAGTAAGGCAATTCGACATTTAGTTGTGATTATTGTTTCCTTGCTATCCTGATTTCCAAATATACTATTCATAATAAAGAAATCTGTCTTATTTAAAATATAAGGAGAAGCGACATACCCTTCTTGTTTTTCTCCTGTTTGTGAATTAACCTTCACCTTAGCCCAATCACTATCATGTTCATATGTAATAAGCTCTGTACCATATGGCAATGATGCCACCTTGTTGAAATCGGCACCTGCAGAACGAGAGGAGCGTAGGACAATAACATTTGCCATGGAATAGTATCTTGGTGCCTCTCGATCAATCTTCTCTGGCAGATATACATTGCCATAATAGAAATAACCACCGACTCCACAAATAATAACTGCCAGTAAAACAATGATACCTATCAAATTGCTGTTACTTTTCTTTGCCTCTTGATATGCAACATTAGAAGGAGGTGCTGCAACTGGTGCTGAATAATTAGAGGAAGTACCATTAGGAATTTGTCTGACTTGCGCATTCTGCTCTGCAGGAGTAATCTTGGGTGTTGTTTCCACCTGAGGCCTCACGGTTTCCGACTCTTCTTGTGGTACGTCTTCTACAGGTTGAACAAGTTGTTCAGCAGTTACTTGGTGAATCCCCTGTTCTTCAATAAACGACTCCCCTAAAGAATTCTCTAATTGACTGTTATCATGACTCTGTTCAAAACCATTATCAGATTCAGCTGTTTTGTTTTCGTCAAATAACTTTTTCCCACAATGAGGGCAAGTAGGAGCCATATCACTAACAAAATGATTGCACTTTGGACATTTTACTACCATAATTATATAAAGCTAAATTAACCAATAATGAAAGACCAAAACCTGCAGCAGCCTAAATCAGATAGGTTTTTTGCTGCATTAGGTAATGTAGATTTTCCATATTTTCAAATTAAATAACTCCGGGGATTTTTGATGCTAAATCCTGAATGCTAAACGTACCGTCAATCTGTTGGATTTCTGTTTTCCCATGAAGAATGTCAAAAAACATTTTTGCCACTTTCTCTGGTTCAATAACAGCCTTGTTTCCTTGTGCATCCGTACCTAAATCATATTTACGAAGAATCTGACTTCCCATTGCCGTAGCTCCTATCAGGAAATGATTTTGCAAACGTTCGAAATCAACTAAGTCGGTAGCCAGCACTTTACCAGCTATTGAATAGCTATAAACCAACATCGTCTTTTGATCTTCTGACAACATAGTCTTCAATTCGTCAGTCTTGGCATCCATCTCAATAACTCCTGTATTCTGCATCTGCTGAGTACCTTTATAGATGGCACCTAAATCTGCAAGACTTAAGTTATATAACTTTGATTCGGCCATAACCTCAATTGGGGTACTACAGAAAGCACTTGGGAGCAAAAGATAGTTCGTCCCCTCAAGAAATACGCTATTTGAATTAAAGGTTCCCACAATGCAACCTTTCATATCAATGCTTTTTGTCGAAAAAACGCCACCTATTACGATACAGTCTTCAAGCAGAATCTCATCAGCATAAATGCTACCTGCAACAAATGCATGATTGAGAGTAACTTTCTTTGCATTAATATCAGCCATAAACATCAAGTCACATTCCTTTGCGAATGACGTTACAGAATCAGAGGATGCTACTGATTTTCTCAAAACGACCTTACCTTTTGCTTTGGTATTGACATGAAGTTCCAACTTGGTATACACGGCTCCGCAGATTTCTGCGTCACCGCTTTCAATCTCCAACTTATTAGCATATACAGCGCCCTCAACTACAGCATCAGCCAAAATTGTTACGTTTCGATCGAGTTCGGAGGCAGTATGTGGCAGAATAGAGCTTCTAACCAGATTGTCCTTTAAAAGGACTTCGCCCTCCATACTAATAATATTTAACTCCTTTTTCATTTGTCTTTGATTTTTTATTTCACGAATGTTTTGAATGAATTATTCTCAAAAAAGCCTTTCATTATTGCCACAATCCTTTGACTGCGTACAGATCCATCGCTTACATCAGATAGCATCTGATTATAATATGCACCTATTCGGTTCTTATCGTCAATACTTACTTCCCGTTCCTTAAGGCTATTTGCAGAATTAAGCAACGAATCTTTTGCCTCCTTATTTCCATCGATGATGGGATTCGCATATATCGTCGTTTTTAAGGATGATGATTCATCACCACTATAGGCGACGATGACAGGAGCATAGCATACGTTGTTAGGTTCCTCTGTGTCAATGCAGAATTTATCCTTGGCAATACTCAAAGATTTATTACCTTTAATATAGACTCCTACAGTTGATATTAGGTTTTCAGCGTTGCTCTTCATCTTGGAGGCCTGAATGGCTATTCGTGCAGAATCACTTTCTTTTCCTGTCGTAGTTGCTACGGAAAGAAGGGAAGTTTCGATTCGACGATTTTGTTCCTGGCGTACTTGACTGACGAAGTCAAAACAAGGTTTAATCATTTGTTTAATACGGTTATTCATCTCCTTTGTTATTGTTTCAAAAAGAGCTGTGTACCGAGATTTAATTCTGTTAAAGTCCTTGTTCATAACCTCATGCTTATACTCCAATTCTTTGCATTGCTGCATGAGTTCACCAGCAAGAGCATGCATCTCTGCTTCAATTCCCGCATTCTGTAAAGTCAGATTTTGCTCAATTAGAGACGAGAAACCAGAAGTTACACTATTAACTATTTGTTTCTCATTATTTACTTTTGAAGCAACGTTTGCAGTCTTGAAACCTATGATAGAACCTGTCAAAGTTCCGACGTGGTTTCCACAACGATCCACACTATTATCAAATGGCGTTGTATTAACTTTTACATTGACATCTATATCTTTAATCTTTTCTTCTTCAACAGATTCTACATATACTCTTGTTCCATCTTTTAATCTCACGTCATTTGGGCAGACGCTACCATTAATATACAATTTAAAGCGGTGGTCAGTGTATTTTACACCAAGGGTCTTCGTTTCTGTATAACTCATAGACAGCCCTCCTATAATGTTTGAAACTTACCATCGAATAATTTCATCATAACATCCTTCAGGCGTTTAGGAACATCAGCTTTGTCAACCATCTCTGCATATTGGTTTGCAATGTTTGCACTTTGGCGGTCATCTGTTTTCCATTCTATTGACTTAACTATTGCATCTAAAGTCTGAATGGTCTTTTGATAAGCGATATCACCTAATGCAGATTTTAAGGTCTGGTTATCCTTTATCATGGATGCACTACTTCTAAGCTCCGTATTCTCCTCATCGATAATCATTGGAACATAGTATATTTTCTCTTCGTCTATCTTTGAGTTCCACAAGTTTTGGGTTGTTTGCTCTTGTTGTTTATCATGCTTTATGTATTCACCAGCAGCACTGATCATATTTTGAGCGTTTCTCTTGATGTGAGCGGCCGCGATAGCCTGTGTCGCAGTTAGACTTTCCGATTGTAGAACAGGTACTCCAGACACCAAACCATAGATGCGATTTTGCAATTGTTTAACCTGTTGTGAGCAATAATCCATCAAAGGCTTATCTAACTCAGAGATTCGATTCCTAAGCTCTTGATTAAGACTACCAAACAATTTTGCATATCTTGAACTAATCATATTATAGTCTCCTGTCATTCTTGACTGCAGACTTTGTAAAGCCTTCTGCTGTTGTATAAGTTCAATAGCTAATGCTCTTGTCTTAGCATTCTCATTTGCTAATTTTTGTGCAATCTGGCTAATAACAACATTAAAGAAACCAACATCTAGCTTGCCACATATTTGCTCTGTCGAAGACTTTTCCTGAGCGATTACAGCCGTTTCCATGGCAGCAACAGCTCCTGTCGTCATATCAACTTTATTTGACACCACGTCTATCTTATCAGCCATAGGCTGTGTACTGACATGGATATCATACTGGTCATTACGATCAAAAATTCCCATAGTTGTTCTATCTTTAAGTTAAAAATAGTCATTCCTCCATTAAATCAACTTCAGCTCCAGCAGCTTCAATTGCTTTCTTTAATTCTTCTGCTTCTTTACGAGAGAGGTTCTGAATAATAGGAGTAGGCGCAGATTCTACTAATTCTTTGGCTTCATCCAGTCCCAACCCAAATGTCTCATTTATAGTTTTCACGACCTGAAGTTTGGCAGCTCCTGCTGACATCAAGATAACAGAATATAATTTCCCTGTTTCAGGTTCATCATTATCTGGTGCATCACTTTCAGATGCATTTTCAGGTTGGCCATTTTCCAAAATCTGGCTGTCATCATTGGATGTATTCTCACATAAATCATATGTAAGCTTATCCTGTCCGGAATTTGGTATGGTTTCTCCTTGCGTCTCAACAGTATTTGTACTTTGTTTTTGTTCGTCTATCTCCGTCAAGGTATTGGCCGCATATTGAGCCACATTTAATGACAATTGTTCTGAAACGGAATCATCTACTGATGGGGATGGTGGTAGCACAGATGCTTGTGCATATAATGGATTAATGCTAGCCAGCGGTCGACGACGGTCATCTAATTGATATTGATTATCCCCAGCTAATACTAGATCCTTTGCAAGGCGATCACGCAAAGAGGCATCGTAATACTCAATGTATTCGAAATTACGAGCTCTTTCATCGATGTCATCTTTCAAACGATCCATATATTCATCGAAATCTTCCTGCGCTTTTCTAAACTGCTGTGATTGCAGTTCAAAGGCAGCGAGATTGTTTTCGTCTTGCTTGTCGGATTTATTCTCCAATTCTTCAGATTTCTTTCCTGCAAGCATTTGATTCTTCATAGAACTCTTTATTTCCGCAACACTTTCAACGGTAGCTTGCGCTGCAAGAAATTTCGTCATATTGCTTCGCATAATATTCAGCAAGTCATCGCTGGACGTTCTATTACGACCATAGAAGTCCTCTGTATCTTGATGCCATTTATTAAGATAATCTATCTTTTGATTCTTTATATCATTATAAATCCTCATTCGCTCGATTCTTGTTTCAGCCAATAGATTTTGTACAATTGGAGCAACTATTTCTTCTTGAATTTGACTAATTCCAAATGGCATAGTTGTTATTGTGCCATCTTCTGCTACCCAGTTACCAGTCTGAGCATCGTACTTTACCCTTGAGCTTTCCTTTAACTGGAAGGGTTTGTAACCCTCTACTGTATCTGAATAATTAAAGTTCGTGTTTCGGATCTTCTCAATTTCATCATGCTCCAATAGCGGAGAATAATGATTGTATGAATTCTTAAGAATAGTAAATAGTAATTGATTAGAACTATCAATTAATTTGTTATTTGATGCAACCTTCATAGTGGCAACAGTTTGTACTGCGATACCAATATTTGTTATCAGGTGTTTTAAGACACCTTCAAAATCTTCGTTTTCTTTTGCAAATTGAGCTTGGAAATCACTAATCTTTTTAAATTCTTCCATCTCCTTGTCAAAGCGGTTCTCATAGAATACGGGAATTGTTATCTCATTATCAATCTCCGTGGTTGCGAACATATCAAGATAGTTCATTTGTTTGCTGCCAGGAAGTATAAATGGAACCTTTATGTTCTTTGTGGAAACATCAGAAAGATAATAAGCTCCTGTACGCAACGTACGATCCATCGTTCCAAAATAATCATATAATTTCACGTCTTGAATGGAACTTGAGTAATCAGAAGTTTCTACTTCCTCGACCTGTTCTGACTTCTCCACGACAGGTGCTTCGGTAGATAGTTTTTCCAGGTCTTTCAATGTGTTGACAAGTGCTGAGGGGTTATTGGCAACTTGAAGACTAACATTTGTTGGAGCAACGCCATCAGTCAAGTCTACTACAACACTCTTGTCACCAAAAGCGACCTTCTTAGCAACAGGTATATAAACAGCTCCAATTTTATTTACCTTGTAATCTCTAAAAATGCCCGCTTTTGCATTTGCAAGATCCTGTTTCTTTTGTTCAATTTCCTCAACATTAGATTGTATGTTCTTCTTAAAGTTATATGTCTTAAATAAGAAAGCACAGCCTGCGATAGCCACGATTGCACCTATTATAGGATTAACAATTAGAAGAACCAATCCTATTACCAACAACGCTCCGCCAATCATATAATCTCTACCTACATGATTAGCACTCTCATTTATTGACGCGATCTCGTCGTCCAACTCTTCACTCTTTTTGTCAAAATCATCCTCTTGATCGATGATCTTTTGAGCTGCATTTAGATAGAAATCAAACAATACCTGTGCTTGATCTTGATAAACATCCCTTGAGGATTCAAATACTTTACCTTTCATATTTTTATAATTTAATAAGTTTTCAATCTTTGCGATAAGATTGTTTTTGCATTCTCTAATTCTGAAAGTAACTGGTCAATTGATGCATTTGTATTTACTAGCGATAAAATGCGATCTATTGAGTTGCTTAACATATTTTCTTGCATGTTTGCTGCAGCTGAACTACTGGGAGAGACATATCCAACCCTTTCTACAAATTTTGAAATCTCCGTTTGTATATCAGAGCTAATAGATTTGTTTAAAGATGCTGCTAATTTCATCTGTGCTGCTTTTGCTACTAACATGTCTGTGTTTGCGTGTCCAACCTGACTTTTGGTTGCTACCTCGGACATCCTATTGACAGACGCATTCGCAACAATCAACCATACAACAAATACGAAAAGCAAACACGCCTGCAAAAGTAATTGCCAATTAAAGGATATTTTATATGCATATCCCATAACTATGCACGAAAAGACTAAAGGCACGTAAGTCCACAATGCATACAACTTTACTCCTGTGGCTGGCACATCGCTTGCAAATTCTTCCGTAGAAACAAAAAGACAGCCATAAACAAAAAGAGCTAATGTATAAGCAATCACCAGCACAGAACCATCTAGAACCAGGACTTTTTTATCTTGGAATGTGTCTGAGAGTAATACACACAATAATACTATAAGGCCTACACCTATCAGCCAAATAAAGAAATTGGATATTTTCATAATGCTACCTTATTTTATTACCACATTTGGGACAGAAATTGGAGTCATTAGGTACTTCAGCTCCACATCTTGGACAAAAACTAGATGCTACAGGAGCTGTTTGCAATGGTGTACCACAATTAACGCATCTTCTACTATTGTTTAAATTATCTGACCCACATTTTGGACAAGGGAAATACTGCTTACCACAATTTGGACAGAAACGACTAGCATTTGTATCATATTTGCGACCACAATTACCGCAGTACACCATATGTGCATTAGGATTTACTTGCTGCTGGGGTTGTTGTGATAGCATTTGCTGGGATTGGCTATAAGAACCTCCTTGTCGTGAAGATGAATTCATAGAATTTACCATACCCATTGCAAGTACAGCTCCTAACAGCCCATTGCCACCACCAGATAAATTATTGATGGCTTTTTCCTGAATATCAAGAATACGCTGACGTTCAAATGATTCTCTATCGGTACCGAAACCACTGGCCATCATCAGTCCTTCTTGACTGGTATCTTGAGTAACTCGTACGTTGAAGTCAACAAATTGCAATCCCCAATCTTGAATAAGTTGTAGGCAAGTTTTTTGTGATTGCTGGGAAATCATGCTTAAGCGTGAGCTAACTTCTGCAACAGTTATGCCAAGTTGGTCTACCAATTGTGATATTTTTTCTGAAATGACACGGGTAACTCTGCCTTGAATAGCTTTAATCATATCAGATTCGCTGAAACATGGATTTCCATTAACAAGTTTTAAAAAGAATGGTTCACCTTCTTCTACCTTAATGCCGACATTAGCGATTGCAATTGCTGGAAATCCTTGTGGTTTAGTAGGATCCTTCAACAAGAAAGTGTCTGTCACAATCTCCATGTTAACTAAATCAGCCTTGTTGATAAACCATACTGCGGCCAAAACAGGATTACTTCCGCCGAATGGCAAGCCAAAAAGTTTTCTCACAATGGGCAAGTTAGCCGAATCTAGTGTATAAGGTCTTGGGCCATTTGGAGGGAATTTCATTTCAATTCTCCCGCCTAATACAAGTAAAGCCTCTTGTCCTGGTCTAACATTCAACTGTGTCGCAGAAGACAGATTGCGTTCAGGGTACTCGTAAGCAAAAATCTTTTGCCCTCCGAAATCAAAATTTGCATGATCAATTAATGCCATATCTATAGATTTTTAGTATTTATACACGACAAAAGAAGTATGATCCTGTCAGCTAATTTGCTGGTAGGCCTTCGACTGCCAGAAAGATAGATTAGTGAAAACAGCTCACACCCTTGTATGAAGTAATTTGATACATTCCACTACAATCACAATCAAGGGAAGAACGTCTTTACTTTTCCAAATCTTTCTGTGGTAAGTTGTCGAAGTTTACCATCTTGAAAAAGCTAAACGCTTCCTAAGTCACGACTGAGACGGTTCTCCCGCCACGATGCAAAGATAAGAAGAATTTAGTAAACGACATTCATGTGAGCTGCATTTTTTTGCGAAATTGCACATTTTTTCCAGAAAACATACTTATTTATCGTATTTTTTGGTAGATTTAACAAGAAAGTGCTCCTTATTGTAATATCAATTCCCGTTCATGAGCTGCGATAGCCAAAGTTCGTTCTTCAATGAAGGCATTGATGCTCCTGATGATAGTCTGGGTATCGAAGTGGCTATAGAACAGTTCGTAGAAGGCAGCCTTGAAGTTGAAGAAGAACAACATCAGCTCACTGACCTTTAACCAGTGGTATCTGCTGAAGATTGCCATTGCTGTAAACTGAAGTTGCTCTCCCGTCACATCTTCTTTTAATCCACAACTCAGACTGGCATCTGTAATCAAAGGAATAAGCTACTTGGCATAAGTAAACTGGCAATACATGATATCAACTTCAGTCAGCGTTGGCGAGGGGACGAAGTGGCAATATGTTGGATCCTGGCAAATAAACAGATGCCTTTGTGGGCTGAAAATGCCAAAGAAGTGTTCAACTTTCGGAAATCTCTATAGCAACCACTGTCTCTGCTGGTATAGCTTCAGCTTCTGCGATGAGGTTGATATTGGCAATTGCTTTGACTGCGTTTTGACATACGTCCCGTCTTCTTCTTCTTCTTCTTTCCGTTCCGTTAAGAGTTGGGTAAGTGTTGCTGCTTTTTTCATTTTGAATGGTGTTTAAAGGATGAATCTCCCAGTAGCGTTCTGAGGGGAAGTTTTCAAAATTCTTTCTGTATCTGACTTCTGGCGTGGATGCGACATATTGGGGAGTGTACGAAAGGATAATATCATTCTTAGCAGACAGGGAATTTCATTTATCCTTCAGGCCTTCTACATTCCCCACAGGTTTGCCATACTTTTTCCAAGCCGTCCCCAAAAGAATAATCCGATATACACGCGTCGCTGATGATAAGAGCGTTAGCGTTATCATCATCTGTGTCAGTCTTATTATCAGTCTCAGTGTCATTATCACTATTATTATCATTATGGCATGCGCTTGGATGCGGTACCATGCGAATGCATGCAATCGTATGTGGCTGGTCATTCAGATGCTGCTTCTAATACTGTTTCTTGGTATTAGCAACATAACGTTCACAACGTTCTTCATACTTCTTGTGGTCACGATCTATCTGTGCACAAAAGATAGTAAAGAGTGCTTGCTGCAAAGGCCGTATCAGACGATTCGAGCGTTTGCCCTGTTCATGCATAGCGGAATACGGCTTTGAACAGAATACCTGTTTGCTCGTTAGTCAGATACTCGATAGTTTCAGCACTGTCGAGATAGAGGATAATACTCTTGATGCCTTTCTTTGTCATACTGAAAACAATAATAATTGGGGCGCAAAGGAACAAAGAAGAGATGACGATACAAGAGTTTTAAGCAAATCCTCAAAAAATTATCATTTCAAGGCGGCATTGTTCGCCATATTATTTGTACCTTTGCAACCGACAATGAGAGTATTAATAATCCGTATCGGCGCATAATCGGCGCAAATGCTTTTTTGAGGAAAGCCGAAAAAAACGTAAACACTGAGGATCTCGAGAGAATTGGCTGTCAGATTCCGGTTCTGAAGGTCTTGGGTTTGAATCCCAACTGGATTACGTTTGCAACTCCTTACCATAGTCTTGGTGAGGAGTTTTTTAGATAGTTTGCCGAACAGGAAAGAGAAGATAGTGTAGACGAGATTGGAAATTTTCGGTGCGAAACTTTGCTGATTGAAGTTTTTATTGTATATTTGCAGAATAATAACTAAAGCATAGAAATGGAGCATCTGATTCTAGACCTGACGCTGATACTTGTCGTTGCCGGAGTGGTGACACTGGTGTTCAAG
>OCTW011247275.1_pt1 | contig 16001 bp, 2 predicted proteins | sample 1539671 | NCBI WGS metagenome assembly OCTW01 (sample SAMN02144230, study PRJEB22623) | gut metagenome | biome: sheep rumen | host: Ovis aries | place: New Zealand
TTGCAGAATTGTTGTTGGTGTTTCTTACAAAAGGCGCAAAAGATCTGCCGTAGGTATAGACAAAATCGGGAACCGTGACTGTGCTGCCCAGGACGGTCGAAGTGGTCAGTGTATTAAATAAACCGATCACACCTGGAATCATTTTATCAGAAACGCTGTTCGAGGTCAGCGTAAAGTTTTGGGTGATATTCCCTTTGTATTGGATGCGATTTAACTGGGCATTTTTATTGTCGCGGCTGATGATATTATAATAATAGGGGGCAATGGCTCTGAGTGAATTGCTTTGTATATATGCATTCGGATTGACTTCGTCGAGTGCAGGTTTGGTTTCGAGGTTGATATTGCCGACGACGCTGATATTATCGATAGTTGAATTTTGTATATTTTTAGCAAAAGTATTCGTGATCAAACCTCGGACATTATAATTGAGCGAGAGATCGTGAATATAGGCATTTTCGATATCGCCAAAGAATGGATCGACCAGGGAGCAGGATTTGTCTTCGGCAGTTTTAAAGAAGATGCGGTGGTTCTGGCCATCGAGTTCGATGTTTTTCAATTGAATGCGTGCATCTTTGTGCCAGCGGGCGACGCAGGTGTCGTCGGTGATGGCGTAGGGCGTATAGCCAGAGTCGGCGGGATCATGCGTGACCGTAGTCGTTTCGTTGGTATTTGGATCGGTGACGGCCTCTGTCCAGGCGACTTTGAGCGCTTCGAAGGGAACGTCTTTGATATCTTCGTCAGTCAGAGCATCGGCGATGTTGATATCCTGCATCAGGCGAACCTTGAGTTTGGTCTGTGGCAAAGCAGCACACAAAACCTGTGTGTCAGAGAGTGTCGCGCAGGGGATTTCGCAGGCAACTTCCTGTACGATGCCGTCGATGCATTGACGGGAGAGCTTTTGGTCGCTCGAGCATTCCTGGGCAAAAGCTGCTGCATCGCAGCAATCGCCGACTTTGAGCGTGGTAATGCCATCTGCCGGAATATTGCACAGATTGCATGCATTTTCGCCACACCCGTAGGTGCATGTTTCTTCGACGACGGCGCCATCGACGCATTTTTGCGCTTTGTTGCTTGTGCAAACGGGCGCGAAGTCATCAAAACAACAATTGCCAGCTACGTAAGGCTGGTCCGCCTGGTGTTCGGTGCACAGCCGGCACGCTCCTGAGTCGCATCCGTAGGCGCATGCTGTTTCGGTGACGACGCCATCGACGCAGCTGAGCAGTTTGTCGGATGTGCATGTTTGTGTGTATTGATCTGCCTGGCAGCACTCGCCCAAAACTGGTGCAGCCGGATCAACAGGAGTGGTGCAGGGTTCAGGGGCAGGTGCATCCTGGTTGACGCGTTCGATTTCTTCCTGAAGGCGTACAAAATCGAGCGGATGCCAGATTTCGAATACCTGGGTGCCATCGGCGTCGGTTACATAGTTGCAATCGACTTCGGTTCCATCGCTCTTGAGCACCGTGATATTGGGGTTGTTGGGGCATAGTTCATCGTCGTCGAGAATTTTGTCGCAGTCGGCATCATTGTTGGCGCATGTCACGCATGCGTGGTCGTCGCAAACCAGATTGGTGCCACAGTCGGTGTTTTCAATGCATTCATAACATTTGTTGTCGGTGGTCTCGCATTTTTTGCCGTCCTTGCAGTCGATATCGGACTCGCATTCGACTTTGCATGTATTTTCCCGGCAGAAATAATTCTCGGCGCATTGATCATCTGCGGTGCATTCGACGCATGCGGCTGCATCGGCCTGGTCGGCATTTGAGCAGTAGGGGTGGGCGGAATCTTTCGAGGCACAGTCGGAATCTGCCTTGCATACGGGCACACAGGTTTTGTCTGTGTTGCACACCATGGTGCCATCGCAATCGTCATCTGTGACGCAGGCGACGCAGTGATTTGCGGTGCAGTGGGTCCCATTGGTGCTGTCGGCACAGTGATCATCGGATGTGCATTCTACGCAGTGATTGGCTTCGCAGTGAGTGCCATTGGCACTGTCGGCGCAGTGATCATCGGATGTGCATTCTACGCATGCCCCTGCGTCACAATAGCCATTATCGCATTTGGCACCATCGATACACCCTTCGGTGCATTCACCTTCATGGCAGACTTGCCCTTCACTCGAATCGCAGTCGAGGTCAATTTCGCATTCGGGTGCGCATTGTCCATCTTTGCAGAGCAGTGCACCGCTGCAGTCGTTGTCGGTTTCACACTCGGGGACGCATCGTTCATTTTGACAGAGGAGATTGCCGTCGCAATCGTCGTCTGTCGTACATTCGGTATCGCATTTACTATCTTTGCAAATCTGATTGCCGTCGCAGTCATCGTCGGTAGTGCACTCAGGAACGCATTTTTGATCTTTGCATATCAGTTCGGGATCGCACTCGCTGTTGTAATTGCATTCGGGTTCATCTGTTTTTTCGATGCATTTTTGATCCTCACATATTTTGCCGTCGGTGCAATCGTCATCTGTCGTGCATTCGGGTTTAGGCTGCTCGTCGGGGACACATTTTTGGTCTTTGCAGATCTTGTCGTCGGTGCAGTCATCGTTCGATGTGCATTCGGGCTTCGTTGGAATTGTTGCACTTTCGCAGGTATTCGTTTCTTCGTTGCAGGTCTGGCCTTCGAGGCATGCACCGCCGCAGGGTTCGTCTTTGCTGTTCGAGTCGCTGCCGCATCCCGACAGGGCGAGCGTGGCCATGGCAATGCTGGCGATAGTAAAAAAGGGCGATTGATGTTTCATATTTTTATAAATCTCCAATCCAGGTTGTTAAGAAGCTGCGAGTTCCGTCAGTTTTGGCTGTACCGGCGATTGAGCCTTGTCCGGCGACATTGTCAGTCGAATCCGCAATGGTTTTGCCTGCAGTTGCTGTTCCAAATTGAGTGTCGTCGTAGAGTGCATTGAATTTCATCGGCATTTGGAAGCCGCAATTGGCTAGAGTCGTTCGATTATTGGCGGTAAAACAGGGTTTTGAAGCATTGGCATCTGCGCAATTGTCTGTGACATAGCGGTTGCATGTGAGCAGATAGGCAATGGCTTTTCCGGCGACACCGCCGGCACCGGCACCGCCGCCGCCGCCATTGCCGCCGTTTCCGCCGGCAGTCGCTTTGTCGCAATAGAGAGCGACGCCGCTTTTCTTTTCGGCATAGCCTTTGTTGGCCCCACCGGATCCGCCAGTACCGCCGTTTGAGCCATTTTGTGCAGAACCGCCGCTGCCGGCGATGGCGTTGAATGCTGTATTTTCGAGTATCATTGTGGCATTTCCCGAGGCAGGTGGGGTGAGTATCACACCGATGGCCGAACCACCGGTGCCGCCAGGCAGGCCGCCTTTGCCGCCGCATCCGCCATTGCCGCCCGAACCGGCGCTGATCCAGCTTTTGTCGTGCAGCTGTGCCGAATGAATTTGATACACGGCACCGCCGCCACCGCCGCCTCCCTGGGCACCATCGCCGCCGGCGAGCTCGGCATTCGTATCATAATTGCTCGCCAAATACATGGCCTTGTGGTCGGCTGTCGGCGTAAGCGTTAACGTGAGATTTTTGTGGCTGCCGTTTTTACCATTGGCACCGTTGGTACCATCATATCCTTTGCCCTTGCTCTCATCGATGCTCGAATCGCTGCCGCAGGTGTCGTATGAAATACCCGCACTCGTCAAACCATTACCACCCGCACCGCCAGCGGCAAGGATTTCGTGACTGGCCGACAAGATGTTTAGCCCCGAAAGTCCGGCTTGCCCCTGATATCGATTGTCCGAACCGTCGTAATTGCCGCTTTTGTCGCCGTCTTTTTCATTGATTTTGGCAATATGGCCGCCGCATCCGCCGGTTCCGGTCGCCTCTGTGCCGGCGCAGATTTGAGCTTCGGTGCACCAGGTCGAATCGACATAGAGTGATGTATTATCCTCTGCTCGGTAGCCGTCTTTGCCGTTTAGGCCATTGGCACCCGGAGCCAGCGTTCCTGTGCGCGAAATCCCATCGGGTGCAGTGACTGTCCATGTCGTGTGGGTCAAATCCAGGTACTCGCATCCCATTTTGCCGCACGATAAGCCGACGAGCGTGACGCCATGCTCTGGAGCTTTGGCTGTCGAGCTGATCGACATGTCAAAATGATGCATCGCAAAGCTCAGGGCTTTCGTCGATGACATGTTAGATGCCAACACATAGCTGTCCTGCGTCATTTCGGGAATGACATAAGTCTGATGGGTGACATCATTGGCTGCGACATGCTGCCAATGCAGGTAATTGAGGTTATCGAGCGGATTGCGTGTCATACCGCCATAAATGCGGATGCGGGCTTTGGGATAATTGCCTTCGGTAAAGAAGCCATAATTGGCAATGCTTTTGGCTGTGTCGGGCAAAATCTCTTTGATGAGCGCGCTGTGTTCCGAATAGGCTGTTTTGGGGGTTGCTGTCGTAATGGCCTGCAGGGCTGGCAATGCATCGAGCGAACTGCCCGTTCCTGCCGGTATTTGCAAAGGTTCGCTGAGTGCTTTTTCGGCATCCGCTGCGACCAGAATGTCCGGGAAAATGGTCACAGGTCCCTCGCTGGTTACGTAGAGTGAATTAAAATGCGATAAGGCACTTTTCAGGCTCGCCTTGGCATCAATATGGTTGCGTTCGGCGTTGTAATTGCCCGAGTTCGCATCATCGCCGCCTTCGGCCCCCTGTATACGTGCTGCCACAAAGATGGCATCCGAAAGATTGTAGTCATAACCGTCGCAGTTCGAGTCGATGCCATCCCCATAAAAATCATACGTGCGGGCTTCATAGAGCGCGATGCATGTATCCATCGAAGAATTGGCTTCAATTTCGTTGAGCGACGGGTAGTAGCCAATCTTGCATAAATTGATAGAACCATCGACATTGAGGGCTGCATTGTAGCCTGATTCCGTCTTGTAAACTGTAAAATTTGTACCCTCAATCAAACACGGATAGCGGACATCCTTTGAGTTCTGGCATGTATGCAGCAGACAGACCTGATCGACTCCCTTGCAGTCCGAATCGACCGCACATTCGACGCATTTGTGCTCCGAACAAAGCAAATCTCCGGTACAATCGGACTTCTTTTCGCATTCATAGGCACACTGTTTGTCTTTGCAGACCATGCCCGAAAGGCAGTCGTTATCATTGGCACATGTCGCCGTACATTTGTTTTCTTTGCAGTATTTGGGCGCTGCACAGTCGGCATTTTCGGCGCATTCCGGCTTGCATTGCTGGGTTTTGCACACGAGATCGCCTGTACAGTCGGCATTGGATGTACACTCGGGAACGCATTTATTCTCTTTGCACACGAGAACGCCATCGCAATCGTCATTTTCGTAGCATTGAATGCTGGGATCGACGCAGTGGTTGTTATCGCAATACAGACCATCTGTACAGTCGTTGTCGATGACGCACCACGTCGGATCGGGCACACAGGTGTCAACCTGACACATAAAACTCTTTTCACAGTCGTTGTCGGATGTGCATGCTGGAATGCACTTTTGCTCGCTGCAGATAAAACCTTCGTTGCAGTCTTCTTTGGTTTCGCATTCGATCTTACAGCGATGGTCTGCACAAACTTTATCGCCGTCGCAGTCGCCATCCTGCTCGCATTCGTAAACACATTGGCTGTCTTTGCAGATGCGGTTGCCATCGCAGTCGCCGTCCGTCTGGCATTCGGGCATACATGCGCCGTCTTTGCAGATGAGCGGTTTGTCGCAATCGTCGTCTGACTGGCATTGCGCAGAACAACGATGGTCTTTGCATACGAGTTCTCCATTGCAGTCGCCGTCAGCTTCGCATTCATAGACGCATTTTTCATCACGACATATCTGCGGTTGGGGGCAGTCTTCATCCAGTGAACATTCTGGTTCTGTCGTTTGCGGGGCGGTGCATGCGCCTTCGGTACAGACTTTGCCCTTTGCGCAGTCGCGATCTTCGAGACATTCGGGCTTCGTCTGACAAGTGCCGTCTTTGCAAACTTTGCCGTCTTTGCAGTCGCCGTTGGTTGTGCATTCGGGCTTGGTCTGCGGATTTTCGCATTTGCCGCTTGTGCAGACTTTGCCGTCAGTGCAGTCGCCGTCGGACGTGCATTCGGGGGCAGCAAAAGAAGGATTGCATTTGCCGTCCATGCAGATTTTGCCGTCAGTGCAGTCGTCATTCGATGTGCATTCGGGCTTTGCTGCCGGTTCGCATTTTCCCGTTTCGGTGTTTAATACCTGACCGTCGGTACATTCGGGCGGTTGTTGGGATGAATTCGAATCGTCGCCACATCCTGCAATCGCCAGACACGACAGGGCGATGGCAATATGAATTAAGTATTTGGGAGTCATGATGGTATTCGTAAACTAAAATGACGCGAAGGCCGTTAGGCCTGAGCAAATCCGTTTATAAAAAAAATGTATTCACTTAAAATGAATGTGTTTTGTTTATTGCACATTCATTTGGGAGCCGTGCTATGTCGGCCTTTGGCCTCTATACGCACGGCATGTTTTGCTATGGTGCGGCTTTGCCGCACCATACGCAAAACATCTATTCTTTGATGGATTTGATGATGATGGCGGTTTTGCCATTTCTTAGGCAGGACGTATCGACCTCTGAGTCTTGTGAAGAAACGCTCAATGCCGTGCCGCCGGATCCGCCGGGAACGCGATAGTCGTTACTGCCGCCGCAATTTTGGCCACCATATGAACTGTCGCGTGACCAGCGCAGGCTGATATCCTTGAGATCCGTGAATTTGGCAGTATAATCAGAAACGGCTTCGCGCTGTTTGCCGCGTTTGCTCTCGGTCGATTCCGCCGAGTAGGTGATGTCCTTCATACGTGTGCCAGTGGCATCCTGCTTGCCGCGTTTACTGGCGACGAGGACGAATTCAGCTGGCAGGTTGTAGCCACAATTGGCGAGTGATAATGGATCTTCGTCCGTAAATTTGGAGACGCTTGCATTTTTGCATGTAAAGACGAATGGATAAGTCCAACCGGCGACACCGCCGCCGCCGTCGCCGCCGGCACCGCCGCCGCCGCCAGAACCGCCGCCGCCCATGCCTTCATCCTGTGTATCCGAGCAATATTTTGCTGTGCCGCCACACCTGGCGTATGCCTTCCAATATCCGCCTCGACCGCCTGTTGCGCCTTGTGCGCCGGCTTGCGGTTTGCCACCATTGCCATTCTTGGTCGTGATCATGGTCTTGTCATCCATGAGAATCTGAGTCGAATTCTCGACGTTCGAAGTGGAGCGAACTGCAATTCCGATGGCACTGCCGCCCGTACCGCCAGCCTGGCCGCCTTCGCCGCCGCAGCCGCCCATGCCGCCGCCTGCGGCATAACAACGCGAATCGTTCGAACCATTGCCTTCCCAGCACTGATAGACTGCACCGCCGCCGCCGCCTTTACCGGGTTCACCATAGTGGCCCTTGGCCTGGCTTCGATCGCTGCTGACATAAATCGAATTCGGGGTTGCTGTGGTCAATTCGAATTTCATCGTGGTTTTGCTCGAATCGCCATTTTTGCCAGGTGCACCGCCCTCGCCATTTTGACCCTGGGCACTTCTGTGGTCATTCAGTTTGGGGCAGTACCAGTCTTCACCGCCGCCCATGCCGTTGCTGGTTCCGGCTTTGCCGCCATTATTCGTGGCACCGGCACCTTTGCGGCCATGATAGCCTTGTCTGCCGTCATCGCTCGCCAGCGAATTGTTGGTATTGTAATTCTTTGTCGTCCACGCATGGCCGCCGCAACCGCCCCAGTTCTGAGCTGTCGTGCTATTGATGCCCGAACCGCAGGTTCTGCTGTGGGTCTGGCAAGTATTGGCGTTGAATGTGTTGACATACCCAGAATCGACGCCGCTGCGATTTTCCTGGAACCAACTGTTGCCGCCATCCTGACCCGCTGTTGCCGTACTCGTCGGGTATTCTGTTTGTCCATAACTGTAGCCATTCGGCGCTGTGACGTTCAGCTTGATGTTGATGAGGTTGAGCAGTTTGGCCCCTACCATGCCATTGATGCCGATAAAGGTTGCACCATCGACCAAACCTTTGGGCAGTGCGCCTGAGGGATTCATATTCAGAACGAGTGAGTCCAGTTTAAGGGAAAGTGCATTCGACGAGGATGGGTGCATCAACGCATAGGTTTTGTAATAGGAATTATTGTTCTGGGTGATGGCGGGGGTCCATTGTATCGTCGTTACGCTGTCTTCTGCTCGGTTCCAGAGATCGTGTTCGGACGGTAGGTGATAGCTGCTTTGAATGCTTCGATTGAACCCGCCATAGATGCGGATGACTTCGTCGGGTTGTGGCTGCTCTGCCTTGTGGGTGACTGGTGCATAAGCATACTCTGTGACAAGCTTGCCATTTGCGTCGAGCGTCGAAAAAGGCGTGTTGATTTCGTAGCTGAACAGGTATTTGTTGGGATCAAACGACGATTTGCTGCGTTTGGCTTTGACGAGCAATTCATGCAGTTTATAGGCGCTGATGATGTGACCATCCTGGATATGGTCTGCTTCGTCGGGCAAACCCGCTCCCGAATAATAGAAATGCTTCGTCTTGGAATCTTGTTTTGCGATGGTCGGAATCTCGATGGCCGAAACCGTGATATTGTCTGATCCCTTGATTTGGGTGTCGGTATCGATGACGTAATCCTTACCTGCGGTGATGAGGATATCATCGTAGAAAGTGCCGGACTCATTTTTGGCTTTTGCCAGCGCGCCCTGAAGCGTTGCGCATGGCGTGACATAATCCAGACCGGATGTAAAACGGCATGTAAAGTCGTCGCCGCCGAGGCTTGCACCCTGTTCGCTGTTTTCGACAAATACCGTATGTTCAATGTCATAATCGACGCCGTCGCAGTTCGAATCGAAGGCATCCCCATAAAAATCGTAATCTCTGGGTTGATAGAGTGGCACACAAATAGGGGTAAAGGTTACTTTATTGTCGACGTTAGTTTTCTTGCTTTGTAGTATGCCGATGCGGCATAGATTTATCGAACCGTCATTATTTTGGGGCAGTTTATAGCCGTCTGCCCTGGTAAATGCTGTGTACGCACTTGCATCTACGCCCTTTTTCAGATCACTGTAGGCTGCATTGATATTAATAATACAGGGAATCATGGCGTCTTCGTCGACGCGGCCATCGCAATCGTCATCGAGGCCATCAAAAACGGGCTTGCCTTCAACGATACCGTCACTCTCACTGCCTTCGTCCGTCACGGTACAGGCGAGTGAATAACTGGTATCGAGTGAACAGGAATGGACGCATGCAGCAAAGCAATTGGGGGAATCTTTGTCGGTGCAGCCGCCCTCTGTACACAATGAACCATCGCATCGGCAGTTAATCGCCTGGACTTCGCCGCCGCTCGTAATGACTTCTTTGACGTAATCCGAAGATTTGGGATTGTAAGTTGGCTTGCCGCCTTCGCCAATCGTTGTATTGCTCTCGGTAATTCTAAAGGCGTGGTTTGAGGCATCGACGCCGCAGCTGCAATTTTCACTGCCTGCAACACAGCGAATGACAGGATCGGCTTCGCATGTGACTTTGCCCGTATTGCAGATATCCCCTTTGTTCGAACGCCTGTTGCAGGTGTCGCCAAAGTGATAGAGTTTGTTGTTTTCGACGATATCGGCCCATCCGCCGGGATTGTGTTCTCCGTCCTGGTGCACGCCGTCTTCGGTGACATCGCAGTAGGCATTGATGTTGTAAGTGGTTTTGCTGCCCGATGTGACCGAGAACTTCGAACAGGTGTCGGCGTTATCTTTGCACCACACGGAGCACGGCATGGCTGTTTCGCGCGCCAGAATTGTCGAACCGTCGTTGTCTTTGCCATCGCAGACGTCGGCTGCACTGGGGTTGACGGCTTTATCGTTATCGTCAATATCGTAGGAATTCGCGGCATTCGATTTTTCGGGCGAGGCATATTTGAGGATGGTTTGGGATCCATCTTCGTTTTCGATCGCTTGGGTGGTTGCACTCAGCGGAATGGATGTCCAGTCTTTATTTGCCGAATAACAGTACTTCTCGTTCGAAGCACAGCAGATGACCGAATTGTTTGCATCGAGCATGAGTTGGCGCTTGGCGGGATCTTCGGGGGCCTGTGTGTTGACGAGATCGATCATCGGGAAGCCGTCGCCATCGCGGTCGAGAGCATAGATTTTACCCTGGTTATCGTTGACGATGACATCGCTCGTGGCAATGATGACACTTTCGCTTTCTTTGGCAGCTGCGCGTGCTTCGGGCGTCAAAAGCGCGACATTGCACGTGGCATCGCCTTTGCAGTCACCATAGCCGAAGCTGCATTTTTCGACGCATGCAAACTCTGGGGCTTCTGTGTCCATTGTGGCCGATACACGCCAATTGGGATCGTAATCGGATGCCGATTTTGGATCGCATGTCACTGTGATATTGCTCGTCTGCGGCTTGGCGCAAGCATTGCCGCAGGAACCACAGTTATCGGTCGTCCCGAGGAGTTCGAATTTGTCGATGATGCCGTTGCAGTTCAGGTCGGTTTTGATTTCATCGCCATTATTATCGACGATATCACTGCATGTGAGCGGTTTTTGATAGTAGGCATTCGGATTGTCATCGTCACAATCGATGCCTTTGTTTGTGCAGTGACCATAGCCTGCACCGTCTTTATCGTGGTCGTAGCATTCCGTACAGGTGCCAGCATTGGGCACACAGGCCATGGCCGATCCCGATCCCGTTTCAACCGACTGGCAGCTAAAGAAGTAGGGGCATCGCTCTGCCGATGTTTCGCAGGGTTCGAGGCACATCCCGTCGTAGAAGATCATGCCTGCATCGGTACATTTTTTCTCGTCCGAATTGCAGAACTCAATGCCGTAAGAAATGTCCTTTTGCAGCTCTTCGGTCATGTCTCGGCGGCAAAGTGCTGCAAAAGGCGTATCTTTGAGCGACTCTTCGGGCAGATACTTCGGCAATTCTGAACTATCGGGATAATCCAAAATGCCTTTGGCGACGACCTGGCACGACCACCCCGATGGACATTCGCTGTTTTCTTCTTTGGTGCAGTCGTAGGAACAAATGCCGATGTCTTCGCCCAAACCAGCCTGCGAGCTGTGTGTACGATTGTAATTGTCTGGATTGATGCGATCATCGAGCAGACTTACGGGGATCGGCTTGTCGGGGGTATATTCGACGATTTCGCCATTGATTTCGAGGTGAATGACTTTGGATGGTGTTACGTTAAAGATACATTCGCCGACGCCGCAGTCACTGCCCGAACGGCACAGCGACCACAATAGCGTGTCGTTCTGGCATGTGCCATTGACGCAGATTTGTCCGTCTGTACAAGCAGGATCGCAGGCAGCAGCATCGATATCCTGGCATTCGCCTTCGTAACAGCGCTGATTGTCGTCACACTCATCATCCGTATCGCAGAACTTGTTGCCATCGTCCGATTCGAAAAAGCAGTTCGTCCCAACACATATTGCACATCTGCCATCGACGCAGGTTTTGCCTTCGTCGCATGCAGGATCGCACGTGGCTTCGGTTTTGGGCTGACATACTTTGTCAATGCAAACTTCTTCGTCGGTGCATGCCGAGCATGGATCATCCGATGGACGTTTGGTTTCGCATTTGTTGTTGATGCATTCTTCGTATTGAGGATCGCATTTGGCACATGGATCACTCGGATCGGGATTGTCTTTGCAGATGCCGTTATCGCAGGTCTGATTCGGAAGACATGCACTGCAGGGATCGGTGGGATCGCTCGGTGATGAGGCTCCGTCATCGCAGCCTGCGAGCAACGCTAATAATGAAAGCGTAAGAAGATATCGTTTGTTCATAAATGGCGTTTCCTATGTGAAGTGTTTTTCATAGCGAACACTAAGCAGTGAACAATATATGTGGATGTATTAATATATATTATTCACTATTCACTATTCACTATTTTAGGGATGAGGGATGAGGGATGAGGGATGAGGGATGAAGGATGTGGGATGTGAGATGAGAGATGATGCGCCCGGATCGGGATGAACACCCCAAAACAACAGCGCGGGCGTATCGTGCCGAAGGCCGATAGCCAGCGCGAATTCAGCGTATCGGCCAGAGGCCGATAGCTGAATCACCCCAAAAATCTTACTGGATATCGTATTTACATTTGCTCGAATCCTGACCGAGCGATCCGGTCGTGTAATTGATTTGGATTTCGATATCGGCCACGTTATCCCAGTTGATCTTGCTGTTGTTGCCCTTGGCGGGATCGAATACGAGCGAGTAGGTTGCCATGAGCGGACGCCCCTGGAGGCCGCTGTATTCGGTTACATTGCTGAGTTCCGCAGTGTCGGAGAACTCGTATGGCTCGCCTTCGGGAACTTCGAGAACACCAGTGTTGATGCCGTCGGCAAACGGTTTGGACGAGAAGGTCGAGAATTTGCCGTATGTCGTGCGCGGACCGATGGTTTCGACGATGGCATCGATATTTTTGTGGCAGGACAGGAGCTGTGACTGGCCGCCATAGAATATCGACACCGAGGGCGTCAGGTTGCCGCTTTCGCGGATTTTCTTACCTTCTTTCGAGATGAAGCGGACCTTCATCGTGTCGATTTTGGCGTTGCAGGATGTGTCGATGTTGGCGAAATGGCTGCTGATGTTGAACGAAGCACTGTAGAACGATCCGGCTTTGAGTTCGTCGGCGACAGTGCCGGTGACGGTGTAGCGCGTCTGTGCACTGACGGGCAGATTGCCCTTGGCGAGTGTGAGGTGGAAGCGGTCAGCAGGGGTGAGGCCGTCCATTTCGACATCGGGAATGCCGAGCTGTTCGCGCAACGACAGGATGACTTTGTTCTTCGATTCTTTGCCGGGACCGCAGTTGGTGGTCAGGTCGTTGAGCTGTTCGTAGAGCATTTCGAGGTCGTTCGTACCGCGTGCGGTGTAGATCGAACGGCGGATTTCGACGAACGGACGGACCGTAATGTATTCGATCGTGGCGAGGTAATCGGACAGGTCGTTGCGCGCATATTCGATGAACGATTCGACCGATTCGAGGTCGCTGGCAGTCTGGAAGAAATCGGATGCCGAGAAGATGGCGTTCTGCATCAGCTGGTAACGGCTGAGTTTGCTGTCGTACTGGCTGGCGACGAGACCGGCGCGCTGTGCAACGGTCAGGTACTGCAGCAATGCACGGTATTTGGCCACTTCTTTGATCTTGACGGTCTGGGCGAGCGGAATGAGGTCGAGTGCGACGTTTTTGAACTCGTTGCGCTTGAGGTCGAGATCCTGCAGATCGCGTTTGTATTTGTCCTCATTTTCCATTTCGGCCAGGAGTTTTTCATTGAGGCGTTCCATATCGGCGATGAGATCTTTGAGACCATCGGCATCGTATTCGCCTTCGAGGCCATCGACGGTCACACTGATTGCGTCGATATCCTCGGCGAGTTTTTTCTGCAGTTCGGCCAAACTGAGGTCGGTCTGGCGATCGAGTTTTTCGATGGAGAAATCGAAAGCATTTTGTGCAAGTGCGGCAGCACCTTCGGCGGTTGCAATGGCCGTATTGAGACCGGCACTCGCATAGCCATAAGCAGCAGCGGCAACCTGAGATGCTGTAGATTGAACCATGGATTTTTGAGCGTTTGTCGCACTTGATGCAACTGCGAGTACGGCTGTATTGCCCAAAATACCAGTGAGTGCAGATAACGTTGCATCGTTCTGTGCATCATCCTGGTATTTGTTGACCCATATATCTGCAATCGAAGCGCCTGTAATGATGGTCTGGAAACTTTCCTGAAGGCCGAGATTGGCACCGGCCAAGTCTTTCCAGCTGTCGACTGCTTCGGACTGTTTTTCGTATTCGGCCTTGAGCTCCGTGAGTTCAAGATTGGAAACCTGGCTGTTGTAATCACCGATGGCTTTCTCATAACTCTTGATGGTTTCGAGGTTGCTGGCAATATCGGTGATGACTTTCGAGCGTGCATCGTACCAGGATTTGATATTCTTGGCGTAGGCATCGAGTGTGGCAAAGTTGTTGCGGACTTTTTGAGCCAGGACATCGTATTCGGCCAAAGCTGTCTGGTATTCGAGCTCAGCTTCGCGGAATGCCTGGATCGCAACACCTGCCTGGCTGACGCCGGTGCTGCCGGTGGTGCTGACCTGATCAGATTCGAGGGCGAGGTTGCCGCCTGCGCAGTGGGTGTAGATTTCGGCTTCGGATTTGCTCGGGTTGGCCTTCTTATAGTCAGTCGTGCATTTGTTGAAATCGGCGACCTGCGAAATGGAGTTGTCACCCTCGGGCTTGTCTAAGCTGACGCCTTTGGTCGAAGTCGAGTCGAGTGCAAAACCACAATAATAAGGAGCAGTAAAGATCTTGCAGGTGTTGTGCTGATCATCGGTGACGCAATCCGAAGGATAGCCGCACAGATCGACGAGTTCAGCACGCATCGATTCGAGTGCGCTCAGGTAGCTGTCTTTGACAGAGAGAGTCTCCTTCTTTTTGGCAGCCATTTCGTCGAAGACAGTCTTGCGTTTTGCAATGGCAGACTGGACCGATTTTTCGGCGGCTTCTTTGCGCTTGCCGAGAATGGTCAGGCCGTCGCCGGTATCCATGCTCGTGTCGATTGCAATTTCGCCATCGCGCATAAAGACGAGCGATTCGAAGGTCTGGTCGAGCGATTCGAGTTTAGAAATGATGCTGCTCAGATTCGCGCCATAAGCGGCATTGAGCGATCCCTGGTCTGCCTTGAGGTTGATTGCCGATTCGAGTACGCCTGCAAAATACAGATCGAACAGATAGGGACGAAGTTCGCTGGCCGTCGTGATGCGGTCATTGTCATCCTGCAAAAGGACATCATAGCGGCGCGAACTCAGGCCCAGTGCGGTACCGACAGATTCCCATGTCTGCGACAGTTCGGCCAATATGGCATTGCGCGCGGAGCTCAGGGCCAGGGTGTTTTCGGTGTTCTTGACGAATGATTGCGACAACATCTCGAGCGTCGTCTGCTGGAACTGTTTGCGCATGACATCGCGCTGGACATCGAGCACTTCGTCGCGATACGACTTGAGCAGGCCATTGTTGAAGTTTTTCATGGTGCTGGCGGCAAAGGTGTTGGCATATACCGCGCCGGTCAGCCAGGATTTGCGGATCGAATTGTCCTTGTCCCATGCCATGTACTGCTGGGCAAGGTACGATTCGCGAATGATGGTTATCCAAGAATTCATGATTTCCGTCTTTGCTGCATCGTCGAGCGCATTTTCGTCAGATGCGAGATAACGGCGAGCGAGCAGGTCTGCGGCACAGACATATTCGGGGTGATCTTTGCACAGCGAGCAGGTTTCGAGTGCACAGACTTCCTGGAAGTCGCTGAAGTTATGAATGTCTTTGCCGCATACAGTCGCCAGGACTTTGTCCTTGCCATCGCCGGCTGCATCAGCTTCGAGCACTTTGGTCAGAACGTTCGACATGCGGCCTTCGTCATTGGCAACGGCACCGACGGCCATTTGCAGGCATTTCCACTGGTCGTCTGCCGAAAGTTTTTCGTAATCCGCCGAACTCTTGACGGCTTTGCAGGCGGTGATGTCTGCACATTCGGCCTTTTCTTCTTCCTTCTCGAGCGTGTCGCAGCTCGTGTAGCCCTTATCGTCGATCTTTTCCATCAATGCCTTGATGTGATTGGTGGTGCAGATTTCGACGGGTGCATCGGCTTCGGCGCGGATTTGCTCATTGGCCGACTGGTGTTCATGGACAGAGAGCTTCTCGTCGATAGAATTGGCCAGGGTCACGCTGAAAGTACCGACCATTTTGGTGTCGTTCCAGGTTCGAACGATCTTGTCGTCATCGACGGAACTCTCGCGATACAGGCCCTTGAGGCCATCGACGATGCGACCGGCAAAGGTCAGCGACGGTGCGTCAAAATCGAAGAGCTCGATGCGGATATTGCGGTTGACCTTTTGGTCCTTGCCAAAGAGGACGCTGCCCTTAGGCGCATAGTCGTTGGTCGAGAAATCTGCCGCCCAGCAGGGTTTGCCACTGCCACATTCGGCAGCACTCTTTTTGCTCATCTTGAGCGACGCCCATGATTCTTTGCCG
>OCTW011545467.1_pt1 | contig 16001 bp, 12 predicted proteins | sample 1539671 | NCBI WGS metagenome assembly OCTW01 (sample SAMN02144230, study PRJEB22623) | gut metagenome | biome: sheep rumen | host: Ovis aries | place: New Zealand
CTTTGCCTCGCTCCAGTCTTATTCCCACTGCATTTCTTACACTAACTCCTACATCACTTTCCACTGTGGAAGTTACTTTGGGAATTTACGTTTTACAATGTTCTGTACGCTTCTTTACGCTGGAAAGGGACTTTTACTGTGTCCTCTTACAGCATACCATCCGCAGGTTACATTACAGGTAACATAAAAGCCCCTCATTTTTTTTACCGGAGCCAAACCGTAACAGCAAGACATCAATAAAGCAACATGTTGCTACCGAAAACGGCATACTCTTTTCCATCAAAAAGGACGCCCTGCTATTGATGTCCCAGACCATCAATAGAACACTTTGTTTTCTTTACGAAGCAACAGGTTTTTGACCGTCTAGGGCACCGAACATTATTCAGTGCTTTTTGTGGCTCTTCCCTAGAAAGTGTGGGTATCCATAAGGCTAAAGAAGCTGGGAAATCAAAGGATTTGCATGGTTTACATGGAGCCTCTGACATATGTGATGTACGCCAGCTGACGAGCCAGCATTCATTCCCGCCATCCGTATAGGCGGAAATTGATGGCTGGCTCGCCAGACAGGCTATCACATTTGTCTGCTCCATGTAAACCCGTGCAAATCATACGGTTATCACGTGCAAGCAGCGCACTATCTGTCCGGGATCGAGGCTGTGCTGGGCTGGAGGCCGGACTGGTATTTTATCGTGATTGAAAAGACAGCGCCGTTCGCCGTCCATATCTTCAAGGCTTCTCCGGGGTTTCTGGAGTTTGGAGCATATGAGCGGGGGCGGTTAATGGATCGTCTCAAGAGCTGCACAGATTCGGGAGAGTGGCCCGGATATGGGCTGGAGGAACTGGACGCGCCGAGCTGGGCGCTTGCGGAGGATGAATAAATGGGGACGCATTGGAAGAGGCTGACCAACCCCGATTATTTGGGGGCGTATGCTTTCGATCAGGGGGAAGAGAAGATTGTAACGATTGACCATGTTTCAGAAGAGACGGTCAAGGGGACGGACGGCAGAGAAGATAGCTGCATGGTTTTGCACTTCCGGGATAAGAACGTAAAGCCGTTGATTCTCAACCGGACGAACGCGAAAACCATAGAGCGGTTGGCAGAAAGCCCCTATATTGAGGACTGGGAGGGCCGGAGCATTATTCTTGTGGTTCGTACCGTCAGCGCGTTCGGGTCTGAGGTGGACGCGGTGCGGGTCAAGCTGGAGAAGGTTTCCGGCGTGTGCGAGGATTGCGGAAGACGGGTGACCGCTGCTGGAGGTATGAGCGCCGGAAAGGTCGTAGAGTACACACGGGACAAATTCGGGTCGGTTCTGTGTGCGGAGTGTGCAAAGAAGCGTGGAAAAGCCTCCAGCTTTAGCGAGGATAACACAGGGCGAAGCGCAGACAGTCAGCCGGGAAACTGACAGGGAAAGCAGAGAAACGCTCTGAGGGCCATTCTGACGCAAATATGAGAAGATCAAAAAGGGCGGGAGACATCCGCTCTTTTTTTGACCGTATGAGAGACAGTCCCCCCTTGTTTAAAGTTATGGATAAGGGCTGTCCAGTCCGGGCGTTCTGTGCATTTTTCAGCTCTCTTATGCGCGTAACCCCCACCCCTAAAAAAGACAGAGCGGTTTGTCAAATTTGATTGTCCTATTTTCTGATCAGACGAAATCAGCAGAAACGTTTGAACGGACAGGGAAAATCAGCAGAAACAAAAGTGAAGGAAAAGTAGAGGAAAAGGGAAGGTTTTTCTTCACGCGCGCGCGCGAGGCATGTCACGTTTAGCGCTAAACCTTATAAAAAAAGACGTATTTTCCCTAAAATGCCGTGATAAAATGAGTTATAATTGATCAGAAGGGAGGGGATCGAATGAGCTTTTATGCTTTGTTCAAAAAAATTGAGGGGATGGGGTTTGATTCTGAATCCTTCTGTAAAGCATGCGGGTTTTCCCGCCGTACCTTTTCCGAGCGTTTGTCCGGCGAAAGTGACTTTAATCTTGAAGAGATTCAGAGAATGATTGACGTTCTGAAATTGACCGAAGAAGAAGCGAAAGAAATTTTCTTTATTGGCAGCGCGACCACTTAAGCTACAGTTGCTTGGTAGTTAGTGCATAGTTAGTGACGGCTTGCTGCCGTTGCTTTTTTTGTGTTTTTCAGCCTCCTGCCTCCCCCCACCCCCTTGATAATGCCGATGGGAAGGGCTTGACCGGAGATGGGCGGGTCTTATATATACGGGGGAATTTTTGGAAAATGGGATATATGTTTTTTGACCCCGTAGTGGTTTCTGTAGTGGTTTCTAAAAAAATAGGCTGTCTGATAGCCCGATAAGCGAAAAAAGAAATCCCCCGATTCCTTTGTGAAATCAGGGGATTTTGTCTGGAGCTGATGACCGGATTTGAACCGGTGACCTCATCCTTACCAAGGATGCGCTCTACCTGCTGAGCTACATCAGCGACAACGGTGTTATATTAGCACTTTCTTGCGCGGTTGTCAATATTATTTTCAAACTTTTTTGAAAAACGGAAAAAAAGCACTTGCGGGGCCGGGCGGAGCTGTGATATAATCAACTTTGTGTGAAACGGACGGTCCGCTGCGGACGCACAACAGACCCATGGGTCTGGTCCGTATGAACGTCTATGAGGGAAGGAGGAAACCAGAAATGAGTGAAATTATCCGTTCTATCGAAAGGCAGCAGCTCCGTACCGATCTGCCTTCTTTCCGCGTCGGCGACACCCTGCGTGTGTTCGTCAAGGTTGTGGAAGGCAGCCGCGAACGTCTTCAGGCGTTCGAGGGTACCGTGATCGCCAAGCGCAACGGCTCCAGCCGGGAGACCTTTACGGTCCGCCGTGTTTCTTACGGCATCGGCGTGGAACGCACGTTCCCGCTGCATTCCCCCCGCGTCGACCATATCGACGTGATCCGTCGCGGCAAGGTCCGCCGCGCCAAGCTGTACTACCTGCGCAACGTGCAGGGCAAAGCAGCCAAGATCAAGGAAGCCGACCGCCGGTAATCGCCGCCGCTTCCTTCCAGCCCGCCGCCGGGATTCCGGAGGCGGGCTTTCTGTATCTCTCAGTCCGTGGTGACGACGGACACCGGGTCGGCCCACTCGATGCCGTGGTCCGCAAAGCTCTGATAGACCAGCTCGTTGAGCTTCTGCAGGGTCGGCCAGTAATCCCCCGAGGCCGTCCAGAAGAACACCTTGTAATTGACGTAGGTGCGGGCATAGCTGTCCACCACGACGTTGGGCGGGGAATCGGGCAGGAGGGTGGTGAGCTTTGAGATGGCTTCCATCAGGGCGGTTTTTACCTCGTCCGGGGAATGACGGTAGGCCGCTGTGTAGACCTGGGCGATGCGGCGTTTCCCGCTGGAGGTGACATTGATCACCGGGGAGGTGTACAGGGAACTGTTCGGCAGATAGACCCTGGTGCCGTCCGGGGCGGCCAGTTCGGTGTACAGCAGGCCGATGTCCTGCACCGTGCCTGAGCCGGAGGAAGTCTGGATAAAATCCCCCACCTCGAACTGGCTGCCGGACACGAGGATCATGCAGCCCGCGATGTTGGCCAAAACGCCCTGGAGGGCCAGGGTAATCGCCACGCCCAGGATGGAGAGCAGGGCCACGAAGGTGGTGATCGGCACCCCGACGCTGTTGGCCGCCACCATCAGGCTCAGCAGGATCAGCCCATAGCGCACCATGTTGATCAGCAGCGTGTGCAGGGATTTGTTGATCAGCTTCGAGCGGTTCAGAAACCGCCTGAACAGCTTGACGATAAAATGCGTCGCCACCAGCAGCACCAGCAACAGGCCCAGGGCGGTCAGCAGCTTGGCCGTGCCCGCGCTCTGGAGAATGCCGACGACCTGCTGCGCCTCTTCCGGTTTAATCAACGAGGACGGATCCATGCATTCTTTCCTCCCATGGCAAAATCATCTTGCATGAAACGGTAAAATCATCTTGATTATAGCATGGAAAATTGATAGAATCAATAAAATGGGAGGGAGATCGGGCATGGAGAAGATCAGTCTGGCAGGCGAATGGCGGGCGAGCCTCCGGGAACCGGGAGAGCGGCCGCCGGCCCGGTGGGAAGGGCGGATCACCCTGCCCGGGACGACGGCTCTGAGCGGCCTGGGGGAAGAAAACCAGGACCGCTGCGAAGGGTACCTGACGGAGCGTTTCCCCTTTGCCGGCCGCCTCTGGGTGGAGAGGGAGTTTACCGTCTCCGGCTGGGCGGACAAAATCGCCGTGCTGACCCTGGAGCGGACGCGCATGACCCGCGTGTTCCTGGACGGGGTGCTGATCGGCCGCGGGGACAGCCTCTGCGCCCCGCACGTGTTCGTCCTGCCCGCCCTTTCAGACGGGCGGCACACCCTTGCCATCGCGGTGGATAACACCGGCTATCCGACCGCCGGCGGGCACATGACCTCCCCTGACACCCAGACCAACTGGAACGGCATCACCGGGGAAATCAGCCTGACCGCGGGGAAAACGGTCTTTCTCTTTCGCAGGACCGAGGTCCGGGACGGGGAGCTGCTGATCTCCTGCCGCGTCCTGGGGAGGCGGGACGGGGCGTGCTGGGCGGAGCTTCCCGGTTGGACCGGCCCCGCGGAGGGCCGCATCCAGGGCGATACTGCCTGCTTCCGGATCCCGCTGCCGGAGAATATCCCCCTGTGGGACGAAGAACACCCAAGCCTCATCACGGCGCGCGTCTTTGCCGGGGAGGAGGCTCTGACCTTCCGGACCGGCATCCGCCGCCTTTCTACTGCCGGACGCCGCCTGCTGGTCAACGGACGGGAGATTTTCCTGCGCGGCAGGCACGAGGGTCTGCAGTTCCCACTGACCGGCTGCGCCCCCTGGGACACTCTCTCCTGGCGCAGGGAGATGGAGACAGCGAAGGAATACGGGCTCAACCACATCCGCTGCCATACCTGCTGCCCGCCCGAGGCCGCCTTTGAGGCCGCGGACGAGCTGGGGCTGTACATCATCCCCGAGCTTCCCTTCTGGGGCACCGTGCCCGCCCGGGGCGAGGAAGGGGACGGCGGCAGGGAGTGTGCCTATCTCGAAGCCGAGGGCCTGCGCATCCTGGAGGCCTTCGGGGCGCACCCGTCCATGATCAGCCTGAGCCTGGGGAACGAGCTTTGGGGCAGCCGGGAGCGGCTGGACGAAATGATCCGCCTGTTCCGGGCGGCAGACCCCGGGCGGCTCTATTCCGCCGGGGCCAACAACTTCCAGTTCGCGGTGGAAAGGCAGCAGGAGGAAGACCTGTTCGTGGGCGTCCGCCTGGGCGAACACCGGCTGCTGCGGGGCTCCTACGCCACGTGCGACGGCCCCCAGGGGCGGATTCAGACCGGCCTGCCCGGGACGGACTGGGACTATGACGGAGCCGTCCTCTCCGGCGGGGACAGCGCGGGGACAGCCGGAGAGCTGAACATCCAGCGGGGCACGGAGACGGCCCGGGTAACATCCGCGGGCGGCGAAGCCTATGTGCCGGACATCCCGGTCATTACCCACGAGGTCGGCCAGTACGAGGTCTACCCCGATTTTTCGGAGATCCCCGCCTACCGGGGCGTCCTGGCCCCCAGGAACCTGGAGGTGATCCGGGAGCGGATGCAGCAAAAGGGCCTTTTGCCCCTGGCCGGGGCCTATCGCCAAGCCTCGGGAAAGCTGGCGGCGGACTGCTACCGCATGGAGATCGAAGCGGCCCTGCGCAGCCGGGAGCTGAGCGGCTTCCAGCTGCTGGACCTGATCGACTACATGGGCCAGGGCACCGCCATGGTGGGGATGCTGGACGGTCTAAGGCAGAGCAAGGGACTGATTGATCCGGCCAACTGGCGCCGCTTCTGCGGGCCGGAAACCGTGCTGGCCCGCTTCCCCCGGTTCGTCTATTCGTCGGGCGAGCCCATTCCCTTCCGGGCGGTCATTTCGGACACCCGGGCGGAAAAAGCCAAAGGCCCGGTGCTGTGCGAGCTGATCCGAAACGGAGAAACCATTGAAAGCATTACCCTGACACCCGGCCCGTGGGACCGACGGCTCCGGCAGACGGAGCCCGCCGCCTTTACCGCCCCGGACCTTCCCGGCCCGGAAAAGCTGAGCGCCCGCTTCCGTTTGGAGGATGGGACGGAGAATGCCTATTCTCTGTGGGTATTCCCGGAGGCGCCGGCCGCCGTTACGAAGGACGGGGTCCGCATCCCGGAGGGCTTTGTGCCCTTCGTCCGGGATGCGTCCAAAGCGCAGGGCCCAGCCATCGTAATCCCCGATGCGGAGGGAAAGCTGCCGGCCGAATACTGCGGGGATTTCTGGTGCTACCCGATGTTCAAAAGCATCTCGGAGAGCATGGGAAAGCCCGTGGCGACGGGGACGATGGGGCTGCTGATCGACCCAACGAGCACGCTTCTTTCCGCCTTCCCGGCGGACGACTACACCACGCCGCCCTGGTATCCGCTGCTGAGGCGGGCGCACTGCGAGCCGGTCCCCGCAGACGCGGACCTCGCGGTGGAAATGATCGACCACTGGGCCAGGATGGAGCGCCTGGGCCTGATCTGGCAGGAAGGAAGGGCCGTCTTCTGCACCGTGAGGCTGTGGGAAGCGGCCGATGAGCCTGCCGCCAAATGGCTCGCCCTTTCTTTAGGCCGGGCGGCGCTGGCGGCATCGCAGGAGGAAAAGAACAAACCATGAACCAGAAACACCGGTGGACCAAGGGCAGGATCCTGAACGGGGTGATCGCCCTGCTGCTGATGGCCATGATCTTCATGTTTTCAGCGAACACGGGAGATGAATCCTCCGAGCTGTCCCGGAAGGTCACAGAGCATCTGATGCGGTGGATTTTCCCGGAATACTCCGCCATGGGCGGCGGAGCGCAGGCCGGGGCCTTTGCCCTGATGCACTTTCTCGTGCGCAAGCTGGCCCATTTTTCGGAATACGCCCTGCTGGGGGCAGCGCTGCGGCAGTTTTTGTGGACGTTCCCGCTGAAATTTCCCGGCCTCCCCGCCTGGCTGGCGGCCACCGTGTACGCCGTGCTGGACGAGTGGCACCAGACCTTTGTATCCGGCCGGGCAGGCCAGTTCAGGGACATCTGCATCGACAGCGCGGGGGCCCTGTTCGGCGTGCTCGTGGCGGCCGGGATCACGGCGGTGGTCATGAGCCGGGTCCACCAGAAGCAGACCATGAACCGGATCCGCTACTGGCAAAACACCATTTGACAGGAAAGCATTTTTCAGTTATTCTTTTTCTTGAACATACGAAAGGAGCGATGTACCATGACTGCAAGCAAGGTATTTTTTACCAGGGAAATCACCCCGGAAAAGCTGATCGAGATATACAAGGCCCTGAACAAGCCCCTCCACGGCAAGATCGGCGTCAAAATCTCCACCGGCGAGAGCGCGAAGAGCAACTACCTGCGCCCTGAGCTGATCGGGCCGCTGGTTCATTATCTGAACGGCACCATCATCGAATGCTGCACCGCTTACGGCGGCTCCCGGCAGGACGTGGCCGACCACTGGAAGGCCATCGAAGAGCGCGGCTTCAAAAACATCGCTCCGGTGGACATCATGGACGAGTTCGGCGAAATCGAAATCCCGGTCCACAACGGCTGCCACCTGGACAAGGACATCGTGGGCGAGCATCTGAACAACTACGACAGCGTGCTGATTCTCTCCCACTTTAAGGGCCACATGATGGGCGGCTTCGGCGGGGCGCTCAAGAACATCTCCATCGGCATCGGCTCCACCCACGGCAAAGCCTACATCCACAGCGCCGGCACCACCACCGACCCGGTGAAGTGCTGGAATCCCCCGGCCCCGCAGGACGACTTCCTGGAGTCCATGGCGGACGCCTGCAAGGCCGTCCTTGCTTACGTGGGCGCGAAGAACATGCTGTACATCAGCGTAGCCAACCGCCTGAGCGTGGACTGCGACTGCGACGGCAATCCCCATGAGCCGGAAATGGGCGACCTGGGCATCTTCGCCTCCACCGATCCCGTGGCCCTGGATCAGGCCTGCTACGACGCCGTCATCAACGCCCACGACTGCGGCAAAAAGGCCCTGATCGAGCGGATGAACTCCCGCCACGGCATCCACACCGTGGAAACCGCCGAAAAGCACGGTTTAGGCAGCCGTGAATATGAGATTGTAGAAATCTAATTGATCTAAAATGGAACCGCTGGTTCCATTTTAGGACGCAAAGAACCCCGCATCCGTTCCGGCATCATGCCGAGCGCATGCGGGGTTCTTATTTTGTTTTCTATCTCAGCGGGCGGATTCGTCGTGCTTTTTCCGAAGCTCTTCGCTCAGCTGTTCGGCGTATTCGTCGGTCAGGCGGAACTTTTTGTGGAAAATGAACAGGGCAACGAGCAGGCCGATGACCGGGAGGACCGTCATCATCAGGCGCAGGCCCGTCAGGGTCTCGGCGGACTGGCGGATGATTTCGCCGGTGTCCTCGGTATCCCCCACCAGGTTGATCAGCTTGAGGCCCACGCCAGTCAGGAAGACGGCGACGCCGGCGGCCGCTTTGACCACGAAGGTCTGCATGGAGAAGATCACGCTCTCCTCGCGGCGGCCGGTTTTGACCTCCCCGTAGTCCACGGAGCTGGACAGGAAGACCGTGGTCAGCACCGTCAGCACCCCGTTGGCCATGAAGACCAGCGCGCCGGGCACGCACAGGAGGATCAGGTTATGGGTCACGCCCGTGAGGCACAGGGTCAGGATGACGATGTAGCCCAGGATGGCCAGGCCGCCCGCCAGCCGGAAGATCTGCTGGTTGGTGATTTTTCTTGCCCGCAGGAGGGGATAGAGCACCATCATGCCCAGGATCTGGAAGGCCCCGCCCACGGATGAGAACAGGGTGAAGCTGCCCCGCCAGGTCTGGCTGCCGTTGCCGAAGTCATACTTGAAGAAGTAGATGATGAAGTTGCTGGTCAGGTACAGGGCCATGTTGATCAGCACGATCGTCACCACGACGACCAGGGCCTGGTCGTTATGGAAGAGGGAGGAAAACATCTCCTTGACGGAGGCGGTGCTCATGCGGCCGGTGTCCTTTTCCTTCATGAACAGGCAGCAGATGATTTCCGTGAGGATGAACAGGACGCCGACGATCAGGGCCACCATCCGGAAGCCCTCGCGCTCGTTGACGCTGCCCAGGGCGTCCCTGCCGCCCAGGAATTCCACGGCCAGCAGCGTGCCCACCTGCATGATGGCGGCGCCGATCCCGGCGCAGGTGCGGCCCACCACGGAGAGGTTTTCACGTTCCTTCGGCGTATCGGTGACGGCGGGGATCATGGACCAGTAGGGGATGTCCATCATCGTATAGGTGACGCCCCAGAGGATGTACATGACCGTGAAGAACACCATCAGCGTGGCCCCTTCCGCGTGAGGAGCGGCGAACAGGGCGTACAGGACCACGGCGTTGAGCACCGTGCCGCTGAGCAGCCAGGGACGGAACCGGCCCCAGCGGGACTTCGTTTTGGCCACCAGAACGCCCATGAAGGGGTCGTTCAGGGCGTCGAATACGCGGGCAAGCATCAGAATCAAGCCGACAAAGGCCGGATCCAGGTGCAGGATGTCCTGATAATAATACAGCACATAGTTGGCGGACAGGGCGTACACCATGTCCTTGCCGACGGCGCCGATGCCGTAGGCGATCTTCTTGCCGGTACTCAGGGTGTTCATGCAGGTTTTCCTCCAAATTACATGATCATTCCGTGAAAAAGGCTCCCTCCGGAGCCTTTCATGGCTGATATGGTTCTCCGGTTTACCGGAGCGTTTCTGTTTTTGTTCCGCTTTCGTCAGTCAAAGTGGCTTTTCCGTTTTTGACGGTCAGGTCGGCCACAGCGCCGGGCTGGTTCAGCAGGGCGGAAACGGCGGAAGCGCCCCCGTTCACCAGATCCGGGAAGCGGGACGGCAGGGCCAGCTCGGTGGTTTTTTCTTCAAACTCCCGGACGGAGGCCTCGTTTGCCGCAACGCTGCCCACGCAGATCCGCCAGGACCATTCCGTCGCCGCCTCGTCCCCCTGATCCACATTGGGCATCAGCTGGACATCGGCAAACCACAGCGTTCCCCCCTCCCGGAGGTAAACGTCGCGCGACCAGCCGGAGATGGCGTCGTTCAAACGGGAAACCGTCTCCGTTTCCGCGCAGAGCCCATCCTCCCGGATCCGGTAATAGGTGGCAAAGGCGAAATCTCCCCCGCCCTCGCCGCTCATCACATAGGACAGCGGGTCGTAAAAAACCGTCTCCTGGGTTTCCCGGGGCTCTCCCTCATCGGAAATCACGTAGCTGTCCATCCGGCCTTCGGCCATGACGGCGGCGTAGGGCTTATCAAAGGAGTAGCGGCCCCCCGTCGAGCGGGAGAAGGAGATCCAGCCCTGATCCGGCGTCAGGACGCCCTCCTCGGACGCGGCCTGGGCGACGGACCGGACGATCTGCCCGGGCACGTTCAGGCTCGTGACCTGGCCCAGGGCGTTTTTGACCTTCAGGTTCAGGGCGTCCGCTTCGGAAGAAACAGACAGGACCTTCTGAATGGTCCGTGAGCTTTCGTCCGGCAGGGCCGGGTTCACCGTCCATCTGGGCTCCAGGGTTTCCTGCGGCTTCCCGTCCCCGCCGTTGGAACAGGCGCTGAGCAGCGCCAGGGAAAGGGCGCAGACCAGGAAGAGAAGCAATCGTTTTTTCATGGCAGTCAAGCTTACCCGATTTCGCTCCCGGGGGCGATGCTTCCCGCGTCGTCCACGGTGAGCAGGCGGAGGGTGCCGGTCTGTTCGTCCAGGGCGGACAGGAGCATGCCCTGGGACTCCGTCCCCATGATCTTCCTCGGGGCGAGGTTGGCAAAGAGCACCAGGGTCTTGCCCACCAGAATGGTGGGGTCGGGATAGGCCTTGGCGATGCCGGAGAGGACGGTGCGCTGCTCGGACCCCAGGTCCAGGGTGAAGGAGAGGAGTTTTTCGCTCTTTTCCACCTTTTTGCAGGAAATGACCTTGGCGGTGCGGAACGACAGCTTCTCAAAATCGCCGATGGTCACGCAGCCTTCCGGCGCTTCGGCGGCCTTTTTCTCCGCCTTGGGTTTTTCAGCCTTGGGCTTTTCGGCCTTGGGGGCCGCCTTTTCTTCGCTGGGGCCGTTCAGGACTTCCAGCTCCTTTTTGACGTCGATGCGCGGGAAGAGGGCTTCGCCCTTCTGCACCTTGGTGCCGGCCGGCAGTCTGCCAAAGGAGCTCAGAGAATCCCAGGTCTTGAGGGCTTCGTCTTTAACGCCCAGCTGCTCAAAGATCCGGGCCGGGGTGTTGGGCATGAAGGGCTGGATCAGCACGGCCACAAAGCGGACGCACTCGGCCAGCGTCAGCAGCACCGCCGCCAGCTCGTCCCGCTTCTCCGGGTCGCGGCCCAGGACCCAGGGCTGGGTCAGGTCGATGTACTTGTTGCACTCGCCGACCACCTTCCAGATTTCCGCCAGGGCCTGGCTGAACTGGAGCTTGTCCATCTGCTCCTCCACCAGCTTGGGCAGCTGGACGCAGTGCTGGCGCAGGGAAACGCCCGTGGGCTCCTTTTCGTCGATGCCTTCAAACCCGTCCGGCGTCACGCCGTCAAAATACTTTTCGATCATGGCCACGGTGCGGGACACCAGGTTGCCCAGGTCGTTGGCCAGGTCCGCGTTCATGCGGGTGAGGAAGCTTTCGTTGGTGTAGTTGCCGTCCGCGCCGAAGGGCATCTCCCTCATCAGGTAATAGCGCAGGGTGTCCACCCCGTAGCGGGCGACGATGGGGCCGGGATAGACCACGTTGCCCTTGGACTTGCTCATCTTGTCCATGCCGAACAGGAGCCAGCCGTGGGCGAAGACCTGCTTGGGCAGGGGCAGGCCCAGGGCATGGAGCATGATGGGCCAGTAAATGGTATGGAAGCGCACGATCTCCTTGCCCACCAGGTGGACGTCCGCCGGCCAGTATTTCCGGAACAGCTCGTCGTGATCGGTCATGTAGCCCAGGGCGGAGATATAGTTGCTCAGCGCGTCGATCCACACGTAGACTACGTGCTTGTCGTCAAAGTCCACCGGCACGCCCCATTTAAAGCTGGTCCGGCTGACGCACAGGTCCTGCAGGCCGGGCTTTAAGAAATTGTTGATCATCTCGTTGGCGCGGCTGGCGGGCTGGATGAAATCGGGATGGCTTTCGATATAGTCAATCAGCCAGTCCTGATACTTACTCATGCGGAAGAAATAGCTTTCCTCCTTCATCGGCTGGCAGGGACGGCCGCAGTCCGGGCAGACCTTTTCCCCGTCCTTTTCCACCAGCTGGGTCGCCGTCCAGAAGCTCTCGCAGGGGGTGCAGTACATGCCCTCGTACTCAGCCTTGTAAATGTCGCCCTGGTCGTAGAAACGTCGGAAGATCTTCTGCACGACCTTCATATGGCGCTCCTGGGTGGTGCGGATAAAATCGTCGTTTTCGATGTCCATCAGCTTCCACAGGGCCTTCGTTTCCTCGGCGATCTTATCCACGAACTGCTGGGGGGTTACGCCGGCTTCCTGGGCCTTTTTTTCGATTTTCTGGCCGTGCTCGTCCAGACCGGTGAGGAAATAGGTATCGTATCCCTGCATCTTCTTAAAGCGGGTCATGGTATCGGCCGCCACGGTGGTGTAGGTGTGGCCGATGTGCATGTTGCCGCTGGGATAATAAATCGGGGTGGTGATATAAAAGGTTTTCTTTTCCGGCATGATGATCATGTCCTTTCCGTATGGCATAGGGCGAAAACAGCCGCCGCCCTGTTTGTCCATTATAAGAGGAATAAACGGAAAAATCAAGAGCCGGCGCTCTTCTGTAAAAATACGAATATTTTTTGAGAAAAACTATGGTAATGTTCGAAAAAATGGTTTATAATGCAAGAACTGTTCCCGCCCGCGGCGGGGGCGAAAACCACCTAAAACATTTACCTGGAGGGGCATTATGGCGGACAAGGTCAAACGGGCGGAGCGCCTTTCTGTGATGGGGAAGATTCTGACGTCTTCGCCCAACAAGATTTTTACGCTCTCCTATTTCTGCGAAATGTTCGGCGCTGCCAAATCCACCGTCAGCGAGGACACGGCCATCCTGGCCCGCACCTGGCGCACCTTCCGTCTGGGCACGGTGGAAACCGTCACCGGGGCCGCCGGCGGCGTGCGCTACCGCCCGGCGGGGAACGTGCAGTCCGCCCGTCCTTTTATCCAGCAGCTGTGTGAGCGCCTGGCCGAACCAGACCGGATGCTGCCGGGCGGGTATCTCTACCTGTCCGACATATTGGCCGAGCCTGAAACCGTCCGCCGCATCGGGGAGCTCATGGCCGCCCAGTATTACGACGCCGGGGCCGACTTTGTCCTGACGATGGAAACCAAGGGCATCCCCGTGGCCCTGGAGGCCGCCAACGCCCTGCACCTGCCCCTGGTCATCGCCAGGCGGTCCATCAAGGTCTACGAGGGCGGCGCGGTCAACATCAGCTATGTGTCCGGAAACGGCTCCATCGAAATGATGTCCCTGTCCCGCCGGGCGGTCCGCGAGGGGCAGAACTGTATCATCGTGGACGATTTTACCCGCGGCGGCGGCACGGCCCGCGGCATGTATTCCCTGATGGCGGAGTTCGGCATCAACGTCAAGGGGGCCTGCTTCGTGCTGGCCATGCGCGGCGCTCAGCCCGACGGGGAGGATGAAAAGGCCGTCATGATTCTGGACCCGATCGTCCCCGGAGCGCCGGTGGTGGTGAGACCGGGAAACTGGATCAAGTAATTGGGAAGGGGACTCTGTCCCCTTCCCACGCTTTCCCCTGGGCGGATTTTCCTGTCGCTTCGCTCCCGGGCGGAAAATCCGTAAGGAACGTTTTCCTTTCGGAAAACCCCGCACATACCGGCAAAGCCGGTATGTACGATCTCCCGTGAGGGGGTTCCCCCTCACGCTCCCCTCACCACAGCCAGACCGGATCAAATCCCTGCCGCCCTGCGGGTTGGCTGCGCCAATCCGGCGAATAAATCGCCGGACGGCTGCGGGATTCGCTCCGCTCCGGCTCCATCGGGTTTCTTTCACCACTGTTCTTTAACCCAACAAAATGTTTTTCTATAACGGAAAAATCTGTGCGAAACTCCCGCCAGCTTGATAAAGCCGACGGGGTGTTGTATACTTGATTCTGCGTCTTTCCGGGACCGAGGGGCGCGGAATACGGAGGAAACATGCTGGCAATCGTAGGCCTGGGGAATCCGGGCGAAAAATATGAACATACCCGGCACAACGCCGGGTTTGACGTCGTGTCCATTTTAAGCGCGAAGTGGGACATTCCTTTAAAGAAACTCAAGTGCAAGGCCCTGCTGGGGGAAGGCGTCGTGGGCGGGCAGAAGGTCGTGCTGATCAAGCCCCAGACCTATATGAACGAAAGCGGCCTGAGCGTCGCCGAAGCCATGAACTGGTACAAGCTCGATCCCAAGGAAATGCTGATCGTGGTGGACGACATCGACCTGCCCTTCGGCCAGGTCCGCGTCCGGGCCGGCGGCGGGCCGGGCACTCACAACGGGATGCGCAGCATCCTCCAGTGCACCGGCAGCGGGGACTTTCCCCGGATCCGGGTCGGCATGGGCTCGCCGCCCGCCGGGTGGGACCTGGCGGACTATGTGCTGGGCCATTTTAACACCGCTCAGGAGCGGGAGACCGCCTTCAGCGCCTACCAGACCGCCGCAGAAGCGGCCAGCTGCTGGGTTCAGGAAGGGATCGACCGGGCCATGAACCAATTTAACCGGAAACATGCTGAGTGAACTGAACGAACAAGTAAAAAACAGCCCTGCCCTGTCCGCGCTGGCGGACGCGGTCCGGGCGAATCAAACCGTCGCGCTGTACGACCTGTGTGAAGGCCAGCGCGCTTTTGCCGCGTCCTTTTTGCACCACGTTACCGGCCGGTGCGTTCTGCTGGTCACGCGAAACGAAAGCACCGCCCTCCGTCTGGCCGACGACTGCAGCCGCCTGAGCGGCAAGCCCTGCCGCACCCTGCCGGCCGAGGACATCACCTTTACCCCCGGCTCCAGCAGCCGGGAAACCCTGAACATGCGTTTGGAAACCCTGCTTCGGGCCTCCCGGGGGGAGCTGGCGGCCGTCGTCTGCACGGTGGACGCCCTGATGACCCGCTTCCCCATTCGTTCGGAATTGGAAAAGCGGGTCCTCCGCGTGATGACCGAGCAGGAGGCGGAGCCGGCCGAGCTCATCCGCCGCCTGGTCAGCGCGGGTTATGAGCGGGTCCCCATGGTGGAGGGCAAGGGCCAGTGCGCCCTGCGCGGCGAAATCCTCGACGTCTTTCCCCCGGACCGGGAAATGGCCTGCCGCATCGAGTTTTTCGACACCCAGGTCGATTCCATCCGGGAATTTGACTGCGTTTCCCAGCGCAGCGCGGACCGCTTGACCCAGGTCCTGATCTCCCCCGCGGTCAGCGATTTTATCCCCGCCGGCACGGAACGGGAAACGGCGGAGGCCATCCGCCGCATGGTCAGCGACCAGGTACGCAGGCTCCCCCAGGACCTGATGCTGGGCGGCATGGCGATTGATCCGACCGGCCAGGAGGGCGGCACCCGGATTTCCTCCCGCGTCGGCCTGGGCCTGCTGCTGGACAGCGCGGACACCCTGGAAGAAACCGGCTTTCTGCCGGGAGCGGAAAACTGGAGCGGGGTCGCCTTTCCGGCAGCCGGCGGCATCCGGTCCTGGCTGAACGACCCGATCGTGATCCTGGATGCCCCGGACCAGCTTTCCGCCCGGGCGGACGACCGGCTTTTGGGCTTTCAGGAGGACCTCAAAAACGCCCTGGAGCGCCAGGAGGCCGTGCCGGAGCAGATCCGGCTGATGCTGTCCTTCCAGGACCTTCTGCCCGAATGGAGCGGCCTTCAGCTGATCCTGGCGGAGGACTTCCTGCGGGATTCGGACCTTTTCCATCCTGATGCGTCGATCCAGTGGACGGGCCATGCCCCGGCTTCCTACCTGACCCGCTTCAAGGGCCTGGCGGACGACATCCGCACCTATCAGGACCAGCAGGACCGGGTGATCCTGCTGGCGGG
>OCTW011564354.1_pt1 | contig 15998 bp, 12 predicted proteins | sample 1539671 | NCBI WGS metagenome assembly OCTW01 (sample SAMN02144230, study PRJEB22623) | gut metagenome | biome: sheep rumen | host: Ovis aries | place: New Zealand
GTATCTGTTCAGGTCGTTATATAGCGCCGTAAGGGGCCTGCCGCCTATCTTCGCTTTCTCGAAGAAATCTCTGGTATCTCTATACCACCTGTTGTTGAACCTGATGGCGATCCCGCCCTCGTCTTCCAGGCATTCGACCTTGAACCTGCACTTCTGATAACAGAAGCTTATCGAGAGTCCTTCCCGTGCGAGCCAGAACAGATCGTAAAGATCGATGCCGTCTTCCCAGTCTATCGAGTTCTCGTGAAGTCTCATGACAACATTCTCTATCTCTTCGATATTGCCCCACCAGGAAGGATTGCTGCGGAGGTACTCCGCGAAAATCGCTCTTGCCCGTCTGAGCATCTTCACAGCCTCAGCATGCCTTCCCTGTTCCAGTCTTATCTCTGCAACCCTCACATCAAGCGACGGTTCGCAGATGAATTCCATGTCCACAACAGTTCGGAGATCCTCAGGATGAGACATCTCCAGGAAGAGTCTCTCTATTATCCCTTTGTATCTCGCCTCGTCTTTCCCGACATAGTATCCGTAGTGGTACATATCAGCCAGCTTGCATTCACAGCCGATCCTGAGGTAATCGTCTTTGCTCCCGGCACCCTTGCTGAAGTAATGAAATGCCTTCTCATAATCCACCGTGCCGCCATGACCGTAATACCAGTAATACCCAAGACCTTCGTAAGCAGGGAAGAACTCCTGCTTCGCTGCCATCTCAAGATACTTGAGCTGCAGATCGAACGCCCTCTCCTCAGCATAGAACCATGCAAGGTTATGCATATCGTTAGGGTCATGCTCCTCTTCTATCAGTACATGAAGAGCTTCCACAAAGCTGAACTTGTCTTCGTCAGAATGCGTCTCTGCCAGGTAGTAATCAGTTACATAGCCTCTCGCTTCTTCAACAGTCACTACAGGCACCTCCTCTTACTGTATGCCTTTGCTGCGCATGTCCTTGCGGATGAGCTCCTTGATGTAAGTTGCCTTACCCTTGTTATCCAGAGAATTCAGGCACTCAATGATGTCAGCATCATACTTCTTGCTGAGACGAACATTAACCTGAATGGTGTTGGCCTTCTGGTACCTTGTAATGTAATCGATGTTGTTAGACATAATTCTTCCTCCTTATTAATTAACGATCTTGCATGTCGAACGACAGGATCAATAAGAAGTAAGAAACCATCGTTCAAGCATTAGCACCTTACACGAGGCAGGTTGCTGTGCGATCACCGGGCTTGTCCCTTCCGCACTCTCTATGGTAGCCACAGTATAGCATGCCATCTCAAACCATGAGTCTATTTATACGGACAGTTTGTCAACCTGTTGCTAATGAAGGAGCCCGCCGTCTCCGGCAGGCCCCAACACACACCAGAAAGGAGAGAATTACTTCTTGATCTTCACTCTGGCGATCACGCCCGAAGGCAGAACAAATACCACTTCCGCCTTCGCCTTATCGCCAATCTTATCGTAGAGTCTGCCGGCGCTGTAGCAGTCACCGATGACTGTTCTTACGCTGTTGGCAACATATCCGATCTTGCCGACAGGCTTGATCTCTGCTCTTATCGCTTCCTTGTCGTACTCATTGTCAGGCTCCTTAACGAGCTTGATGATCATTCCTTTCTCAAGGAATTCACTGCCGTGCCTGAACTGCGTGCCTGTTATGGTAACGAATATATCTGACATAGCCTTATACTCCTTATGCTTTCCTCTTGTCTCATTCTCTTCTTCACCGGACAACAAATCACCGCCGATACCATTACCGGTAAACTTCGGATCGTCTCCAAACTCTTCCATTCCCGAAGATCCTCCGGTAAGGTCCAGTGCCACTTCCAGCCAATGCTGAAACAATTCTACGGGCTTCTTATACTGCCTGGTCTTCTTCCTGAACTGCTCTGCGTAATCCATGTGTACGATCAGGTGATTGCCGGCACCGAGATTTACATATTCCCATCCCATCGGCACTTCCGATCCCTGACCGAACATTCCGAACGAGCACTGTGCAAGCACCGGGAACGCAGCTTCAACCGTATCCATCTCCAGGTCTCCGAAAGCATAGTTACCGTGATAGACCTCTCCGTCTTCAGTAACAAAGAGGATTCCTCCGGGCTCACCCATCGCGCCGCCTTCAGCGAACATAAAGAATACTGCATCTTCCAGGATGTCGTTCGTAAATGTCGCGTTGTTCAGTTCATTTACCAGATATGCTTTTCCCATGATCTTCCTCCCTTCACTCCATGCAACCGCATAATCTATCCTTACTGACAACAGCATATCAAGACATGTATACGATTAAACGGATAGTTCTAGTGGCGTCGGCACCCTGACTTGAACCGGGAATCAGACGCTTCTGAGGCGTCTGCGTATGCCATTCCGCCATAGAGACAAGTGGAGCAGTGTACAGGAAGTGCCTTTCCTGCTCACTGCCGTGCAGGATATTCACGCAGTCGTACGCCTAACCGAACGAGGCAAACAGATGTATAAGATGATCGTCAAGAACCGTCCTGTCGTCACCTCGATAGACGGCGACAAGTAAACTTTCGACTGGCCTGAGATGCAGCTTGAAGATTACTTCCGACGTTTCGGTAAAGATGCGATAGTAATAAAACCCCGCTCGCTGAAAGCCAAACTTAAGAAATACTATTCTGGTGCATTGGAAGCGTACAGTTGAAAACGCACACGCTATTACGTAAGCCTGAACTCCTTCATGTCATCCAGTCTCAACAATACAGGCTCACGGCCGAATCCTGCACCCATATCGATATCGATCCAGGTGTCGGTCACGATTATCTTATCCTTGTACTCATCACCGTAAGCAAGTGTAGGAGTATGCCCCAGTACCGTCGTCACTGTCTGAAAATATCGATCTTCCAACTCCGGACGAGCCCAAAGCAACTCGTCGTCCTCATACTCCGACAGTTTCTTGTTCTTATCAAAATTCTCGAACCCCGAATGCACGAGCAGGTAGTCTCTCCCACCCGCACTCAAGCATTCATACAGCGGACAGTCGCGCAGGTAATCAATTATGTCCCCGCGGGTCTCCGCCGTCAGCCAGCTCATGGCATTTAATGTCACGCTTCCGCCGTCATAATAGTACCGCCTCAGCATATCAACATTCTCGGGAGTGATCTTATCCTCATTCTCATCCGTCAACTCTTCGAAAACAAACGAACACGCCAGCAACATAGCCTCGTGATTACCGAGTATCAGCTGCACATTACTCTGATACAACAGCCACGTCAGAGTCTCGACTCCGCCATCACCATTACGGTCGACAACATCACCAAGAATATACAGGAAATCGTTCTTCCCAAACACGGCCTTCGCCAGCAGCTGAAGGAAGCGCCCATGTGGGTATCCGTGAAGATCAGAGATTACATATATCATTTGATTTATCCTCTTGTATACAACTTAACGATGCCTGTTATCCTTTGCCTTCAACATACTCGAATTCAACAAATCCCCAGCCGCTTGTGATGCTGAATCCGCAACCGCACTCGGTGAATCCGAGTTTCTTCATCAACTCGATGCAAGCCGTGTTCTCAATTATCACTTTAGTAACGATCTTCGCTTGCGGTTTGCCCGTTACCTTTCCGTCAGCACATCTCTGCACAAAAGCGCTTAAAGCTTCAAAGGCATAACCCTGTCGGCGGTATTCATCCAGAACATAGAACTCAAGATTGCTGCTTCTCGGAGCAAAACCGGCATATCCGATTACCGCATCACTGCCGGCATGCACTATCGCAAAGTATATTACCTCTTCCCTGTTCGGTTCTGCGGCCATACCTTTGCGAAAAGCATCTGCCTCTATACCGAACTGAAACAGGCTCTCCTCAGCATCCGACACACGATCCACCAGCATCGTCCATTCTTCATCAGCAAGAGGTCTGAGCAAGAGTCTTTCAGTCTCGATATTACATAATGTGCCCATATGCGATCTTCTTCACTGTCTTGCCCTCAGCAGTCTTGCGACAGTAATGGTATTCGTCGCCGTCGATATCAAGCTCTTTGAACACCTTGCGGTTTACCAGGACAGCAGGATTGATAACATCGTTGATCGTAGCGTTGCATCTGAATTCCCGCTCGATCGAACCACTCAACTCAGCCCAGCATATCTCATTATCAAGAATGAATCTTACATGCGCCGCAATGCTTGTAAAATGGATCTCAAAAGGATCTTCAACCTGTGAGTTGCGGATCGAACGGTAATTACGTCCGGCTGTGGCGATCAGCTTCAATCCGTGATCCTGCTTGAATATTGAGATGACATATACGTTCTCAATATCAATCTCCGGCTTCTCGGCAGAACCGGCATCAACTGTCACATACCAGGCATACTTGGCATTGACATAATGGTCAGGATCAGTGAGCATCCTGAGTCTGTCCGCACCCTCACAGGCACCATCAAGAAGTCCGAATTCCTTATCCGTCACTCTCGAACCGAATGTATCAGAACCGAAGTACATCTTTGAACAGAGCATCTCTCTTGCTGCAGTATCGGTTACCTCTAACGTCGCATAACCCTTCATCAATTCCTCATTCATTTTCAGATCCGTGTTTTCAACCGGCGGTAAGCTCTGCATGTAGGACAAGCCTTTCCCGTCTGCAACGATGTACTGAACCGAATCACCGTAAACCTGCTTCAGCTTTTTCCTGTCGATCAGCTTTGATACGGGCTTGTTAACCACGAGCCTTGTCAGGTTCGGCAACGAATACACTCCCTCGGCATTCTCGAGAGAATACTCACGGATCGTAAGAGACGTAAGGTTTTCAAGACCTGCCAGGAAATCCAGATTGGTAATACCTGTCTTCTCCAGATTAAGCGACTTGAGTCTATCGAGTCCGGCCAACACACCCGGATCCTCGATCTCGTTGTAGGATATTACCAATCTTATCAGAGCATCAAATGACGACAGGAAAGAGAAATCCTTTATTCCATTATGACTAAGACTAAGCATTCTCAGATCCTTGAGTTCTTTGTATGAATCCTTCCCGTTCAGATCGATATTCCTCAGCATAAGTCTTCCGGCCGATCTTGCCCTCTCAACGCGCTCGTGATAAAGAATATCCTGATCTCTGTCCCTGTATTCACTGGCAATGATGCCTGCCAGATCTCCAACCTCATCCCTCAGATACTCCGGTTCGGTAATTACTGCAAACTGACCATATCTCAATGCCCACTCAACAATATCCCGTTCTCCGCTCTTCAGATGAATCGTAAGACGGTTTGCAGCATCATCTGCAGGATCTATATCGATCCTGGTCCCGAACGCATCTATTACGTCTCCGAGGATAGTCCTGTCTATCATGAGCGTCACGTTAATCGCTTCACCGCTGTTCATGTAACGATGCTCGATGATGTATTCACTGGGATGCAGCTTGGCCTGTGTCTTTGCCGTTGTATGGGGGAAGCCTTCATCGAGAATGTTCACATCCGTGATCTTATCGATGCGGTAACTCCTGACCACAGAAGACCGCTTCAGGCCGCACAGAAGATAGTAGTTTCCGTCAGATACGGCGATCCTGTATGGACAGACCTTTACCGGATCCCCCACATGATGCAGTTTCTTATTGACACCATACTCGTTAACATAGAATGAGATCATCTTCTCCGCCTCTATCGCGGTATTGATATCGCCTAGGGTCAAAAAGAAATCCTTCCTGACAGGATAATGCTTCTCGTTCACCTTCTTGTGAAGTTCAAACACCTTGCTGTACTTATTGCCGCTCAGATATGTCAGTTTACGCGCGATCTCTTCTGCAAACTTCTGGTCCACGTGCTTCGAGAACTGTACGGCATCCATGAGAAACAACAACTCCTCATCGGTAAACTCGCCGTCATCATTGATCTCCAGCCAATAGCGCTTGTAGATCGGGGATGAACTTCTGCTCACTACTTCAAAATGCAGCTTGACACTCTCGACCTTCCAATCGCCGTCCTCATCCCGACCGAATTCTTCCCTGAGCTTCTCCAACGCCCTGGAGACAGTCTTCCTGTCGCATTCATTTCTGGAATCATCCTGAAGGTGCTTAATGATCTCATTCTGATCGACCGGCCTATCTTCAGACGCATATCTCTTAATGATCTCAAATACCGAATCCTTGATCCTGTTATGTTCTACCATATCTATACTCCCTTCTTACATGTCCATGTTTGTACCCATCTCTCAACCTGATATTAGCAAGCAGAGGCGTGCATTTCAACAGGAAGATGTACCTATTCTGTCTCATCTTTCCACAAGCTCACTATGGCTATCATTTTAAAGTATATTCCCTCAGATGGCGCAATAAACGGACATCACATGTCTTTCTCCACATCCCATACGTGAATGTAAAAAGGACAAGCAATTTCGTAAAAGCAAATGAGGTGAATCTTATGGAGAATAAAAGCAATGAAAAGAAGAACAAGAAAATCGATGAATTCAAGGCATGCCTTGTAGAATCTGGAGTAAATACTGACGGGCTTGATAATAAGCCGGATGACAACCTTTGGGATATTTTCATGAAGCTTGGTGTCGGCAAGATCGTCGTTTGTGATGATGCCCGCACTTTTGACAGCAGTAACATGGATAGAATGCGCGAAGAAGGCAGAATTATCGGTGAGATTGATGTGAACAAGGATACTTACGCAGTTCGGTCAGATGTACAAAAATGTACTCATATGACCTGATAATATGATAACCAAGAGATGCTTGCAGCAGTTTTCTGAAGGTCTCTTGTACAGGATCTGATCCGTTAGTGTCAACTGAAGGACGGTGGTTAAAACCCACCCACATCGGAGCATTAGGACCGTTTCCGGGTGTGTAGCTCAGTCCGGGAGAGCATCAGTGGCAGAATCAGATTCTAAAGTAATAAAGACACAAACAGCAATAAGTAATAACGGCCTACAAATAACGGAATGTGTCTTGTAACTTAACGGAATCTTTATATTTGAGGTGAACAATATGTATTTTAGGAGTTATTGGAACATGCATTAGCTAGTTTAATTCAAGGAGGACTACTATGCATGAAACTTCAAACTATTGACGGGATCACTTATCGTTACAGACATGATCCCGTACCGTACTGTGGCGTGTATCGCCGCAGGAAGCAGCCACCGCCATATAACAGACGCACCAGGGTTTTGAATTCCATTCAGGAAGAAGAATATCGGCCGATCAAAGATCCTGTATTCAAAGAAGTGGTCAGTCTACATGGTGGGGGATGTATACATTGCTATAGATATTTTGCATATCACGAGCGACATACGGACAGATGCTGGAAAATGAGCTATAAGTGCAGGAAACAGTGGATGAAGCATTATCCTACGGTCAGGATAAGTCCTCGTGAAGAGTTCGATGACAGTTGACCGAGGATATTACCACAACATACAAACACAAACCTCGTAAAGCTACGATAAATAAGGCTTCGCGAGGTTATATGATGTTGATTTGTACCGATTCTGAACCTTTAGATAGCCTTAACCTTTTATAACCTCGAAGATCCAAAGGACAATTCCCGAGGTCTTACAAACTCGAGGAGGTTAAAGTTATGGTCGTTTTTGAAATAATAAGATTGGCTATAGGCTTAGGACAGTTAGCAGTCGCCATCGTAGCTCTCTGCTTAAAGCAAAAGCAACGCAAGAAGTAATCACTAACCCCAGCGCTCAAATTGAGCACTGGGGTTATGCTAACATTCAAGAACAAATAAATGGGATAATAGTAGCAGAAGACTATCCTCTAAGAAATGTTATTGGAAGACTAGCATATGATTATAATTGGGGACAGACGGATAATTAAAGAATACATTCTTACTTGCGTAATAATCTCCGATTGCGCATTTTATCCCATATCGAATGTAAAAGATTAACTTCTCTTTCATTCAGATGAAGGTTATCATAAAGCAATATTTTATCTGTATAAGCTAAAATCTCTTCGTATTTCCCCTTACGTTGCAATGAATCTATTATATTAATATCGAGTTTTTCAGCACCTAACATAGGAATGCGCATTCGTCGCATTTCACCAGGCTCAAAAGTCAAAACACCACCACCATAACTTCTTCCAAGCGTTTCACTTAAAGCTAATGTATATGTATTTAGAAAAGCTGCTGCTACTGTACTACCATCAACACCTTCGTTAAATCTAACTTTATGAAGTGTATCTGTAACCAAAGCTCCAGCTTTGTTTAAGATCATTTTGGGATATAAGTTTGCCTGTCTGATTAAGAACGCGTCTGCTCGCCAAGACAAAGGTACATGATACCATCTATTTCGAATTCTACACTTGTAATTCTTGTTATACCCCTGCTTTTCACCCCATTTGATATATGCTCGAGCACTTTTACTTAGTTCTTCAACTGATTTGTCGCCTGGAGTAAAAATCGATACTTTCTTTCCATCATCTCTTAATCCAAGGTATTCTGTTTCAGTCAAAAGAACGCCCTTAACCTGCTCTGATCTGCTAATAATTGGAGATATATCAGATTTTAGATTTCTCTCTTCAACCCGTTCCCAATCACAAAGAAAAAAGTCATTCTCACCGCTAACCAAACCTACATTAACTTCATATAAGTCAGAAGCATTTGAAATCCTTTTATCATTATTCAGTCTATCTAGAACTTCTAATTCTTCACTTGAAAGATAATACTTAACCCATTTATCCTTGCTGTGGACTAATGTCTTCACTTCTGCTCTTTCGAGACACGAAACACCTTCGCAAATAAGGTCATCTAAACCTTCAAGCTCTACAACACGAATACCTTTTTCCCTAGACTTCTTCTCTCCAAGAAGAATTATTACTTCCTGCTGAATACCTTCAAAAACGAGTTTCTTGAAAGTTACCAGCGTCAATCTTTCGAACTTAAGACTAAGGTATTCTCTTGCCTCAGCCGCATAATCAACTTGGAATAATTCTGCTGGTATAACCATCCCTATCTTACCGTCTTCAGATAAAGCTTCGCAAGAAAGAATAAGAAAAGGAAGCCAAATATTTGTTAGTCGATTGGGGTGAAACCCGTGTTTCTTCATTAATTCAAAAGCAATGGTTCTAAATCTCTCGTCAAAATTTTGATACCGAATAAAAGGTGGATTTCCTATAATTAGATCGAATTCTGTTTTACAGTCAATATATTTTTTATAATATGAAAAGAAATCACTACACTCAACTCTAAAACCAAGTTCACCAGCTTTTTTAGCCTCATCCGGATCGAGTTCGATACCTACGGCATCTGAAACAAACCCAGTTTCACGGAGTGCTGCTAGAAAACTACCATCACCACAACTAGGCTCTAAAACTTTACTGTTATGAGTCGGCTGTGCCCAGTTAACAATGAACTCAGTTATATCAGATGGTGTATAATACCCACCTCTTAATTTATCATATCCCGCTATTGGTTTCATCAGACATCACCATTCTCAGGCCTTCCACTCCATAAAGTTCGTCTATCAGTTTTTCCAACTCGCTCTTTGCAGCGTTCACCGTTCTTTTATATGTTTCTCTAACGGATGAATTGGGAGCTTGCTTTTCACATTCGGAAAGGTTCTCTATGAGATGTACTTTTTCTACAATAGCATCATGCTTATTCACCATATCTTCATCATTCCAATCAATCTTGTACACAGGCAAATCTGCAATAAATTGCTTTCCATGTGAATAATAACCGCCACTAAACATGTTTGCACTCTGTTTTACTATTAGCTCCAGAAGCCAGTGGTTTAGTATGGCTTGTATATAGAAAATAGATTCTCTGCTATCTCTTTTCATCTCAATTCCATAAAATGGCCCATTACCGCCACCAGAAAAAACAATATTATCATCATCGTAAACATAATTTGAATCAAGCGACAAGACTGGCCAGATTAAATGCTCCCCACTAACAAAACGTCGAAGACTTTGGCTGCGTCCGAAAGCGTACCATGTTTCTTCAGTCCTATTAGGCATTGATCTTCTGTCCAACTCATCTCTATAATCTGATAGATATGCAAAAGCATTTGGATAGTTATTCCGTAAATCATTTATGTTAATCAGACTAGGATGACCATTATTGTTTTCATATGGAAAAATGACATATCGGTTTGGAACTATTCTTTCGTACTTGGAAATCTGAATATCATAAATGCATTTTTTTAATATTCCTTTTTCTATTATTCGATTAGTCATTCTAGAGTCAGTAAAATACACATACTCATCATCTTCGTGATTTGCTTCGATTATATAAACCTCATCTTTGCTGGTCTGAATTCCAACAAAAACATCTGAATACTCTTTTAAAGGTCTACAATAAGGTTTAATATCAGAAAGTTTATTATTTATTTGTTTGGTTATAAATTTCCATGGTGTTTCATCCAAAAGATCTTCGTTATAAGTCTCATAATCAACCTTGTGGTCAAATAGGAACTTATTCCAGTCTTGAACAAAGGCTATATTATATTTCTCTTGTTGATCTTTCGATAGTTTCAGTATGCATGTATATGTAAGTCTACCCTTAAAAACTTGATGTATTCCAAAGTGGATAATACACTTTAATGAATGATGATTGGCGATGTATTTTCTCATTATATTTCCACCAGAGTTGGTCATAAACCTGTGTGGGATTATATAGCCGAGAACTCCATTGCTTCGGAGAAGATTCCACGCTTTCTCAACAAACAATTGATACTTATCCAACAAATCTGATTCTGCCATCTCATAACCTGAATACTCACTCTTATAGAATTCATATTCATCAGGAGAATAGCAAACCATTTTTTGAACACGAATATAAGGCGGATTTCCCACAATCGCATCGAAACCATCATTTCCAAAAGCAGCATTCCAATCAAACATTCTTATCAGCTTAAGTTTTGAGTGGTCTTGATATATGTTTGGATCATATCTTGCAAAAGACATATCAACAAGACTATTACCATTCAATATGTTGTCTTCAAGTTTTGGAAGGATTCTCTGTTTAGCTTTTTCTGAATAGGCATTAATTTCTTCATCTGAAGTATTCTCAAGCAACTTTAACAACAAACTAAACTTTGTAACTTCTACGGCAAGAGGATCAATATCGACGCCAAAAATACTGCTAGTTAAAAGTTTGCGTTTTAACTCATAAGAAAGCATAAATGTATTTTCGCCAGAGACCGCATAAATATGCCCTTCACGAATAGCATTATCTTTATCATTATTTAGGAACCAGTTCAAACAATAATTGATGGCATATTCATATGCAGATATAAGAAAGTTACCAGAACCACAACAGATATCAGCTATACGTAATTTTAATACCTCATCAACCGGCTTATTGTCAAAGACATCTATAAGTGTCTGCTCAACAATAATATCTGTAATATTTTTGGGTGTATTAACAGCTCCTTGAGAATCGACAATTTCTGCTTTTTTCTCTTGGATTACAGTTCCATTAGGATTTTTTACTAGTTTTTCTTCAAGAAACAGCTCATATATTTGACCAATTATAAAAGGGTCAACAACACTAAACTCATAAGAGCTATTTGGATAGTACAAATCCTTGAAAATTCCAATAAGAATCTCATCCGAAAGATAAACGTTATCTTCTTCTATTGTTTCAAATAGTCCTGAATCGTATTTCTTGTCCGCTAAATTAAACACTTTTTTCAACTCTTTATAATTCTGGATGTTCTTCAATAAATCGTACTTTTCGAAACTGCGATCCTCACATATTCTTAAAAAAATAATTCTATTTAGTATTCGTTGAACGCAAATGTTAAGTGTTTCTGTATCAACAGTTGGGTTCTTCTCAACGATATTTTCTCCTAGCCTAAATCGCCAGTTCCTAATTTGCTTTAAGAAATATTCATCAAAGGGTTCCCTTTTAAATGTTCCTTGAATACTCTCAAACCTCTTCGCAAAATTTCCTGAAATAACAGCTTCTTTTGAAAGCAGTCCATATATTTCTTCAAATTTTTCAACATACTCTTCATATGTATAATGTGCTATCAAAGCAACATTAACGTCATCATCTTCTTTAGGCCTTACAGAACAATCATAAATATAGAGATCATTGTAATTTGTCAAAACTGAAATCTTTAAATTTCCACTCCAACCATACCTCCTTAACTGAAAAGCAGGGGCACTATCGGTAGTGATGTTCACATTTGGTTTTTTTGTTTCGAGATAAAAAAATGTCTCTGTTCCAATCCTAAATGAATAGTCCGGCTTTTTACTTTTTTGCGAACCATCTTCATCAACTAAAACTGTCGCTTCATGCGTCACTTCTCTCAAGTGCTGAGGAAGTCCGGCTTGGTTGTCGACATCCCACCCCAACAATTTGAAGAATGGATTAACAAAATCAACACGAACTTCAGTTTCATTGTAGGACTGACGTCTATATTCATGTACCCTAGACGCATAATGTTCCACTCTCTCAGCAAGATGCGTTTTCAGTTCCTCTAGACTAAAAGAGGAATATAAATCTACATTATAACTGTATGGCATTATTCTCTACTCACAACTAATTATTTAAATATTTCCTTAGTAAACAACTCCGTCTCAATAAGCAAATATACGTATTGAAGAGTATTCCCTTTATTACTTTATAAAATGAATTATAACATTTAACTAAAACTAATAATCTCCATTAATAGGACTAGTTAGGTATAAATTTTCAAAATACATGTCAACATGTAATTATTTCGATTTCTTATGTTTATGTCCATATATCTGTGAATATTTGATTTTTCTAATATATGATCTGCTAAAACCTTAAAAAACTTATTGCGTTTCCGTATTTCACAATCTGGTGCTCTGTCAGGGGACATCTCCTGAGACCCCGTTCCTCAAAAAACTAAGCAAAGGAGCAAATCAATGAACAACAATTTTTGTCTCATGAGCATGGCCGAAGTGGCCAAAGAAAACATCGAGTGGTTATGGTACCCGTACATTCCTTACGGAAAGATAACCATCATCCAAAGAAAAGAGGTCTTTCCTTAAGGGAGATGGAAAAGCAGATCGAAGCCGACCTTTTTGACCATATAGCTTCACACGGCGGTAATCTTACAGTTCTCGATCTTGTTGAGAGATATGTCGAGACAAGAGTAAACGTAAGACCTACTACCAAGACAGGCTATAAGACCATCATCAATATCTTGAAGAAAGATCCGTTTGGAAGCAAAAGGATCGACCAAGTCAGGATATCGGATGCCAAACTGCGGCTCATTAAGCTTCAGCAGAAAGACCACAGAGGATACAGTTCCATTCATTGTATAAGGGGCGTATTAAGACCGGCTTTCCAGCTCGCGGTAGATGATGACATCATCAGAAAGAACCCGTTCTCATTCCAGGTGGTAGATGTACTCGTCAATAACAGCGTAAGGCGTAAGGCACTGAGCAGAGAAGAAGAACGCAATTTCCTCAAGTTCGTAAAAGAGGATCCGAACTTTAACAGATACTATGAAGGTATTTATATTCTTCTCAAAACAGGAATGAGAATCTCTGAGTTCTGCGGACTGACAATTTCCGATATTAACTTCGAAGAACACTCGATCAATATCGATCATCAGTTATTGAAGCACGGTTCTCACGGATACTATATCCAGCAGACCAAGACAAACGCCGGAACGAGAGTAATTCCCATGACACCTGATGACGAAGCGTGTTTCCGGAAGATAATCGACAACAGAAGACCTCCAAAAAAAAGAACCGATCATCGAAGGGAAGACCGGATTTCTTTACTTCGACAAGAACGGCAACGTGATGTATTCACTCCACTGGGAGAAATACTTCCAGCACATCAGAGAGAAGTACAACAGCATTTACAAGGTTCAAATGCCGCTTATAACCCCTCATGTGTGCCGTCACACCTATTGTTCCAATATGGCAAAGTCAGGAATGAATCCTAAGCACTTGCAATATCTTATAGGACATTCGGAAATCGGAGTTACACTTAACACTTATACTCACGTCGTATATGAGGATGTTAAGGCGGAAATCCGAAGGATTGGAATCGGGTAAAAATGAAGCCTCAAAAAGCCCAACGAAATTGTCAGGTTATTTTTACAAATTTTATACCTTTTGGCGACCAAAATATGCCAAAATAAGCCACGAAAAGAACAAATGTTCTGTTGTAAGGATAATCCGTAAATCCTTATAAAATAAGGCTTTTCAAGATTTTTCAGGGCAAATCGTAGCAATGATAAAAGTACTATTTATATGTCACGGCAATAGACCACCGCGGCGGGCAGCTGTTTGTTGCTGACTGCATGTTCAGGAAGCACAGCCCCAACGCGACCATTTATAAAGGAGACCGCTCCGGCCTTGTGACCAGAGACAATCTCCTTGAAGGCTTTGAAGGTGAGTCTTTCTGACTCAGATGTAATAGACGTAATCGTCTTTCCTCGGAGCAGGCTCGTTTGCAGGACCTGCCGAATAACCTAATGCGCAGTGACCGATACCTTCGTAATCGCCTTTGATGCCGAGTCTGTCAAGGATAGCCTTACCGAAGTCAGACTCGAACTCTTCCTTTGCCCTGTGGATCCAGATGCTGGCAACGCCGAGACTCTCCGCGGCATTCATGAGATTGCCCATGACGAGAGAACCGTCGTATACGTGAGTTACGATATCCTTATTTGCCAGGACGATGAGGATAACCGGCGCACCGTAGAACGGATCGAAGCCTTCGCCCCATCCGCCGATCTTCCTGTTCTCTTCAGCGATCTCATCTCTCAGTGTCTTATCGGTAACTGCGATGATAACAGGACTCTGCTTACCCATTCCCGTAGCAGAATATGTTCCGGCCTTTAAGATAGCCTTGAGTTCTTCTTCCTTTATCATGTCGGGCTTGAAGCTCCTGCATGATCTTCTTGTCTCCAATACTTTCAACGTCTCGTTCATGTTCTTCCTCCCTGATCAATAACCGATCTGTCCCAGAACTGCATCCAGTAACTCTGCATTCTTCACGGTAAATTCTTCGGTTATAAACGGCTTCTCGCCGCTTTCTATGCATCTTCCGAGCTGCGCGACTTCAAGGCTGTAGTTCTGCGGGGCGCTCACGGTCCTGACCGTCATCTTGCCGCCTGCCGTGATCGTGTAGCTAAGTTCTCCTGCCTGGTTGAACTCGACCGGAGAATCTATGACGCCCTTGGTGCCGTGCACATACAGACGGTCTTTCCTGGCATTAGACTCGACACCGAGGTTCATTCCCACATTGAACGCAGCTCTCACGCCATTCCTGAACTTCAGGAGCGCCGAAGCCAATACATCAGCGCCGTACTCATTGAACTCTGCCTGAGCCATCACCGTATCGACTTCTGAATCGATCAGCGAGAGTATCAGCGTGGAGCAGTAGCAGCCGAGGTCATATACGGCACCTCCGCCCATCTCTTTATACATCCTGATATCGTCAGTATAGTACTGCGTATAGAATGCCGAATCCACGAACAGCAGATCGCCTATGATACCGCTCGCGATGTCTTTCTTAAGCGCTGCAACATAAGGGCTGTGCAGATAAGCATACGCTTCCATGAGGATCACGTTATTCTCTCCGGCAACCGCGAACATCTCACGTGCATCTTCCGCGTTCAGAGCCAGCGGCTTCTCACAGAGGACGTTCTTGCCGGCCTTAAGCGCCTTTATGACCCACTCCTTATGCATGTGGTTCGGCAACGGGATATACACGGCCTGAATAACCGGATCTTCCAGGAGCCTGTCATATCCGACATACCCCTTCTCGAAACCGAACTCCGCCTTATACTTCTCAACCTTCTCTTCAGACCTTCCTGCAACGGCATAAAGCTCACAGTTCTCAGCGAGTTTCATCCCCGGGATAGTGCAGCCCCGGGCAATGTTAGCAGTACCCAAAACGCCCCATTTTACAGACATAGGCAAGATCCTCCTGCAACAACAGTTATGCCCTTATATTACACGGAAAGGCATAAGCATAAGTATTAGATATCAGAGGGTTTATGTCTGAATTCCGCCATGTCTTCCAGCCTCAGCAGCACCGGTTCACGGCCGAATCCTGCGCCCATGTCGATGTCGATCCAGGTGTCGGTCCTGATGATCTTATTCTCG
>OCTW011437289.1_pt1 | contig 15997 bp, 21 predicted proteins | sample 1539671 | NCBI WGS metagenome assembly OCTW01 (sample SAMN02144230, study PRJEB22623) | gut metagenome | biome: sheep rumen | host: Ovis aries | place: New Zealand
TAGTGGTTCCGATAACAGTTATTATGCGAACCAAAATCCGCAAAGAACAATCAATAACACCATGTGCACATGCGTGATGTGATGATATCTATTGATTGCCTGGCTTGAAGTGAAGAAAGAAGAAGATACCGAGGCAAAAAGAAAGATTTTTTCACCCGCCCCCGCCGGCCCATGTGATTTTTGGCAGGCCCCGGCGCCACCCCCGCCCCCAAAAAAAATAGGGGCTGGGTCAAACGTATATATATATTAGGCTTTTCAGAGCCTCAAAACCCCTCAATAGTTTCGGCTGATAAAACGGATGGATTGATGATGATGTGATAGGGGGATAGGGAAAAAGAAGGGGATGGGTCTGCTGGTGGATCTGTGGAAAAATTTTAAAAGAAAATTCTGAGACTGAGGATGGATGATACACGTGGATGAGTTGGCAGTTAACAACCTGTTTATAATTCGGGAGTTGACAACTACAAAAATCTGTGATAACAAATGGAATGACCCACGGGGAGTGGGCGAGCTGTTAGGTCAAGGGGAAGCGGTGAGGGCATCCGGTGAGAAACCGGGAGGCAATTACCGCTTTCGGCATAAAGACCTGCGGTATGAAAAAGCTTAGCGAAGCAGTGTGCCTGACGTTGCATAGAGCGTCGCCTCCTTTTACGATAAGGCCCAAAGGCTGCTGGCCGTCCCGGGTATCAGACGGGACAGGCCCGGGATGAGAGTAAGCAGGCCGTGAAACCCGGCGCGAACATATAGCACCGTAGAGCAGTCCGGTAGCTCGTCAGGTTCATACCCTGAAGGTCAGAGGTTCAAATCCTCTCGGTGCAACCACAAGAGAAACAGGTGGAATAAATGCGAACAGAGATTCGTCTTTCACCAATCGCAATAAAGCAGATCGAGGACAGCTTGACTGCCGGGAAGGCAGTAGAGATGCGGGTTATCGGCGGGAAGCTGGTAATCTTCGAGACTTCGAGCAAAAAGAAATATGAAGTGGTAGTTACATCACGGTAACTATGACGGCCATCACGGGTCAGACTACGGTTGAAGAGACTGTGGTCTGGCCCGTTTTTTATTTGGTGAACATGGCGCAAACCAGCGCTGTGGAAATATACAAACGATCTTAACCGCCGACCATAGCGGAGAAAGAGAGAAATCTATATGGATAACGAAAACACCGTGCTGACCGAACAGGCAGAAGATCTTGAGACGTCAGGAGCTTTTGACGAGGGCTGGGAAACCGAGCAGGACATTCCGGAAGAGAGCGACGGCTCAGACATCGGATGGACGTTCGGCGAGGACGACCGGGAATCTGAAGAGGGCAGCGATGGAGCGGAAGCAGAAGCAGACCAGCAGAACGCTGACGAACCTGAAGGTGAAGGCCCTGAAGGGGACGGAGACGGAACCGAAGGGAAAACTGACGGCGCTGAAAGCGAAGAGACGGCAGAGGGAGAAGAAGGAAGCTCCGACCAGAGCGATTCTTACGAACTCAAGTATCTCGGCGAGAACAGAACCGTCAACCGTGACGAAGTAATCAAACTTGCCCAGCAGGGCATGGACTATCAGCGCATCCGGGAGAAGTGGGACGGAATCAAGGATGATGTTCCGAAACTCCGGATGTATGAAGGATTCCTCAAGGAACTTGCGGAGTCCCGCGGTGGGGACATTGAATCCTTGATCGACGAGACGAGGACGCGCAGCCTGATGGCGAAGGCGAAGGCGGAAGGGAAAGAACTTACCGCGTCTGCTGCAGCGGCTCAGGCGGTGCAGGCCAGACTGAAGGCAATGGAGCCGGAAGAAGCGAAGCAGGAGAAGGCGCGGGAAGAAGAGCGGCAGGCCCAGCGCAAGGCTTCTGTTGACCGGTTTATGAAAGTCTACCCGGATGTCAAGGGGGAGCAGATCCCGAAAAAAGTCTGGGATGACGCCGAAGCCATGGGCGACCTCACTGCAGCGTACATCAAGTACAACTCCGGCAAGTTGGCAGAGGAAAACGAACGCCTGAAGAAGGAACTCGAACAGGCGAAACAGCACCAGAAAAACAAGGAGCGTTCCATGGGAAGCTCTCGATCTGTCGGTTCCGGTGCGACCAAGGATCCTTTTGATGAGGGCTGGGACGACTTCTGATCTTACAGGAGTTGATTTAAGTGCCAATGCAGCACAATTTCGAGTCTAAAGCTGCGAAGCGACTCGTAGAAGCATATTATCACAAATCCAAGACCGAGGGTGTTTTCACCCAGAAGTACGACTGGGACGGCGTGGCGACCATCCGCCTGCGTTCCCTCCCGACGGTCCCGCTGAATGAATATAACTGGCAGAGGGTTGACGGCTCCCGTTTCGGTCCCCTGACCGAGCAGGGCGACAAGGTCCAGCCGCTCACCATGACGCAGGACTATGCGTACAACATCGCGATTGACAAGCGCAACAACACCAGCACCCTTATGGAGAAGGCGGCTGGCACGATTGCGAAGAACCAGATCAACCGCGAGCTGATCCCGCAGACCGACAAGTACCGCCTGAACGCGATTGCGACCGGCAACGGCGTTACCGGTTTCGGCACCGAGGGCGTCGGCGGGATCATCAAGACCGGCATCACGCTGAGCAAGTCCAATGTTGTGGAGACCATCATGACCCACAACGCGGAGATGAACAACTTCGCAGTCACCGAAGACCGCGTTCTGTTCATCAAAGAGACCGAAGTCATCAAACTGAAGCTGGCCGACCAGATCCTTGGTGCCGGCGCGACCGTTCAGGATGTTGCGAATCGCATCATCAAGAGTGGCGAGATGGGTGTGATCGACGGCCTTCACATCGTGAAGATCCCCGACAGCTACATGCCGACCGGCGTTCTGTATATGATCGTCGCAAAGGACGCGGTTGTGGCCCCGACCAAGATCAGGACCATGCGCATCCTCACCACTCACCCCGACGTGGACGGCGCGGTTGCTCAGGGCAGATTCTTCTATGACTGCTTTGTCATCGCGGAACATGCCAACGGCGTTCTTGTCGCGAAGAGCACGACCTGATCGATCATATCGACACACAAATAAAGCCCCCTGGGAATAGGGGGCTTTTCCCAAAAGAAAGGATGATTTGTGGTGTATAACCCGAATGATGTCTTCCAGAAACAGCTTTCTCAGCTCGCAGAGAGCTACCGGCAGGGAACTCCGCCTGTTCTTCAGCAGATGGGACAGCCAGCAGTTGAGCAGGTAAAAAGCGTTCCAGGTATCGCAGGAGCGCGGGAATACCTGAAGAACATGGCGGCATCCAGTTCTCAGATTCTGATGGACGAGACCCAGAACATGTTCTTCCTTGTGCGAAAGGACGCGAACGGCAATCCGTCTCCTATCACCGTCGGTAAGTTTACCGTGGAGACTGAGCCTGTCGAAGAGAGTCCGTATATCAGCAAGCAGGACTTTGAGGCTTTCAAGGCTGAACTTTGGGAGAGACTTGGGAAAGGAGCGACAGCATGAACGACATCTTGAGTTTGCTCGGCGGCGGTACGGCATCGGGTGGATTTTCGATGCTTCTCAAGGCGATTGGCGCAGCCATGCGCGGAGAAGACCCGGCGACGTTCATGCGCAGCATTGCCAACAATCATCCGGCACTGAAGCAAGTAGATTTTAATGACCTGTACGGCTCTGCTCAGAAGCTTTGTAAGGAGAAGGGCCTTAACCCTGATGATGTAGCGCGAAGCATTGATGGAGTTGTGGCGGGTCAAATAAAATAACATAAGGAGATACGACGTATGAACAGTAATGGTGGAAGTTCCTTTTTCGGTTCTGACTGGCTTGGCGCATTCCTGATTATCGCGATCCTGTTCGGCGGCGGCCTCGGCTGGGGTGGCAATCGCGGCCCTGCGCCGGATGTGGCGACGAAAGAATATGTGATGGATACCGTCAACAACAGCGCCGTCCAGGGCCAGCTTCAGCAGATCGCCCTCAGTTCTGCGAACAACAACTTTGAGACTGCCAAGCTGATCATGGATCAGAATGCGGCCATGCAGCAGCAGAACTTCGCGAACCAGATCAATGTTTTGCAGGGCTTCAACGCCCTCCAGCAGCAGATCGCCCAGATGGGCTTCAAGATGGAGAGTTGCTGCTGCTCGATCAAGACGCAGATGCTTCAGGACAAGTACGATGCGCTCCAGGAGCAGTACCGCAACGCTCAGAACGATCTCAGCAATGCGGCCCAGAGCCAGTACATCCTCGGCGCACTCGGACGGTTTGTGGCCTATCCGTCTCAGGCCGCAACCATCGCAACCGCAGGCTAAACACTAAGGGTGGGCGGGAAACCGCTCACCCTCTTCTTATACGGAGGGACAATTATGGATACGACAAAAATGTTCAAGGAGCTTGCGGAGTTTGTGATGGAAGAACTCTCGGACGCTCAGAAATATGCCAAGAAAGCGCTCTGCCTGAAAGGCGAGAATCAGAAGCTGGCTGACATGTTCTACACGCTGTCGGTAGAAGAAATGAGCCACATGAACCGGGAGCACGCTGCAATGAAAGAAATCGTTGTGACTGCCCCGGAAGAATACGGACTTGCATTCGAACTTGTGACCGATCACGCCACAGAGTGGGCGAAGGAGATCAAGGTCATGCAGGATATGTACAGGGAGTAATCCACAATGATTCAGATAACAGTCGAAGGCCGCAGAGCCTCCGTTTCGAATAAAGAACTGTTGACTTCCGGTTCGGCAGGAATCGAAGCACAGTTTACGCTTGACGAAGCCTGGGAACTGGCTCCGGCAAGAACAGCCGTCTTTCGCGTCGGAGATGACGGAGACAAGTACGATGTTCCACTCGATAACTCGCTGACCTGTGTTGTGCCGCCGGAATGTCTGACGGTTTCGGAAGAAGTTTTATTTATTGGAATCTACGGCGGCAACGGCTCCGGAACAATTATCATCCCGACGATTTGGGTATCTGCCGGAGTGATCAGACCGGGCACAGAACCCAATACCCCGAGAGAATATCAGCCGACGCCATCTGTTGTTGAGCAGATTCATATTATTGCCAACAGGGCAGAGCAGACGGCAACTGACGCAATGACCCTTGTTGAAGAGGGGCTGCAAGACCTCTCTACGCTGGAAAGCGCCGTGCAGGCCAACGAAGAGCAGCGCCAGCAGAACGAGACTCAGCGTATCGAAGATTTCAACACCATGATGCAGAGCGCAAGGGCGTACCTTTTGGAGCCGAGCGTGTCCGCGATTGTGTATGATCCCAACAAGGAAAGCGGGGCTCAAATTTCCCCGACCAGCCTTGAAGTCAATGCATATTACATCGACAATGAAGGCGACAGAGGCGGCTTCGCGGCGCCGTTCTTTGAAGTGAGCATTATCCCGGAGACGGGAACGCCTACCACAACGACGTGGGAAACCACGTCCGCTGTTTCGCTTACACTGCCACAGACGATTACGCCGGGGACAACTGTGCAGGCAAGAATCTGGAAGAACAACAGCCTCGGCCTTCCGATGACGCTGGCCGAGATCACAATTCCGGTTGTTGCCAGCGGCGAGAACGTGGTCACATACGAAGTCGCTGCGTATGATCTCACTACAAGCGCAAACCTCAATGCGCTTACATACGATCCGAACGGAACCGGAACTCTTGCCAGCAGATTCAGCCCACGTAGGTTAAACGTGCAAGTGCTCAGGCGGGAAGGTACGGAAAGCAGGGCTGTGCACTTTGAACTGTATTGCCAGATTTATGGCGACAGCGGCACTTCCGTATGGTATGTATCCGGCTCCGGTACAACACTCACAGTCGTAATTCCTGAATCCATCGAAGGAATCACGGGCCCATATCAGCTGAAGCTTGAAGCACACTACTCGGATGACAGCGGCACGGCAAGGACGACCACGACTTCGCTTCCGATTATCTCAGACGGCCTGAAGGGGGACAAGGGAGACACAGGAGACCCCGGCCCACAGGGACCGCAGGGCATTCAGGGCGAGGCGGGGCCGCAGGGACCGCAGGGCATTCCCGGCGTTGTCCAGTCCGTCAACGGAAAGAGCGCAGCCGACGTCACATTGGACTCCGGTGACATCGGATATGACTCTACAGAGACGTATACAAGCGGCACTGCAGGAGCTGCGCTGAATGACTTAAGTCGCCAAATAAGTGATGTTGAGAGCGCAATAGTGTACAAAGACGGAATTAACGAGGTGAAAATCAAGAATCTTGAAGGGGTTCAGATTGGAAACCTGTTTGCGGTGTTAGGTTTTCTTGACCAAGAGAACAAATTTGCCTATGCAAATTCGAGCGGTATTTCATTGGTGTATTCGGATTCAACTGTTCAGAACTGTTACCGTGTTCCAATAAAGAAAAACACGCATTATGTTATGACGTTTGCACGTTGGCTTGTTCTGCTTGACGAAAACTTGAAATCAACAGCCATCGGAAGTCAAAATGTAACTGAGTTTGACAGCGGAAATGCGGTGTGGGCAGAACTTTCATTCAACGTTACAACATATCCCCCGTCAACGTATGTTATGTCTGAAGGGACGCAGTTAATTTCAGAACCATATATTTATCCTGATTGGATCAGCAAAGAAAGCGAACTTGAAAAGAAGGTTGACAAAGAAGGATATAATCAGGTACTTCGGAAAAATATTGAAGGCATACAGATTGGGAATCTGTTTTCTGTGCTTGCTGAAACGGATCAGGAAGGGAAATATGCATATTGCAGTAACGTATCATCTGGACTTCAATATTCAACAGATGATCATTTTAACTGCTATTTTCTGAAGGTTGATAAAAATACTGATTATGTTTGCACGACTTGTAGATTCTTGGTTAAATTGGATAAAAACAAGTCACCGATAGCAACGAGTGAGCAAAGCATAGCAGGTTTTAATTCCGGCAACGCTGAATACGTTTCGCTTTCTTTTAATGTAAACACTTATGCAGAGGATTCAATTATTGTAAGCAAAGGAACATCGTTAATTCCAAAGGATTATGTATATCCTGATTGGTTGTCCCCTTATTCTACGGCATATAAATACAAATCGTTTCACAAAGAAGGAAATCTTTCAGACGGGGAATCACTTGTATTGGATGAATCTGTTTCATTGAAAAAGGGAGAGATGCTTTCTTTTGCTTGCGATATTACATCGTTTTCCGGTCTTGAAATTGGGTGGTCAACTTCAGTTCCCGGCACACAAAAATATCCCTATATTGAAATAACGCCAACGCAGATTATAGTTCACGGGCAGAACAGCAACGGATTGGCGGCTGTTACACTCACGCACGGATTGACAATTACAGTGAATCTTCAGTTTAATGTCGTTGTGGATTATAACCAGTTTAATGTTGAATTGATTTCAAATGGTTCAAGATATACAGGAACAGCGGCATTATTTAAGTCAGAGCAAGGAAAAGGTTTTGCGCTTTCTTCTGGTAGTACGCTTACAAACTGCAAACTTTCATGGTCTTCAATAGACATGAATAAAAAAGTGTGGATGTTCGGAGATTCTTATTTCGGAATGACGAATACGGCACGTTGGGTTCATTGGTTGCAGGAAAACGGATTTGCGGCTGATGCTTTAATCGATGCTTATGGTGGGAGAGCGAGTGATAATGCCGTTATTTCACTTACAAATCTAATTAAAAATGGAACACCGGATTATATTATTTGGTGTATGGGAATGAATGATGGAACGGATTCAAATTCGCAACCGTCAAGCGCATGGGTTATCGGGCGTGATGTAGTTATAGGATTGTGTGAGGCATATAACATTATCCCTGTGTTTGCAACAATTCCAAGTGTTCCGAATATTAACCATGCATATAAAAACGCATGGATTCGTTCAAGCGGGTACAGGTATATTGACTTTGACAAGGCTGTTGGTGCAAATGTAAGTAATGAATGGTACGCCGGGATGCTTTCGGCAGATAACGTTCATCCAACGGAAAAAGGCGCGCTTGCTCTTTATGGACAATTTATAGTAGACTTCCCAGAAATTGTAATAAGTTAAATAACACTTTATGTCACAGTTCGTAATCAATCTTATGTCATTTAAAGGCCTATTTTAATCACTAACGGCTATCTCGTGATTTCACCATGATTTTCACGAGATAGTCACGAGATGGAAACTGCGGCGGCTCAGTTGTTTGCGGTCAAGGACTACACATCACATCCGTGACTGCATCGTTTTCAACCGCCATTTAAATACAGGAGGGATACCGATATGCTACTTGTACGGATCATGATTTACCTTGCCGTGGTATCGGCGGTGCTGATTATCGCCTTGGCTGTTAAGGGAGGAAACAAACCATGATTACACGGGAAGAGTTGGAAGAATTCATAGAGGGATGCATATGAAATGTGAAGAATATTGTACTCATTATAGGGACAGGACTTGCCCTTGGGATTATCTATATGCTGATGTTGATGATTGCATCGACTGCATAGATTTCGATCCAGAGAGAGATGAAGACCGCAGGGCGATTCCGTTCGTCAGGAGTAAAGAATGAGCTATCATCAAACAATCTATAACCTGTTGCGAGGATATGGCATTTCCGAAGCTGGGGCAATCGGCGTTATCGGAAACTGGCAAGCAGAAAGCAACTGTGAGCCGAACAGAGTGCAAGGCGACTTCTCACCATACCGGACAGGCAGCAAGCAATATGTAGCTGATGTTACATCCGGGAAAATATCCAGAGATCAATTTGGACACGATGGAAAGGGCTTCGGGTTTTATCAGCTTACCTATTTCAGCCGGAAACTTGGGTATTACGATCATTGGAAAAAGTCTGGCAAGGCTCTTGACGATGCTGGATTACAGGTAGAATACGCAGTTATCGAACTGAAGAGAGATTTCCCGAATCTGTATCAATTCCTCTGCTCTACGGCAGACATCTACAGCGCAACAGACCGAGTGTGCCGTGAATTTGAAAGACCTGCCGTCAACAATGTCCAAGCTCGTTATGAGGCGGCACTGAGGATCAGATCGGAGCTTGACCTGTCAGGGACGGTAGTTGTTGAGGATAATGCGACAATTCAGGAAGCTGAAGTGCTGCCCTATAAACCGGAACTGATCCCAACAACTGAGTGCTGGCCGCCCAGGACGGTGGACAAGAACATGGACGGCGATGATGTCATAGTTCTGAAGGCTGTTCTTTCAGCCCGCGGTTTTTTCAATCAATTCAGCGCAGATTCCAGTGGATACCTGGACGGCCAGACAGACAAGTTTGATGACGACACAGAGAAAGCTGTCAAGCATTTCCAGGCGGCCTACAAGCTGGACGTGGACGGAGTAGTCGGCCTGAAGACCTGGGCCAAGCTTTTGGAGGTGTGACATGGACGATGTGGAATTCAGAGAACTGCGAGACCGTGTATCATCTCTCGAAAACAGAATGGCTGAAAAAGACACACAGTTCGCAGTCATCAACACCAAGCTGTCAGCAATCCTGTGGGGTGTCGGAGTAACCGGCACTGCGCTTGTTGGAATTCTATTAAAAATGCTCTTCGGAGTATAACAAATGAAAGGAGATATGTCATGAACGACAAAGAACGGTATGTGGTATGCACCACGGACGGGAAGAACTACACGATGGTCGGAAAGACCTATGGGCAGATTCTGGAAGAGCTGGGCGAGGATAATGTCTGGCTCATGATCCGGCTGGACTATCAGGAGGTAGAAGCATGAACACCATCGACTGGAAACGGAAACTCACTTCGCGGAAATTCTGGCTGGCTGTGATCGGACTGGTCTCCGGCCTGCTCATGGCATTCAAGGTTGACAGCGAGACCGTTGAGACGATCAGCGGTGTCATCATGTCCGCAGCTTCCGTCATTGCGTACATCATCGGGGAAGGAATGGCAGACGCGGCCAACGCGCCTGAGAAGATTCCGGAGGAATAAACCATGGCGTTTGTAGGAACTGCAAGAGCCGGAGACGTCGAAGGGCGAGTCGGGTCAACTCTGTACGGCGTGTGTGCGACGTCGGCGAATGTCGCCGCCAAGGAAGTGGCCATCGAAGGGCTTGACGCGCTGCTTCCGGGCCTCACGATTCATGTCAAGTTCACCAACTCCAATCGCACGAACCCGGCAACCGATCCGCCCACGCTGACGATCCCGACGATTGACAGTGTGGCAAGGAGAATCTACCGGCACGGTGCCGTGCCTCCTGGAAACACCGACCGGGAATCCTGGTACGCGGGAACCGTTGTGGCCCTGACCTTCGACGGAACGGCCTGGGAGATGAACGACTGGCAGAGCGACACGATCTACGACAACGCGACGCAGGGAACGGCAGGCCTGATGTCTTCAACGGACAAGGCAACTCTCGACAACATCCGAGACAAGCGGACAACTTCGCTGGCCTTCCAGAATGTGCCGACGTCAAGCTGGGTATCCGACACGACCACTTATCCGGACTATCCGTATAAAGCGACGATTTCCTGTCCCGGTGTGACGGCCAACCATTTTGTGCAGGTCTGCTTCGCGCCGGAGCATGTGGTCAACTATGTGCCTGCCCCGGTATGCCTTGCGGGAACGGATCAGGTGACGGTCTGGATGATGATTGATCCGGGCGCAAGCATTACGGTTCCGACGGTCTTTGCGGTGCTGCCGGACAGAACGTGAGGTGACACATGGCATATCAGACAACCGGTAAAATCACCGGCATGGACGTTTTCCAGGCAGCAATCACGATCATGGACGAGTTGTCGGATGAGGGCAAGTACAAGTACGACGATACAAAAGAGTATCAGGACCGGACGCTTGCAATTCTGAACATGCTTCAGAATGAGCTGTATCCGTTCAGCGACACGTACAAGCTTAATCAGGAGTGGGGCAGCAGACGCAGGCCGGTCGCAGACAGGTTGGAAAGCCTGTACGACAACATTGACCTGGACGATTACTGCGCTGGGACAGTGCTTCCCTACGGACTGGCAGCCCATCTGTTGCTGAATGAAGACCCCAGCACGGCAAACTATTGTCAGCAGCGATACGACGAACTCAAGGCTTCGCTCATGCGCGGGCTACCCGCAGAGAGCGAGGATATTACGGATGTCTACGGCGGCATCGATGTAGACCCGTACAACGATTTCAGCCGCTGGTCATAAAGGAGGCGGAAAAGGATGCCGCGACCGAAAGGGAGCCGAAACAAACCGAAAGACGGAAGCCCTGACCGGCCCTACCGAAACCCGGAAGAGCTGAAGAACAAGATGCAGGAATACTTCGACCTGAGAAAAGACGAGGAAGGTGATGCCTTCCCGTCTGAGGCAGGAATGAGAATCTTCCTGGGGCTGGGGCACAAGAGCTGGCGCAGCTATATGGAGGATCCGGAGTATGAACTTGTCTTCGACTGGGCACAGGACATGCGGGAAGACTGGGCATCCCGAAAGCTGGCGGACAACCCGAAAAGCGCGCAGGCCTTTCTGAACATCCTGAAACAGCCGGGCAACGGCGGTTGGATCGACCGGAAAACGGACAAGGAAGACAAGGTGCTTGAGATCCGGGCGGCAGGCGTCGGCGGCGTAGAGGCGTTCAAATGAGCCGCGGCGTCAACAAGACGGGGACGGACCAGACCGCCGGCGGCCAGGAAAAATCCAGAGTTAAGGGCCTGACGGTCTGGGACCCGGGCGTCGCAAACCCGAAGCAGCAGGAGTTTTACATGGCCAAGGAGCTGTATGTAGGATTCGGCGGCGCCAAGGCAGGCGGCAAAACCCATGCTGTAAGAATCAAGGCATTCGGCACGGCCCTGATGAATCCGGGCATCAAGATCATCATTTTCCGTAAGACCTACCCGGCGCTGGAAGAAAACCATATCCTGCCACTGAAGCGCATGGCAGTCCAGACCGGAGCGGCCACCTACAACGGCACCACCAAGATGCTGACGTTCGTCAACGGCAGCACCATCCGATTCGGTCACTGGTCCGGAGCGGACAGCGAGGACGAATACAACGGCCAGGAATATGACCGCGTGTTTCTGGATGAGGCAACACAGTTCTCAGAACGCGCCTTCAACCTTCTGGCCGGTATGCTCCGCGGTGCGTCCCCGTATCCCAAGCAGATGTACATTACCTGCAACCCCGGCGGCGTGGGGCACAACTGGGTCAAGCGCCTGTTCATCGACAGGCAGTATGAAACCGGCCACGCAAACCCCGAAGAAGACGAACACCCCGAAGACTACAGGTTCATCTGGGCGAAGGTCGAGGACAATGTGCAGATGCTCAAGCACAGTCCGAAGTACCTCGAACAGCTGTCGAAGCTGCCGGAGGATGTACGCCACGCCTATCGTTACGGAGATTGGGACAGCCTGGGCGGCGGGTATTTCAAAGAATTCAAGAAGCCCACGCATGTGCGCAAGGCCTTCCAGATCCCGGCACACTGGAAGCGGTTCCGGGCTTTCGACTACGGTCTTGACATGTTCGCCTGCGTATGGTTCGCGGTGGACACGGACGGAAGGGCCTGGGCATACCGCGAAGTGGAGAAGAAGGGCCTGATTATCCAGGACGCGGCGGCGCTCTGCCTGCAGAACAGCCCCGCTTATGAGAAGATCGAAGTCACCTACGCTCCGTGGGATATGTGGAGCAGGACGAAGGAAAGCGGGAAGACGATGGCCGACCAGTTCCTGATGAACGGCCTGCTGATCGTACAGAGCCCGCGAGACAGGGTGCAGGGCCACATGGCGATGAAGAGCATGATGGCCCCGATTCCGCTCAAGGATCCGTTTGTGAGAGGCCTGTTTCCGGAAGGACAGGTTCCGGCCACGCTGCCTGGGCTGATGTTCTTCTCGGACCTCTCGAAGGTCATCAAGGACATCGAGGAAATCCAGGCGGACGACAAGAACCCGAACGACTGTGCCAAGGATCCGCACGAGATCACCCACACGGTGGACGCGGTGCGCGGCTTCTGCGTCAGCAGGATCATTCCGACGGAGGCACCGGAAACCAAACAGCGGCGGAGGACCTACGAAGATCTTCTGGAAGACAAGGAAGAAAACTACGAAAGCTTTATGTGCGGCGGGGAACCGAGTCCGGATTATCTCGGAGCCGCATAAGGAGGAACAGCATGACAGTACTGACAATTCTTGCGGTGTGCGCTGTGGCGCTCTGCGTCCTCTGTGGCGTGATCGCACTGGTGGCCTATAAAAGAGCCGCGGCAGCGGAAGATTTTTCGCAGCGGACGTTAAACACGGCAAATGAGATCGTTCAGCGCAATGGGGACGAGAACAGGGCGCTGCGCGTCGCTCTGAATGCCCTGAATGAGATTGTGAAGAACCTCAAGGAAGAGAACAGGGCCATCCGTGACGAGCTTGAAAAGGTGCGGAATCTGATCCCGGAGGACGTCAAGGAAGAGCGGCTGAGGCGGGACGTCCTGATGAGCCAGCTCAATGATGAGCTGGAAACGAGGGTCAAGGCGGAACAGGAATGGAACGCGATGGTCGCGGGCATTCTCGGCTATGACATCAACACGGCCAAAGCCGCAGGAGTAAAGGCAGATGAGTAAGAAGATCAAGGAGCTCGGGCTTTTCGACGGAAACGACAAGCCTGATGTCCAGTGGGGCTGGCACAACTATACGGAGAGCGTCAGCTACAACATGCAGATCAACCTCCAGGAGACGGTCAAAGCCAACGAGAACTTCTATATCGGCAAGCAGTGGGAAGGCATTCAGGCCAACGGCCTGCCGACGCCGCAGTTCAACTTCCTGAAAAGAACCGTTGGTCACACCGTCGCGTCCATCGTCTCGGACGATGTGCGGATGACGGCAACGCCCCTGGAGGCGGCCCCGAACGAGAAGGAACTGATCGACCCGGTCCGGATCGTGAACGAGGAATTCACGCGGCTGCTGGAACAGGTGAAGTTTTCCCGACTTCAGAAGATCTTCGTGAGGGACGCGGCAGTCCGCGGGGACGGCTGCATGTATACCTGGTGGGACGCGGATGCCCCGGCGGGCAAGGGCCAGAAGGGCAGAATCCGCACGGAGATCATCAAGAACACCAGAGTCTTTTTCGGAAACCCGAACGACGCGCAGGTCCAGACACAGCCTTGGATCATGATTGAGAAGCGCGATATGGTCCGGTCGGCTAGAAAACGCGCCGCAGAATTCGACGCACCGGATTGGGCGCAGATTCTTCCGGATGACGCGGAGAATCAGGAAGCCGTTGACAGCCAGAAGCGGACGGACAACAAGGTGACCTGCGTCACGCTCATGTGGAAGGATGACGAGAACGGCGAAGTGTGGGCCTGCGAGTTTACGCACAACGTCATGATCCGCAAACCCTACAACACGAACCTGCGGCTGTACCCGCTGGTCTGGCTGAGCTGGGACTACGTGGACGAATGCTATCACGGCCAGGCGATGCTGACGGGACTTCTGCCCAACCAGATCTTTGTCAACAAGATCTGGGCCATGAGCTCCCTCAACATGTACCGCAGCGCCTTCGGCAAATACGTCTATGATAAGACGAGGATTGCCCATATCGACAACCGCGTCGGCGCGGCCATTGCCGTGACGGGCAATGTGGACGGAGCCATCAAGGCGATTGACCCGCCTGCCATCCATCCGCAGGTCTTCCAGTATATCACGGCGGCAATCAACACCACGCAGGAAACGCTGGGCGCGACGGAAGCGGCCCTCGGTGAAGGCAAGGCCTATAACACCTCTGCCGTGCTGGCCCTGCAGAAGGCTTCGGCCACGCCGCATGTGGTGACGCAGCAGAACGCTTATGATCAGGATGAGGACCAGGGCAGAATCTGGCTCGAATTCATGACGGTCTATTACGGCAAGCGCACGGTGGACATGGCCATGACGGACGAAATGCGTGCCATGTTTGAGCAGGCAAACGCGCTGGCAGAGCAGGCTGGCCAGCCGCCGATGGAGATTCCGGACACGGTTCCGGTGGACTTCGACTTCGGCAGCCTGCGTGACCATGAAATGAACATCCAGATCGATGCGGGCGCTTCCAGCTATTACAGCGAAATCGCGAGCATGGAGACGCTGAGCAATCTGCTTGACCGCGGCGCGATCACTCCCGTTCAGTTCCTGGAGCGCGTACCGGACGGGCACATCACAAGACGCCTCGAACTGATTGCAGAGCTCAAGGAACAGGCGCGTCAGCAGGAAGAAATGCAGCAGATGATGCTGCAGCAGCAGATGGCACAGGTGCAGGCGCAGGGCGGTGCTCCCGCTCCCGGCGTGGCGGGGGATGCCGTCGAAACCAGCGCCACGGAGGAAAAGAGAACCACGGGATTCAAGGAACTCGGCGAGGCGCTGAGGCGAGTTGAGAGGGGACCGGGATGGCGACAGTCGGCGGCGTAACAAACGAGAGGATTTACAGCCTCAAGAAGTGGGGCGGGCTGAATGAGGCTCCGGACGGGGACACCCGCCTCAAGCTCGGCGAAGCCTCGAAGATGGTCAACTGGAAGATCACCAGAGACGGAAACCTGAAGAGGCGGCCAGGTACACAGTTTGTCGCAGGACTGAGCCCGGAATATAGCCTGAGTATCAGCGGCGACATTGCGGAGCTTCAGCAGGTGACGGATGCAGACACCTTCAACGTGTATCACGACGCCTCCGCAGCGGCCATTCCCGGAAAGGTCATGCTGATCGGCACGGGGGCGGCCATCGTCGGCGGCAGTATCATCACGGACACGGCGAGCATCAACCGCGGTGTGCTGGACTTCGGCGTGTCCACGTCGGCGAGAATCGAAAACGGCGTTCTGACCGTGGAGAACGCGCCCAGCAGGATCACCCTGGAAGAGCTTCGGGCAGAGCTGGACGCGCTGGAAGACGGGGATTATCTATACATCTGGCACGATGAACTCCCGTATGCGCTCAACGAAAACTCGCTGTACAGCGTCAACGGAACAACCTGGCTCGGCGGGTATCTGATGACCTCGGTAGCAAGCAGCGCGGTTCCGGTGGAAGGACTCTGGACCGGGCTTGTGCAGGGGAAAGAAATGCTCCTTGCGGCCTGCAACGGCAGAGTGTGGAGCCTGTACGATGAAGAGCGGGACGTGATGACGCGTATCCCGCTGGGCAACATCGACACGA
>OCTW011499433.1_pt1 | contig 15997 bp, 9 predicted proteins | sample 1539671 | NCBI WGS metagenome assembly OCTW01 (sample SAMN02144230, study PRJEB22623) | gut metagenome | biome: sheep rumen | host: Ovis aries | place: New Zealand
ACTAAGTTGTATTTCTGCATTGTGCCCGGCACCTATACCGGAATCAAGATCACCATCACCCTGCTCAACGGCAAGACGAAGGAATTCTCTTCCGCCAATCCCGTTACCGTTGTCAGGAATGGACGAATTCTGCTCAAGAATCTGTCGCTCGCCGAAGTCCAGGATGTCCCTGCCGGTGACTTGACGCTGACGCTGCCTCTTTATACTACAGGAAAGGATGACGCCGACGTGACACAAGGAATTACTTTATATCAGATGGACGGGAGTACAAAAACGTATCTTCCTAAAGCATCAGGCTCTGCATTGACTGGCGGCGCAACATATTGGTTCGATCAGGACGGATACTCCTATCCATTCTATCTCTGTGCGAACAATAGCTCTACTGCAGGCTCAATATACTATAGAATTGCGACTTATGATTCAAACAAGTATGTCAGGGCTGTAAGAATTTCCGGAGGAAGTGAGAGCATTCGGTGCTATATCAAGACTCCGGCTATTCCTGGTAAAAAACTGACTCAGGTGCAATTCTATCACCAGCATGAATCGACCTCTAACACAACCCTGAGATTAAGGATTTGTGGCAACCTGGATGATAAGGGAGGTAATTCCTCAGATGCTTCTTTAGATTATTACACGGGTGTCAAAGCAGCAATGGCTCAGACATCAGGTGCTGCCGGAACCGTGGCATCCATTGACATAACAGGATCCCAGGCTGGTCAAAGCTACTACATTTATCATAAGCATAGCTATATGAATCTTAGTAAGCTTAACCTGGTTTATACAGCAGTCGAGTAATATGTCTCCTAACAGATTTCTGACAAGCATCGTCCTCCTCGGAGCCATCAGCCTCGTGCTGGCGGCTCCGGCGAAGGCTGGTCAGGCACTTCCGCCCGGATATGATGCGTATCTTTCTGCAAAAAAATCAGAAATAGCTACCCTTTTGCCATCTCAGGCAGACGGTTTCATTTTCTGGGCCGACACACATTTCAAGGCGGATGGCGAAAGCACAAGTTCAGAAATCATATCGACGGTTTTGAATGGACTTCCTCGCCCCAAAGCGATTTGGGGCGGGGATGCCATTACGGCATACACCAATGATGTGGAGCAGTGCTGGAAAGCACAGAAAGAATCTTTTGCCCGTCTTGACAAGAGCATATCCCTCCTTCCTGTCCGGGGCAATCACGACCTCACCGCCCGCGAATCCAAAGACATCAAGGCCGGTTACAGTCTCTCGCCCAAAGCTACGTTCAAGGCTTTCTCTGCCGTGGCGGCTAAAGGAGTTGTACGGAACCCTAAAGATAAAACAGGGCTTTATTACTATTACGATGAACCGGATGCCCGCATCCGCTACATCGTGGCCGATGTTTTCGACCGTTTTGAAGGGACGGACGTGTTCTGGGGAGTGAAGGAAGGAGTGAGTGAGCAGCAACTAAAATGGCTTACCGAAGAAGCGATGGACAAGGCCCCGGAAGGCTGGAGCTTGGTATTTGCCATGCACTCGGCCATCGGCTTTGAAGTGGAAACGCACAAATGCTATATTCCACTTGTAAACGCCATTGAAACCCTTCCGCAGCGCCGTCCCGACCTTCATGTGCTGATGGTTCTCGGGGGGCACAGACACCACGATATGCAAACGGTCCGTAACGGTGTCTGGTATGTCCAGATTGCCTGTGATGCGCCCTATGCGGACGGCACGCGCTCTCCATTCTCTCCCGCCGGCGTTCAACGCAAGAAAGATACCCCTGACGAGCACGCGATGGACTATGTGTCCATCTCCAATGATGGGAATACCGTTTCTATGGTCAGGATCGGCTATGGCGCAAACAGGACTTATCACCTGACCCCGATTGAATTGAGCATTGGAGAGAGCATCGAAATGCAAGGGGATGGTCTGCGTTGGGTCGCTTATGATGCGGCCGGCAGCAAATATAAAAACAAGAAATGGCAGTTGTGCTGCGATGTCGCCGGGATTACTCCCGACGGTCGTCTGTTCGGCCTTTCGATAGGAGAGAGCGTGGTCGCTGCTATCGATTCTGATGGGAATCAAGAATACTATTACGTGAAAGTGAAATGAGAAAAAAGATAATATCGATTCTTGTGCTTTGCCTGACCGTGCTTCTGCCCGGACAGGCCGCCACTTATTATGTGTCTTCTTCAAGCGGATCCGATTCTAACGCCGGGACATCTTCGTCAGCACCACGCAAGACCATTTCCGGGCTGAGCGGGAAGAAGAGCGGGAACACCATCCTTCTCAAGCGGGGAGATATTTTCTTTGAGAGTATGAGCGGATTTTCCGACTGTATTATAGGCGCTTATGGAAGCGGAGACAAGCCGGTGCTCTGCGGTTTCACTATTCTGAGGAGCAATTCTTTCTGGACGCAGGAGTCAGCAGGAATCTGGAAGTTGGATATGAATGCATCTTCGTCCTTCTACGGCCATGGATGCAACGCCGCGAACAAAAACTTTGGCAATATCGGAACCATTTACGACCCATCTACAGATACCGTTTACGGCAATCTTGTGTCTTCTGCTTCGGAACTCTCCTCGGAGGGAGACTTCTTCACAAGCGGCGAGTGGTCTTCGGGGAATATCACAAGTTCCACCTACAGATATCTGCGAATGAAATCGGCTTCCCGACCCGGAGCACTTTGTTTTGCGACCTACGGGGAGGCCGTTACATCTATGACGGGCTGCACGATCAGCGACATCGCCATCGTCGGCTTCGGAGGGAACGGCATTAACGAAATCACCGGGTGTACAATCACCGACTGCGACCTTGACATCATCGGCGGCTCCATACAGATCGGCACCAGGACAAGCTGGGCCCGCTATGGCAACGGCATCCAGTGCTGGATCAGCGCCTCCCCGAACAATAACAATACGATTTCCAATTGCCAGATTACCCGGGTGTATGACACCGCCACCACTATCCAAGGCAATTCAGTAAACGGGACTCATCCGACAAACATCCACTTTACAAACAACCGTATCGGCTGGTGCCGGCAGGGTTTCGAGCAGTGGACTACCACGGACGGCGCCCCTGTGATCTTTGAGAATTGCTCCTTCTCAAACAACACTTTATTTTGCTGCGGGGAAAATAAGTTTTCCGGAGCCGTCGCCCGTACCACAGATGTGGCTTTCCTTGCATACAGGAGTCCCTCCGCGGCGGTCACCGTATCGGGGAATCTGGTTTACGGCAGCAACTACAGGTACTTTCAAGAGAATGTCGGTGGTTTTTCCGGCAATGAGGTCTATCTTGTAAACAACGGCTACATCCTCTATTATTATCTTGCCGGAGTGGCCAATGACAGGATTTATCCGACAGCGGATGTACAGACGGTCCTGTACAGGAAATTTACCGGGGACACTTCATCCATAACCATCGTGGCCAGCGGGAGTTCGACCGACACGGCTGCGAAGACTTCGGTCCTTTCAGCCCTGGCGTATGTATCTCCGGTGCCCTCTGTTGCAGAATTCGAAGCATACAAGTAATGAAGAAAACGCTCACCATACTGCTTGCAGGTCTTGCCTTCAGCCTCTGCTTCGCTCAGGAGAAGGTATTCTATATATCTTCGACAACGGGTTCGGACAGCAACCCCGGCTCGATGGAGGCTCCACTTCAGACGCTCGGAGCGCTCGGGGCAGAAAGAAAGACCGGCTCGACCCTTCTTCTCAAGGCCGGAGATATCTTCTTTGAGACCCTCAGCGGGTGTACAGATTGCACAATATCCTCCTATGGAGAAGGACGCAAACCCATCGTGTGCGGCTTCCGTATCCAGAAAAACGCAGATTCCTGGGTAGATGAAGGCAAAGGAATCTGGCGTCTTGACATGTCCCGAGATCAGGATTTTTATGGGTTCAAACATGGGACGATAGAGAAGAAACAGTATTATGGAAATATCGGATGCCTGTGGTCGCCGGACGAGAACCGGATCAGCGGCAACCTTGTTTTCAAGAAAGAATTACTGAAAAAAGACGGTGACTTTTTCGTGACGGACAAATGGAAAAGGGTGGAGATTACGGACGAAGACCTTCGGTTCCTGTATATAAAATCCTCCGACCGTCCCGGGGCCTACTGCCTCTCTTCCGGCAACAATGGCATTTATAATATGACCCGGTGCCGGATCAACGGTATAGCGGTCATCGGCTTTGGCGCCAACGGAATAGCATTCTGCCGGGAGTGTGAGATTTGTAATTGTGACATAGATATTATCGGCGGGTCCATCCTTATCGGGAAAAATGACCATCCCGCCCGGTACGGCAACGGAATCGAGTTCTGGATAGGAAACAATCCGTGTAATGGGAATATGGTCCGTAACTGTCAGATTAGCCGTTGCTATGACACGGCTACGACCATTCAGGGGCCGGCGACCCGCGAAGTCCATTCAGTAGGCAATCATTTTATCCAAAACCGCATTGCCTATTGCCGTCAGGGCTTTGAACATTGGGCGACGACAGACGGCTCCCCGGCCATCTTTGAAGACTGCTGCTTCAATGACAATGTTCTTTTTTGTTGTGGCGACAACAGATTTGAAGGGACGCCCCAAAGGGACAACGATGTAGCCCTTCTTGCATATAAGGCTCCGGCAGCATGCTTCGAAATAAAAGAGAATCTGATATATGGGAAGCATTACCGATTCAATGAAGGGTGTACTCCCGGCCTGGGCGGTGGTGAGGTGTATATCAGCTCCGGTAGCAACCTGCTGTATGTTACCGGAAGATTCAAGACGGTAATACGGGCACTTGGTTCTCCCTATATTGATTTTTACCGGGCGTGGTGCGGGGATGACAGCAAGATTACTATTGTCCAGCCGGGTTCACCGGAAGATCTGGCGGCCCGGTCCAAAGTGTCCCGCGCCCTTAAGTTCAAATATCCAACGCCAACTGCAGATGAATTATTGCAATACAATAAGTAGGGTTATTCTTGCCGGTCTTGTTGTTCTCCTTCCTTCCTGTGTCCAGGAAAAGCTTCCTGAACGGGAAGTGGAAGAGGTGATAACAGTCCCTGCCAATGGCAAGCCCGTGGTCATCAAAGCCTCGAATCCGGAGACGCGGACATATGGTACGACAACCATCAAGTTTAACAAAAATGATGTGCTTTCCGTATTTGATACGAAAGGGGCAAACAATGCTTTTTCCCAACCGTCCGGAGAAGAATCAGCTACCGTTTCTGCGACTTTTGAAGGAGAGGTAACCTTTGGCAGTGAACCTCAGTTTGCCGTGTATCCCTATACGGCAGAATCATGTATCACCGACGGGGTGGTGACTTTGCAACTGCCGCATCATTACAGTCCGACCAACAATAATTCGGTGCTTCGCGGAATGAATGTGTCAATCGGACAGGTCCAGAAGAGTGGAGAATCCTATTCTGTCACATTGAAGAATCTCTGCGGAATAGTGGGAGTCAACATTCCAGCGACAGCGATAGGACTCAAAAACGTTATGCTCACCTCGCTGGAAGGCAAATCCCTCGCCGGGACCGTCTCCTTCACATGGAATAACGGAGAACCCCAGGTCGTTTCCATCAGCGACGGCGTTCCTTCCGTTGACTTTGATACGATGAGGGATTCTTATGACGGGCTCACTGCCGGGCGTTTCTACTTCTCCATTTTGCCCGGGTCATATTCGGGAATCCGGCTTACCCTTACGCTTCTCAACGGTCAGACGCGGGTGTTTGAAAGCGCCAAGACACTGACGGTTTCCAGAAACAGCCGCATCCTGCTTCGCGACCTGTCCCTTGAAGACCTGCAGCCGGCACCGGAAGGCGGGCTTACGCTAAGTCTTACCTTCCCGAAAGCTACCGGGACCGACGGAACCTATTGCCCCGCCTTCTACAGGAGCGTGGACGGGGCAACCACTTATCTCCCGGGGACTGCCGCCAAAAACCAGGGGCAGGTCTATTATTTCGATCAGGGGAATTACTCCTATCCTTTCTGGATCAAATCCAAGAGCACCAATGGGACACTGTTGCACGCCTATTATCCGACTTATGAGAGTCTCTTCCTGCAGGGCGGCACAGACGGGACCGGAGAGGGTTTTATTATGACTCCGCCCATTCCCGGCAAGGTCTTGTCGTCCGTGAGACTGGCCGTCACTTCCACTGCGGTTGCAAACAGGATCCGGATCAGTACCGAGCCCAACGGAAAATTCAGCACGCTTGCAGAAGGCACCTATGTGCAAGGAGCGGCAGGCGCCAGCAGTGTACTGGGGAGTGAGATTTCCCTCTCTCCGCTCACCCCCCGGGAGGGACAGCCCTTCTACATTTATTTCAATTATACCAATGCCGTCATTCCCGCCATTGTGCTGAAATACGGCGAAGGCAGTGCTGATGCCCGGGAACTCCCGGAGTACTATTCGTCGCATATCGCCACTAAGAAAGCGGAGGTTTCTTCGCTGGGATCCTCCCAGGCAGACGGCTTTGTTTTCTGGACGGATACCCATATCAGCGCAAACGCCGGCAACTCTCCACTGCTGATCAGAGAACTTCTCACGCAAACCGGCGACACCAAAGTATTCTGGGGCGGAGATGCCGTTCCGGCCTATACGACAGACCCCTCAGCCGCATGGTCCACCCAGGTGGGCATGTTTGATGAGATTACCGGCACTGAGGGGATCTATCCCGTCCACGGGAATCACGACCTTACCTGCCGCGAATCCGCCGAGTCTTCTGCCGGATCGACGCTCTCCAAGAGCGAAGTTTCCCGGAAGTTCCGGGATGTAACGGGCGACGGAGCTGTTTATAACACGTCAGACGCTGCAAGCCTTTACTATTACGTAGATAATCCCTCTGCCGGGATTCGTTACATCGTGATGGATGTATATGACCAGTTCCAGGGAAGTGACGTCTACTGGGGAGTCCTTCCGGGAGTATCCCAGGCTCAGATGGACTGGGTGTTCGGAACCGCCGTTATGGATGCGCCCCAGAACTATAAGCTGGTCATCCTTTCTCACTTCGCTCCCGGGTTTAACCCTAATGTTTCCGCCTTGGATACCGCTTTGGCAGCACTTTCCTCACACGAGAATTATGGGACTTACTCCTTCTCTTCCCGGCAAGACCTGGAACTGATACTGGTCTTGGGCGGGCATCAGCATCACGACATGCAGCTAAACCGTGGCGGCGTATGGTATGTCCAGACCCTGAGCGACGCCTGTTATCCGGATTTCACCAGAAGTCCGTTTGCTCCGGCAGTAACTCGCACTCCGGGGACAGTTTACGAGCAGGGACTGGACTACGTTTCCATTGCTTCAGATTATTCGACCATCACGATGGTCCGTACCGGAGTCGGCGGAAATCGTGTGTTCAATATGACGGAAATTGAAATCGCTGAAGGGCAGACCATCCAGCTGAATTCCGCCGGGGCCTCTTCCTGGAGAGCATACGATTCAAGCAGTACTTATAACGGAGGCACGTGGTCGCTGACGACCAATGTAGCGACGGTCTCTTCTTCCGGCCTTGTGACCGGAGTGAGCGAAGGATATGCCGCAGTTGCCGCAAGGGATGCCTCGAACAACCTCGAATTGTTCAAGATAAAGGTCGTTCATACAGATTATACCGATTTATCCGCAGCAGGCAAGGCTAATTGCTATATCATTTCCTCCGCCGGAGATTATAAATTCGACGGAAGGGTCAAAGGTGGCAGCAGTCAGAGTGTCGGCACACCAGCATCAGCCGGCGTTCTATGGGAATCGACAGGCGTATCGACCCCTGTATCTGCCGGCGTCCTGGTCAAAGACGTTTACTATTCGGATGGATATGTCCATTTCTCTACTCCGGAAACCTTCGGCCAGGGGAATGCGGTCATAGCCGTGAAAGATTCCGGCGGCAATATCCTCTGGTCCTGGCATATATGGCTTACATCTACGGCCATAACGGACGTGTCATATGGCAATGGCGCCGGTTCGGTCATGAACCGGAATCTGGGCGCCAGGACAGCAGCTCAGAACAGCTGGACCTCACGGGGCCTGCTGTACCAATGGGGGCGTAAAGACCCGTTCCTCGGGGCCGCATCCGTGTCTGCGGACACCGAATCGTCCTCCACGTCTGATGCCTTTGCAACGGTGGCTTCAACAGCATCCACGGGAACCCTGGCTTACTCCGTGGCCCATCCCATGACCTTTATTACCGGAAATGCGTCCAATGGTGACTGGTTCTACACGGGAACGACCTCAACCGACAATACTCGATGGGCCTCTACTAAGACAATCAATGACCCTTGCCCATATGGCTGGAGGGTGCCGGATGGTGGTGACGATCTTCTTTGGGAAGCCGCCAAGGGTTCTATGATATATGGCACGCTGAGTACCTGGAATTCGTCCTACTATGCACTGAATTTACAGGCTGTATTAGGAACGAGTGGTTCGGCTTGGTTCCCGGCCGGCGGCTATCGGAATGGCGAAACCGGCGCTCTCCAGTGGGTTGGGAAAGGTGGTTTCTGGTGGGCCTGTGCCACTGGTGACGGTGCTCAGTGCGGAATGGCACTGAGCAGTGAAGGGACGATTGTCCCTATTACTTACGGGCGTGCTGATGCCCAAAGCATTCGTTGTGTAAAAGAGTGAAGATGAATATGAAAAGATTAATTGCAATGATTCTCTCCCTTGCAGTAGGCGTTACTGCTTGGGGCGGGAGGTCTCACGATTCCGTTGTGTGGGCTAAGATTAAGGGTTATACAGCGCATCTGCCTTTTGTGGGTTATATCAATCCTCATCCTTCTGCGCTGAGTGAAGCATCCTGGTGGTCCGTCGGTTGCGAGACGCTTGACCGCGATTTTGCCAATTTCGAGAATTACAAGCCGTATCTGGGACAGACGGGGGTAGGTTATGCCCGCCTGCAGAGCGGCTGGGAAAAATGTGAACAGAAAAAAGGCAAGTATAATTTCGCTTGGCTTGATCCCATCGTGGACGGCGTTTTGGAGCAGGGCGTTCATCCGTGGATGTGTCTCTGCTATGGGAACAAACTGTATAGCGAGGACTCGAATCTGGGAGCCAGGATTTTTTCTGAAGGTGAAACAATGGATGCTTGGGTTCGCTATGTAAAGGCTGTCGTGAAACGCTATAAGGGAAAAGTAAAGATGTACGAGGTATGGAATGAACCCGAGAGGGATGAGCATCCGGAACTATATGGCGTCCTTTTCGCCCGTACTGCCAAGGCCATCCGCGAGGTGGATCCAGATGTGAAGATTGCCGCTTTCGGAGCCATCAGCCCGGAGCACACCTATATTATGAAGGCCATGGAAACGATCGCAAAAGAAGATGCGGTGAAATACATTGATTATGTGACGTACCACGCCTACTGGCCTACTCCTGAAAGGATTACGCCATACGTTCTAAAGATGCAGGAGGGAATGCAGTCTTATTCTTCTTCCATCAAGCTCCTCCAGGGAGAAAGCGGTTGTCCCTCTCAACTTGAATATGGTCACGGCCTTTATGGCTTTGAATGGACAGAACTATCTCAATCCAAGTGGGACTGCCGCAATATGCTCAACCATTTCGGAATGGGGATACCCTATTCCGTCTTCACGATGGTCGATCTCAATTACGGATGGATGCTGCAGTCTTATGGGCTCCTGAGGATGAATCTTCGCTCTGAAGTCCAGTACAAGAGGCCGAAATTTTTTATGGTGCGCAATGTTACAAGCGTATTCAATCACACGGTCAGCGCAAGGGAAGATAATGACATCTATGTCAACTCGTCCCGCCAGGTTAGAAAATTTGCACTGGAAAAGAATGGAAAATCAATTGGTTTTGCGCTTTGGTTCTGCGACGGCATCCCGTCTAACGGACTGGAGCGCGAACAGGTAAATGTAACCGTAGGAGATTTCGGCCTCAAGAATCCCGTTTATGTTGACCTTATTACCGGAACCGTTCATTCGTTGAATACAATTATCGCCGATCAAGCTTTTCCCAATCCCGAAGCGGCGCCCGAGAATAAGCAATATCCTCTGACTTGTGCTTTTGAAGGTCTTCCTGTTTGGGATGCCCCCATCGTCGTGATGGAGCGGGCCGAATTGGATATCACTACGACCGATCCGGCTCCTATTACCACGAATCCATTCTGGAGTACACGAGATTTTGACTGATATCGACTATGAAGATCATTCGATTGTTCGCCGCTTTGCTGCCGCTCGTGTCCTTTTCCTGCACGACCAGCCACTATGTCGATTTGGAAGTGTTTAACCACGACGGGACGAAGGATACCCTTGCGTTACGACTCGAAAACAGATCCGGCTGCCTTCACCTGCACATTTCGGCAGAGAAGCTTTCCGGGGTTGACTCTTTGCTCGTAACTCCTGATTTTGCCCGGGCCGAGGCTGGAGATGACGGATATTTCGTATTTCCTAACGGTATGCTATGCAAGTTTCCGGAAAGTGCGGACCGCAGTTATTCCCTATCCTGGCAACAGATGCCCATCAGCGGCTCCTTTACGCCCAATGGCAACTATATGGCAATTGTAAAGGGGCTCCGGATGGAGAACAAACTGATTGATAGGCTGGAGAGAGGACACTATTCGCTCTCCTACCTGTTCTGTTTCAAAGATGTCGAACCCTATGAAGACATTGTCATTGACTGGTATGAACTAAAGGGAAAAGATGCTGATTACTCCGGTATGGGTCGTATGTATCGTAAGTACCAACTGGATCGGGGAGAGGTCAAACCCTTGAAAGACAGGGCGGCTGATAACGAACTGCTTGCGTATGCCGCCTCTTCTCCTGAAATCAGGGTGAGAATGGCGTGGAAGCCCGCCCCCGCTACGGTCAGGCATCAGGCGCTTGAAAATGAGCCTCCTGTACATGCAGCGGTGAGTTTTGACCGGGTTCATGATATCATTGATTCGTTAAAAGCCCGGGGCGTGGACAAAGCGGAGCTGTGCCTCGTCGGCTGGCAGGTTGGCGGGCACGACGGCAGGTATCCTGATCTGGAACCGGTGGAGCCGACACTCGGAGGAGAAGAGGCGCTCAGGAATCTAATCAAGTATGCTACTGAAGCAGGCTATAAGATAGCTGCCCATACCAATTCCAGCGACGCATACCAGATTGCCACCAGCTGGGACGATGACCTGATTGTACAAAATGCAGACGGGTCCCTCCACTATAGCGAGACCTGGTCTGGCGGCGATATGTACAAGATGTGCCTGGCTCATGTTGAGGATATCGTACCGCCTGCCCAGCATGATTTCGTCAAATCATTGGGCTTCAACGGGATGCACTACATAGACTGCCACTCCAACAACTATCCCCAGCCCTGCTATAACCCTTCGCATCCTTTCAACAGGAAGCAGCAGGCCGAGGCTGCGGCCCGGCATCTGGAAGATGCCCGCAGCAAGTTTGGCGGCGTCCAGTGCGAAGGTGCATTTGATTTCGTAGCATCTGCCCAGGACTACATTATTTACGTTACTTTCGATTTGGACAAGAGCAAGCACAATCCAATGGTGGACCGTTACGTCCCGCTATGGAATATCGTTTATAACGGCATCATAATGAACAATGCCGCCACCGAGACCGTAAACTATACGATAAAAGACCCGTCAAGTGCGCTCAAGGCCATCGAATACGGTAGTCGGCCGCTGTTTTATTTCTATTCCGCATTCCGCTCGGACGCCTATAACTGGATGGGAAACGCCGACCTTCACTGCGCTACCGATGAAGAGCTGAGTGCAGCTGCGGCAGCCATCTGCAGAGGGTATGAGGATATGAAGAAGCTCGGCTACCTTCAGTATGAATTTCTGGATGAAAACCGTGAACTCTCCCCTGACGTCTTCCTTTCCCGCTGGAGTGATGGCAGTGAAGTAGTCTGCAACTATGGTTCTGCTCCTTACTCCTATCGCGGACGGGAAGTGGCGCCGCTTTCTTATGAACTCTATAAATCAGAATAATCATGGCAAGAAGAGAAGCATTCAAAATGTTCCTGAAACCCGGTTTCAAGGATGAGTATAAGCGCCGTCATGCTGCCATTTTCCCTGAGCTCAAGCAGTTGCTGAGCGAGACCGGCGTGCGGAATTATTCCATTTATCTGGACGAGGAGACAAACATCCTTTTCGCCTACCAGGAAGTTGAAGGTGATTCCGGTTCGCAAGATTTAGGCTCCAATCCCATCGTGCAGCGCTGGTGGGCGTATATGGCAGATATTATGGAGACGAACCCCGACAACTCCCCGGTGTCCATCCCTATTCCGGAACTGTTCCATATGGATTGATTGCAGTGAAAAAGAAGATTAAACTGAGCCTTTTTGTCAAGGTGCTCATCGCGATTGTAGCGGGTGCTCTTCTCGGCCTGGTGCTACCTGATGCCGTGGTGCGCATCTTCAAGACCTTCAATGTCCTTTTCGCCCAACTTCTGAAGTTCATCGTTCCGCTTTTGGTTCTGGGCCTTGTTACCCCTGCGATTGCCAATGTGGGACGTGGAGCAGGAAAGATGTTGCTCTCGGTAATGGGTATCGCCTACATCTCCACAATCTGTGCAGGATTTTTCTCTTATCTGTGCGGCTCCAATTTGTTGCCGCTTTACCTCACGGTCGGGGAACTGTCATCAGATTCGGTTTCAGCGAAAGAATTCCTGCCCTTTTTTGATTTGAAGATTCCTCCTGTATGTGATATAATGACAGCGCTGGTGCTGTCGTTTATGCTTGGCGTAGGTATTATCTTCACCAATAGTTCCGGCTTGAAAAGAGCTTTCGATGAGTTCGGAACCATTATCAAGTTAACCATCGAGAAAGCCATTATCCCTTTCCTTCCTCTGTACATTTTTACGATGATCTGCGAGATGAGCGCACGGGGTATCATCTCGGTAGTGCTTGGAACAGGGGCCAAGGTCATCCTTACCGGCGTAGTCCTTTCTGTTATATGGCTGGTTATTCAGTATTGTATAGCCGGGGCGATTGCAGGGAAAAACCCGTTCAAGTGTCTTTGGAACATGCTTCCGGCATATCTGACAGCTTTTTCAATCTGCTCTTCGTCGGCGGTAATTCCCGTTACGTCGTCCTGTGCCAAAAAGAACGGACTTGATGATTCAATCGTTGATTTCACCATCCCGTTATGTTCCACCGTACATATGTGCGGATCCACTATAAAACTGGCAGTTTCTTCCATTGCTGTGGCGTTTATTTTTGGGACGCCCCTTCCATTTGCAGTCTATCTGCATTTCGTGCTGATGCAGGGTATCGCCGCGGTGGCCGCTCCGGGAGTAATGGGCGGAGTGCTGATGGCTTCCGTAGGACTGCTGGAATCCATCATGGGATTCTCACCGGAACAGACCGCTTTGGTAATGACGCTTTACCTTGCCCTGGATGGGTATGGTCCTGCTTGCAATGTCACCGGCGACGGGGCTATTGCTTTAGTCATAGATAAAATATTCGGGAAAAGAATAAAACAAGCGGCAGCATGAGGGTGAAATCTGTATTCATTACGGCATTAGCCATAATCGCCTGCTCTCCCGCCGAGTGGACAGAGCAGGATATCGGGCAATATCGGCGTGTCGTTCAGAAAGGTGCTCCACAGTTGGGATATAATCCCGAATCAGGAGTCCGGATTCTTACTGTAGCCGGACGCCCCTTCAAAGACCTTAACAAAAACGGGAAACTGGACCCCTATGAAGACTGGCGCCTCTCGGCCGAAAAGCGCGCAGCCGATCTGGCCTCGAAGATGAGCGCCCAGCAGATTTGCGGCCTCATGATTTATTCGTCGGCACAGCGTGTTCCAGTCGATACCTTGACCGAAGCCCAACGCGAATTTCTGGACAAAGACCAGGTAAGACATATTTTGGTGTCCGATATCGCTTCGCCCGCTGTCGGCGCCTCCTGGGCAAACAATGTGCAGGCATTTTGCGAATCGCAACCGCTTGGAATTCCAGCCAATAATTCCACAGATCCGCGCAACTACACAAACGGCGCGGCCAATGTGAACAATTACCGCCCCGAGCCGGACGGGGAGTTCAATCCGGACGGCAGCAGCAATATCTCCAAATGGCCCCGCGAAATGGGTATGGCCGCAACTTTTGACCTTGACCTTATGCGTCGTCACGGGGAGATTGTTTCTGCTGAATACCGCGCCCTGGGCATTGCAACGGCCCTTTCTCCGCAAGCCGATATCGCAACCGATCCGCGCTGGCGGCGCTTTTACGGCACCCATGGCGAGGATCCTGCGCTTTGCCGGGACATGGTCCGGGTCTATTGTGACGCATTTCAGACGACCCCGGGCAGCAAGGATGGCTGGGGCACACAGTCTGTCAACTGTATGGTCAAACACTGGCCGGGCGGCGGTACCGGTGAAGGCGGACGCGATGCGCATTTCGGCATCGGCAAATATGCCGTTTATCCCGGAGGACATTTCGATCTGGGACTGATTCCATTTGTAGACGGGGCATTCAATCTTCCCGGGAAGACGAAAATGGCATCTGCGGTTATGCCTTATTATACTATCTCTTATGGTCAGGATCCTTCCGGAGAGAATGTGGCCAATGGATTCAGCCATTACATCATCCAGGACCTGCTCCGGGACAAGTATCGCTACGATGGCGTGGTTTGCACCGACTGGGGCATCGTGAAGGATTACCAAAAGGTTTACCGTCACAGCGGCAAGCCCTGGGGCGTGGAACAGATGACTGAGGCGGAAAGGCGGCTGAAAGTGTTCGAGGCGGGTTGTGACCAGTTGGGCGGAGTGTATGACATAGAGCCCAGCCTGGAGGCATATCGTCTGTGGGAAGAGAAATATGGCAAGGAGAGTGCCCGTAAGCGATTTGAACTGTCTGCCAGAAGGCTGCTGATGAACATCTTCAGGGTGGGGCTCTTTGAGAATCCTTATGTCTCCCCGGAAAATGCCGCCGACGTGGTCGGCTGCAAAGAGTATGTCGCCGCCGGATATGAAGCTCAGCTGAAATCCGTGATTATGGTCAAGAATCACGATAGCGCCCTGCCGATAAAAGAGCGACTTAAGGTCTACGAGCCTCTCCGTCACGTCCCGGAAGGCCTTACACACTGGCAGAAGCCGACGCAGGAGTATGACGAATATCCTATTTCCAAGGAACTGTTAAGCCAATACTATGACGTAGTAGATACTCCGGATGAAGCCGACTTCGCCATCGTCCCCATTAAAACGCCTATCGGCCACTGGGGCTATATCACCCCGGAGAATGATGACAAGGAAGGCCATTACCAGCCCATCAGTCTGCAATGGAGTCCATATACGGCTTCCTTCGCCCGCGAGGAAAGTATCGCCGGCGGCGATCCGACGGAAAGTTCTACCAACAGGAGTTACAAAGGATATACGGAAATTAGTTCCAACGCCTCGGATATGGACCTTGTCCGCAAGACCAGCGAGTCGATGAAGGGCAAGCCGGTGATTGTAGTTGTCATGGCCGAACGGCCATTCGTTCCTGCAGACATTGAGCCGTGGACCAATTCAGTCCTGGTTACTTTCGGAGTAAGCAATAATGCGATTCTGGACATCATCAGCGGCAAGTTCGAGCCTTATGGCCTCCTTCCTTGTCAAATGCCAGCCGATATGAAGACAGTGGAAGAACAGCGCGAAGACCTCCCGTGCGACATGCGCTGCTACACGGACTCGGACGGCAATAGCTGGGATTTCGCATTTGGACTCAATTGGAAAGGAACAATAACTGACAAAAGGACCAAACGATATAGACTGCAGCCTTAAATTGATCTAAACATAGAGCAACCTTTAATGGTTTGGAAACGCTTATAGAGGTCTCACAAGCATAATGCACAAAAAGCAAAGCCACTTGTCTCCAAATAAAATTGCTTGAACTTTCGGGATAGTTCACAAACAATTTTTGGGATACGATTTGGGATATAAAAAGCAAAAACCGCAACAGAATTGCTTCTGTTGCGGTTTTTTGTGGAGGTAGTCGGATTCGAACCGGCGACCCCATGCTTGCAAAGCATGTGCTCTACCAGCTGAGCTATACCCCCTAAAAAACAAAAACGCCGGTCTGGTGGCCGGCGTTCGGAGCTTGCGACCCCGCCTGCAGGCGGGCGGCCGGGCCGGGGA
>OCTW011541699.1_pt1 | contig 15994 bp, 12 predicted proteins | sample 1539671 | NCBI WGS metagenome assembly OCTW01 (sample SAMN02144230, study PRJEB22623) | gut metagenome | biome: sheep rumen | host: Ovis aries | place: New Zealand
CTTGGAAGAAAGGGGGTAGCTGATATGTCCAGGATCAGATGTCCAAACGTTCTTTGCAGAAGCACAAGCTGCGTACCGGTTGCTCAGAACAAGAGGTACAAGCCGGTCAAAGGCCTCATCGGCGGAGCGATCGGAGGGTACTTCTTCGGCCCCGTAGGAGCATTGGCAGGAGCTGGCACCGGCTTCAACGGCAAAGGCAAAGTCAAATTCGTCTGCCAGAGCTGCGGCAAGGTGTTCGTAAAGAAGGTGTAGGGAGTTCCGTAAGGGGCTCCCTTGTTTTCGTTTTGCCACGATATGCTAATTTATTGGTTCTGAGGAACTTTTTGTGCAGTTCTATTTGTGATAATATGCTAATAATCTGTTTGCCACGCAAACTCGTAAAAACATCCTTATTTTACAAGCTGTTTGGAGGATAGAGTTCGAAAGGACTAAACCCCGCAAGGGGACGGAAACCCAGAGAACTCCTCAAAGTCATCATACTTACAGATAAGTTCGAAAGAACCAAACCCCGAGAGGGGACGGAAACAAATCATCAATCCTTCTTTCAACACCACTTGTTGAGTTCGAAAGAACAAACCCCGGGAGGGGACGGAAACTAGAGCTTACACTTCAAAGCGTAATACTCATCATGTTCGAAAGGACTAAACCCCAGAAGGGGACGGAAACCTGCAATATACCGAACCACATAATAGACTGGTCAACCGTTCGAAAGAACTAACCCCGAGAGGGGACGTAAACTTATTACCTCCGATTGCTGTTATGACTATTCCAGCGTTCGAAAGGACTAACCCCCGAGAGGGGACGGAAACTCCTCGAAGTCCTCTGAAGTGTAACGGTAGTTCGGGTTCGAAAGGACTAAACCCCGCAAGGGGACGGAAACTTATCGGCTACCTTCTTTGCCTTCAGTTCTTCGGTTCGAAAGAACCAAACCCCGAGAGGGGACGTGGCCTAACACCCTCGGCTCCGATGGCCGGGGGTGTTTTCAAATTAAATTATTTTCTGAAAGAACATTTACCCTTTATTCATAAAAAATGTTTTATAATATGTTTCATAGACGCAAGAACCCGGAGACGGGACGAAAACTGTACTTCTTTTAGTATTGCAATGAGTCCTAGATCATTATTTACAAGGCGTTGCACATGTTATCTGAACTGAGACTGGAACTTAAGACTGAAGGTAATTTGGGATATCTCCAATCGTCTATTCTGCAAGGTGTTCTGATGGAGCAAGCCGATAAGGCTTATGCTGAAACCGTTCATATTACTGGGCTCCATCCTTATAGCCAATCTGTTTCTTCAAAAAGCGGGCTTATCTGGTCTATCCGAACTCTCAATAAAGATGCGTATAGAGGAGTAATAGAACCTCTCCTGTCACCGGATTTCAATGGGTTTGATATAAAGATAAAAGAACAACACGTTGATATTCTCAGTAAAAGTATCGTTTCTAAGTCTTATGAAGACCTCATGAAGACTTTCAACTCCGCGCAGGCAGAAAAGTATATAAAGATTGAATTTGAATCTCCGACAGCTTTTAAACGCGATTCATCATATATTTTCATTCCGGACACAAGACTTATTTTCGGAAGCCTTATGAGAAAGTATAGCGCAGCATCCGAGAGTACAGATATGACGGATGAAGACACACTCCAATATATAGCTGATCACAGCTTCATATCTGATTTCAGGATCAGGAGTACAAGATTTCCTTTAGAGGGTGTAAAGATTCCGTCATTTATGGGCGAGATAACCATCAGACTCAGCGGGACCGATACAATGGCCAGATACGCAAAGATGCTGCTAGAGTTTGGTGAGTTTTCCGGCGTTGGTATCAAGTGCGGAATGGGCATGGGAGCTATAAAGATCATAGAAAGGACAACATGATGGAAGAAAGAAAAATTAAGCTTGCGACGCTGGCTTTGTTGACACCAATAAAAGAGGTGTTGAATGATGTTGTCATTCCGCCTGCTCTATCTGACATTTCTGAAGATGATAGAACTATTATTCGAAAAGCAGATGAGTTACTTAAGAATGGAAAGCCTGCGGTTAGAGATAGAATATACTTGGAGAGCATATTCAATGTCCTTAATGGCAATAGCGCCAAAATGTTCTATCAGGATAGATGCCTTGATGATTATACCGAAGATATCAATTACCCGGTTTCACAAGTGGATAATAAAGACCAGAAAGAATACCGCAGAACAGCAACAGAGCGGATAAACACTTTTTTGAATGAAATAGTTTTCTCTGACGTATGGTTAAGCAAATTCTTTGAGATGCTTGAGCCAGAACTGACATACATGCCCGGCACACTCCAAGATCCTGACATTTCCTTGTACGATCAATCAAAACTATGTGCTGCTTTTGCTTTGTGTTTATTTGAATCACAAAATAACGATGAGGCATTTCTTCTGTATTCCATGGATTTCTCCGGCATACAGGATTTTATCTATACCATCCAAAGAAAGGGTGCTTTAAGAACACTTAGGGCACGTTCTTTCTATCTTGAAATACTGATGGAGAATGCGATCGATGATATATTGGAAGGTCTTGGCCTTTCAAGAGTCAATGTATTGTATTCCGGAGGCGGTCATTGTTACATGCTCCTTCCTAATGGCACTGAAACCGTTGGCATACTTGAAGACTATAATAAGAAATTGAACAACTGGTTAGTTGATACATTCGACATTTCTTTGTTTGTCGGTCACGGCTATGCGGTATGCAATGCTGATACCTTGAGAAACATACCCGAGGGAAGCTATTCTGATCTGTTCAGGAATATTAGCAGGATGATCTCATCTAACAAAGCTAATCGCTACGATGCGACTCAGTTGTTAAGGATAAATAATCGTAAGATTGAAGATCATACGCGCGAATGTAATGTGTGTCACAGACTTGGTAGATTGAATGATGAAAACGAATGCTCTATATGCAGTGCCATTAAGCAATTCTCAAACGACATCTTATACAATAATTATTTTGTTGCTGATGATAATCCTAACGGAGTTCCTCTGCCGGGAAATAAGTTTTTGAAAGGATTTAAATCTTCGGCAACTGATGCAGCAAATAAGCGTTCATATAGAAAACATGTTTGTGAAAACGACGGTTCTTATGGTCTGTGGATCGCTGATTATACATCTTTTATGACGCTGGAAGAGATGGCTGAAAGCGCAAAGAAAAAGGGATGCATCGATAGGATCGGCATTATACGAGCAGACGTTGATAACCTCGGAAGTACTATCAGTACGGGATTCGACAAGACTGTCGGTGGTAATATAATGAGGACATCAGCTTTATCCAGACAACTGACTCTATTCTTTAAATCTCACATTAACTGTATTTTGAGTCATCCGGGATTTGAACTAAGCAAGACAGTGTCCGGGAAAGGTCGTAATGCAACTGTTTGTTATGCGGGCGGAGATGATCTTTTCATTATTGGCGAATGGGATGATATCGTTGGTTTTGCCGTTGACATCAGTAAAGCATTTGATAAGTTTACGCAAGGAACACTTTCCATATCTGCCGGAATCGGTATTTATGACAGCAAGTATCCGATAAGCCGAATTGCTTATGAGACTGCCGAGCTTGAGGATATGTCCAAGAAGTTGCCCGGTAAAAATGCTGTTACATTACTAAATGACGGTAATTATCACAGCGTTAATGACAGCGAAGGTCACTCTTTTGATATTTCTGATGGAACATATACGTGGAAAGAGTTTGAGAATGAAGTAATTGGAGAAAAGTATCATGAAGTATCGGAATTCTTCGGCAATTCAGATACTCGAGGTATGAGCTTCATGTATAACCTTCTTGAACTTGTGAGAAACCAGACTGAAAGAATTAACTTCGCGAGATTCGTATATGTTTTATCAAGACTGGAACCCGGAAAAGAAGCGCCACCCGAAGAAAAAGCAAGATATAAGCAGTTTGCTGAAAAACTGACCAAGTGGATCAGAGAGGATAGAGACAGAAGACATCTAAAAACAGCAATGACACTATACGCGTACATGACTAGAAATGAGGAGGAAAAGTAAATGGCAGCAGAATTTTTGAGTGAAAAGACTTATGTTGACCAGGCAGAAGCTGTGTTAGACAAACTAACGCAGAAGATCGAGAGAAACGGAAAATGGATAATGCCTCAAATTGTAACGACTTCTAAGATTAGGAATATTCTCTCGATGGCTGCTGACATTTATGATACTGTCCTTCAAAACAGAGATGACAAGTTGAGTGATGATATCATCTCACGAATAGAGTATCTGCGAGTAAGAATGATATATGAATGTGGACGAGAGCCAAAAGTTAAGGATTTCATTAATGGTGCGCGTTTGTTGGACTACATAAAGATGATTGGTGATGAAAAAAAGCGGTATGTGCTCTTTTATCACTATTTAGAAGCTTTGGTTGCATTTCATAAATTCAAGGGCGGCAAGGATAATTAAGGAGGAAGATAAAATGCTTACAAAAATACAGATCACAGGCAATATTTTGGTTGAGACAGGAATGCACATTGGTGGTTCAACGGCTTTTGCTGCTATAGGCACAGTTGACTCTCCTGTAATCAAGGACAGCAGGACTAATCTTCCCATAATTCCCGGAAGCTCACTCAAAGGTAAGATGAGAACGCTCCTTGCAAAAGAAATGAACACTGCTGTTGTTGCTCCTGACGATGACTGCGAGGAAATCGCCAGGTTATTCGGAACAGCCAAGAAGGGTAAAGTGACTCCGAGCAGATTGCTTTTCTCGGATATGAGTCTTGCTAACGAAGAAGAACTTCGTAAAGCAGGTCTGCAGAGTCTTACTGAAGTCAAGTTTGAGAACAGCATCAACAGAGCGACCGCAGTTGCCAATCCCAGACAGATTGAGCGAGTAGTGCGTGGATCCATATTCAAGATGGATATCATCTACAATGTTGATTCAAAGAATGAAGATGACATTATCCCCGACATGAAGACATTAGCTGAAGGTCTTAAACTGCTTCAGTATGACTATCTCGGCGGAAACGGTTCCAGAGGATATGGCAAGATTGTTTTCCAGGACGTTAAGGCTAAAGTTGTAACGGGATCAATTGATGATCAGATAATTAATCAGTGCAATGAGATTTTAGCAGTATGACATTAAGGTATTGAGTATGAATTATGTAATATACAAACTGAAGTTCACTGCACCGGTTCACTTTGGGAAAAAACTGTTAAGTGATTCCGAGTTCACACTATGTTCAGATACTATTTTTGCAGCATTGTGTTTGGAAGCGGTTCAGATGGGAAGCAAGCAGTTGGATATTCTGGTTAATGCTGTTAAGTCTAATGCTGTTCAATTGTCGGATGCGTTTCCATATATTGGTGATAAGTTTCTTATTCCCAAACCGCATATATTTGTTGAGCATTCTCAGGACGAGAACTCATCGATCATTAAGAAGGCATATAAAAAACTGAAATATATTACGATCGGTGATTTTGAGAGTTATCTTAACGGAACGTTTGATGTGCTTAATGCAGTTCAAATGAGTGAACTCGGTGTTTCTTCGTTGAAAATTTCTGCTTCTATCCGTAATGAAGAGGAAGAAACCAAACCATATGAAGTAGGCACTTACTCTTTTTATAACGACTGTGGACTGTATCTGATCATCGGCTATTCAAATGCTGATGCAAAATCATTGATCAATTTGTTGATGGATCAGCTTCAGCACAGCGGTCTTGGCGGAAAACGTTCTTCAGGATATGGAAGATTTGTCTTTGAGGTTTTAGAAGTTGATAAGTGGTTAATTGAAAGACTTAACTGCGATGCTGAAAAATACATGCTCCTGAATACAGCTTTGCCTGCTGAAAATGAACTCGAAGATGTAATCAAGACTGCCAACTACAGCCTTATAAAGAGAAGCGGCTTCGTTGCATCTTCAGGCTATTCAGACACATGGCAACGCAAGAATGATCTTGTAATGTTCCAATCAGGTTCTTGTTTTGACAAGAGATTTGACGGTGACGTATATGACGTTTCAGCCAATACTGGAAACCACCCTGTATATAGATCCGGCAAACCAATGTTTATGAGGATAAACTGATGAAAAACAATTTGAAAGTCTATAAAGCCAAGATACTGGTTATGTCACCTACGTTTGTTGGCAGCGGTAAGGAAATCAGCAAAAAGGAGTACCGCCTGTCTAAAGAGGAACAAAAGGTTATAATTTATGATCCTGCCAAGTTCTATCAGTTAATGAAGAAACTGGGAAAAGATGCTCAGTATGAGAACTTCTTGATGAATGATAGCAGGTCTGACCTTGAAACGTGGATGCAGGATAACAGAATAAGTATTTCGAGTGTTAATGAAGCTATCCGCTATTCTGTGGCTTGTGGAGAAAGACTGGAATCCGGGAGAAGCAAAATTCAGATCATGGAATTTGCAAAAGATCCTTATGGTTTGCCATATGTTCCGGGTTCGAGCATAAAGGGTATGTTGAGAACCATACTTCTTGGATATGAGATTATCAAAAACCCTGAAAAGTATAGGCAAGAAGCAGAAAGAATTAAAAGGATCCATACCGACAGAACGGATAGAAATGCTTATAAAAGAGAGACAAACGATATAGAAGTAAGCGCTTTCAACACACTGGACAGAGAAGGTGTAAAAAAAGAAAACGCGGTTAACGACAACTTGCAGGGGCTCATTATTAGTGACAGCAAGTCTTTGAAACTTGCTGACCTTGTGTTGTGCCAGAAGGTCGAGTATCACACAAACCGAGAGGAGAAATCTTTAAATATCCTGCGTGAAAGCCTTCGCTCCACGACCAGTATTGAGTTTACTATTACGATAGATACCCAAGTCTGTCCTTATGATGCCGACAAGATCATGGAAGCTATCAAGATTTTTAATGATATGTATTACGATTGCTTTCTCAGTAAGTTCAACTCACAGAAAAGACCGGCAGATACGGTGTATCTTGGAGGCGGTGCGGGTTTTGTATCCAAAACGATCATTTATTCGTTATTCGGAGCTGATGAGGGTGTAGCAGTTGCGGAGAATGTGTTCAGGAACACGTTACCTCAAAGCGTTTTTAATAGTCATGGCCACAAACACGATACACAACGCGGTGTGTCACCTCATATTCTTAAATGTACACGTAAAGATGGAAACCGTTTCCAAGTAGGAATGTGTAAGTTCATTATCGAAGAAATGTAAGGGAAAATAGCATGGGTAAAGTTATTCTCTTTTCACCTGTGGGTGGCACAGATCCGGTATCAAACAGTAATGGCCATGATGGAGCAATGATCCATTGTTGCCGAGTTTATAACCCGGATATGGTTTATATGTATATGTCTAAATATGCTCTTGACAGGGAGTCAGAGGATAACCGGTATACTTATTGTCTGTCAAAGTTGTATGAGACGATGGGAAAACCTTTAAATTATCAGATGATTGAGCGCCTGGATCTAATCGAAGTACAAGAATTTGATTATTTCTATGATGATTTCAAATCGGAGATCCAAAGCATCTCCGAAACGATGTCTGAAGGCGATATTCTATATCTGAACACTTCATCAGGCACGCCTGCCATGAAGAGTGCACTTGTGGTGCTTGCAACTTTGGGAGATATTGATGGCCGCCTTATTCAGGTTACGACACCTGATAAGACCATTAACAAACATGACCATGACAATTACGATGTGCAATTCTTATGGGAGTACAATCCTGATAATTCCGAGGGATTTGTTAACAGATGCAAGGAAATAACATGTCCATCCATAGTCAGACTTAAGAATGAGGAGATGATAAGACAATTTCTGGATTCATATGATTACAGCGCAGCTTTGAATGTTGCACGTAATATGAATGCAGAAGATACGAAAAGCTATATTCATTTGTTGGAGTTTGCTGATTATAGATCTCATTTGGACTATAACTCGATGAGCAAAGTCTGTGATATGGCTGAAATCAAGTTGATGCTACCGGTGCTGACAAGTAAATATCGCAATACTGTTGAGTATTCTTTGTCGCTATTCGTTAAAGCCAAACAAGGAAACTATGCCGATTTTCTCCGCGGGTTGACGCCTCTGATCCTTGAATTGTTTATTCTTGTTTTGGAGAAACAAACCGGATTGAATGCCAGAGATTTCTGTTTTATCGATAGGTTTTCAGGTGGATTCAAATGGGATACGAATAAGTTAAAGGCAAATACACAAACATCTGAATGGGTGGACATTTGGAACAATGCGTTTCCTAATGGGTTTAAAGAGGGATATATTGTTTCCAGAGATTTGCTTTTTGTAATCAGACAAAAGTGTAATAGTGCGATAGTCAAAAAAGCAGATTTGCTAAGAGAGGTTGAGGAGAATGCCCGTAATAGTGCTGCACATGAGATTGGTATGGTTACGGCAGAGACAATCCGCCAGATGACTAGGTATTCATATACAGAGATCATAGAAGCTATTAAGTCGGTGTTCAAGTATGTAGGAGTGATCACAGATGATAGCAAATGGAATTCTTATGAAGATATGAATGAAACTATCATCAAAATGATTGGCCTGATTTCTTAACAGTTTTGCCACGATATCTTATTTTGTTGTGTTTGACAGTGATTTGAATTGGTGTGAAACAGATGAAAATGTGTTAACGAGTTTTGCCACGCAAAATGGCATTACAAAGCAATAAACTACGATGTTTTAGGACATAGAGGTCTTAAAGACATAAACCCCGATAGGGGACGGAAACTCGACTTTCTTTCTGTCAACGGCATTCTTACCACCAGGTCTTAAAGACATAAACCCCGATAGGGGACGGAAACATGACAAAGAACTTCGTTAACTTCAAAGTCAAACACGTCTTAAAGACATAAACCCCGATAGGGGACGGAAACTTCTTTGTAGCCATATCAGCCACATCCTTAATATTGTCTTAATGACATAAACCCCGTAAGGGGACGGAAACGTTATTTCGGATACCCAGTCACCCTGCTCCTTACGAGTCTTAATGACATAAACCCCGTGAGGGGACGGAAACTTCTGTCCGTTGCACGCTGTCACGAGGGAAGCGCACAAGTCTCAAAGACATAAACCCCGTAAGGGGACGGAAACTCATTTTCTTATCCTCCTGGATTATGATTTTGTTGGTCTTAATGACATAAACCCCGCGAGGGGACGGAAACACTTTAAAGTAGTAAATTGTGTCACCGTTGAAAGTCTTAATGACATAAACCCCGTAAGGGGACGGAAACTTGCCGAACCTTCCATCGTCCTTCGGGTTTGCGAGTGTCTCAAAGACAAAAACCCCGAAAGGGGACGCCCTTCGGGATTAAAAAACAGCGTGCAACTGAAATTGACTGTTAATCTAATAAGTCAATCATTATATGAATCATAGGCAGATTTATATCTGTCTTTTATCCATATCTTTGTTTCTTCGGGTGAAATGATTTCTGCTTCCCCGGCAAATGCGAAGAAGTAGTTTGTAATCTGACGGCTTGTTGCCATAAATGTCAGGGTTTTGGAACCATCCTCATTATTTTCAATATGTTCATAGATAGGTCTTTGATGAAATATAGAATTATACATATTCATACCGGAAGGGGTCAGCTTAACAATGTGTTCAACCGGTTCGCCAAGAATATAAGCAACGCTGCTTTCTTTAATCTTGCGATCGATTTCTTTCTTTTCGCCAGCTGTTATTTTTCCGCTTCCAAAAGATGCGCCGCGTGGTGCGATCTTTGCGATTCGAGAGATTCTGAATGAAGCGGCCGTAAAATCAGTTGTACCGTATTTTGCTGCCATACCGATAAGGTAATGGTAATCGCCTTCATAATCATAAGATAAACGATAAGGTTTTAGAATGAATCTTTCTCCGTTTGTTTGAATTAATAAGAAACGTCTTCTTTCATTTTCAGCTGCACTGAGAATAGTCTCAAGATTATCAATGTCGGATTTGAAATATACACTTTCTCGTTCGAAGATGTTTTTTCGTGCATAACTTTCGACAAGTAATTTGACGTAGTCGCCTTGAGAAATGTTAAATCGGATTCCTGACCAATCGGAGTCAACTGGATAGAGAATGTCGTGCAGATCTACATTGAGGCGTATTTTCAGAGGTTTATCCTTGGGATAGCGCTTAAAGGATGCAATTTGATAATTCATGTGTGCATCAGCTATCCGGCTTATCATTTGGTGATCTGCTTCAGAAAGGAGAACCGTTCTTCCTGGCTTTGTATACTTTGAGAGCTCATTGCTGATACGTTCGTTTTCTGCTAATGCCAAATCTTCAAAGGATTCCAACATTGAATTAAGGACAATCCTATTAATGAAACCTGAATAGTTAATATTCCCCATAAATGTCAGAGAATCGCTTCTGACTATGGAATAAGCATAATGACTGAGACTTATATGCTGTCGACCTTCAGGACATTGAGGGTTAGTGATCATATTGCATTACCTCTAAATTCATACGATATGAACTAATAATAAGCAAAAATCGGAAATATATCAATAAAATATGAACTAAACACTTTGATGTACGTACATTATCAAGTACCTATTACGGCAGTATTATGAGGATGAAACAACAAACACACGCAACGCAATCATACGGAGGTAATGAATATGGGTATCGGATTAATTATCGTTGGCATCGGCTTCATCGTCATGGGCGCTTCCGTCCTGAGGAAGGGGTAACACCCCTTCTTCAAGAAGCAACCAATTTTTCTGTCAGATTCATAGGAGGCAAAAGATATGAATAGCAGGTCAACACTCTCAACCGTTCAGGCGGTCATTCTCATCGGTGCGGCACTCTATATCGTGTTTCCCGACCTATTTATCGGTCCAATCGATGACACAGTCATCGCATTCATTGCCGGTATAGCGGAACTCGTTCTTGGCATTGCCAAATCGCGCGTTTACGGGCCGGCACCCGGCGAGTGGGAGGAGTATTAATCTCCCTCTTGCCGAAGGCTATTAAGGAACTACAGGAGAACGTTTACCAGGAGGATAGAGTCATGTTTAAGATCATCAAGAAGATTGTGCTTGTAGTAATCCTTATGCGCGTATTGGCAGTATTAGCCGGTGCTACGCCCGGAATAGCGAGAACTATCGCTATTATTGGCATATTATTCTGCGGAATTCGTGTTGCGTTCTCTAAGGATACTGATGATGGCGGATAGCCTTCTGTTACTGATTTGAAAATAGTTGTGGCTTTCAATTATTCGCATTGGAGGATAAGCATATGGCAGCAGTTTTAGCTATTATCGGTATGATCATTCTCGCCAGGGAAGTCATCAGGTACGAATAGTACCGTGGCTTTCAGAATAAAAGACAGGAAATACTATATAAATATTTATTTGTTTACAAGGTGAAAACAAAATCGAAAACATAGGGTGATATTATAAATACTGTGAACACTTTATAGTTTTGGAGGGTGTGTATGCTGATCAACGTGAAATGCCCATATTGTAAGATGTTATCTCAATATGATGATGTCAGAGAGTTTATGTTTTGCAAGAACTGTGGCGGAAAGATAGCATATATACCGTCAATGTCGGTTCCTGAACAAGGAGCGGATAATCTCACATCTGAAAACAACACGCCAAATCTGTTTATCTCATATAACACGACTATACCAGCTGTTGGAATGGTTACTAGAATTGTTTCAACCGGAGTAAAAGAGTCATATGTTAACGGACAGACACGTTCGTTTCATTTGCAATGTGGTATACAACAGATCATATTGAAGATCGGACCCAAAAACTATTCTAGGGACATAATAATTCCTTCGGATAATACTCCTGTAAGAATATATGCTTCGTTTAACGGGTTGGCTCAGATAACAATTGATCAGCCTAATGTCCCGAATAACCTTACCAATGGCCAAACAGGACAGGCTTTTTCGTTGATCGTACCGGAATCCTTATATTTTGCTACATATATAGCTATAGCAGATAATCGTTTATATGACCGGGAATGGTACCGCATTGAGAATACAATTAAGGAAAGAGGTTTTTCCGATGAAGTGAGGAACAATGTATTAAATATTGTTTTGGATCGCCCGGAAAAGATCCCGATGGATCAGATATTGATTTCCTTAATGGAAAAATCAACTGATATCCGTAATGCGGCTTTGAGATTGGGCTTGGAAATAGCTTATTCCGATGGCAGTTTTGGAGAAAAGGAATCGGTATTATTTCAAAGCATACGAACTAGGCTCCGCATAGAAAGAAATACTTATAACATACTGTGCAATGAGGCTAAATCAGCTGTTACATTAGGCCGTAATGAAAATAACGGAAAAGAGATTGTTGTACATGCGAAGTCATTATATGAAAGATATGAGAATTGCCTGTTTTCAGCCGACGTATATTCTGACGTTATTAAGGATATGTCAGTGATTGCCAAGGAAGACATTGATTTCGCAAGCTATAAAGTTGAAAAGATTGCACAGATGTATCGTGTTTATCCACAGATGTTAAAAAAGCAAACCGACTCAATCATTAACTATCATAGTCATTTGAATAATAACGAAGAGAAGCAGCAGTTGCAGGAATTCTTCAAGGAACTGCTTGGCTCAATAGATAATTCTCTTAAAACTGCAGATGAAAGCATTAATATTCTGCGCGAAAGACAATCTGCTGCTTCTGAATCATTCACCATATCCTTTATGGGAAGAACGAAGGCAGGAAAGAGCACTTTACATTCAGTTCTTCTTGGTGGATTAAATAGTGATTTCATTGGAAGAGGTTCTGAAAGGACAACAAGGTATAACTTTGTTTATGATTTTGAGGGAATGCGTATAATCGACACTCCGGGTATAGGAGCGCCAGGTGGAAAGAGTGATACCGAAATAGCTCAAGAGGTTGCTGATGAAAGTGATCTTATCTGTTATGTAGTTACTTCAGACAGTATTCAGGAGACTGAGTTTAACTTTTTAAAGCAGCTGAAAGATCGGAATAAGCCTGTTTTGATTATGCTCAACAAGAAGGACAACATTACCAGAAGCGAAAAGAAACTTCAGAAATTCCTGGGTAATCCTTTGGAATGGTATGAATCAGACGGTGAAGATTCAATTCAGGGCCATATTGACCGAATAAATACTTATGTTCAAATGAATCATGATTTCCATAATTACAGTATTGTCCCGGTTCATCTGTTGGCTGCAAAACTTGCTCTCAGAGAAGAGGATCCTGATAAGAAAGAAAAACTTCTTACCGGATCGCGGATAAACGAGTTTTTGAAGACATTGAGAGATATGGTAAGCAGTTCCGGTATTATCCAGCGTTCACAAACGATATACAACAGTGCGATATATCATTTGGAAGAGGACAAAAAATCGGCATTAGAACAGATTGAAGTTGTAGATTCTTTGAGAAAAGCCTTTTGGAAAAACTCAGAGGAATCTCTTAAGAGGATTAAGGATTACAGCAATAAGAAGAGAAACGATTTTATTTCATCCTTTAATTCGACTTTTGATGCGTTTTTGAAAGAGGATGTACGCAGGTTTGCTGATGAAAACTATTATTTGAACAGTAAACAGATAAACGAAGAGTGGAAAAAATTCTTATCTTCATCGGCGCTCGAAAAAAGACTGGAAGCTTCCTACAATGAGAATTGGAATCAATATCAGGCTAAGGTTCAAGACATACTTGTTGAAGCAGAGGAAGATCTTAACTTTAGCATGGAGTTTGGTTCATTATCGAACATCAAGGTTGGCAGAGTTGTTAATGCGAAATTCGCTGTAGGACTGGCTAGTTCTGTGCTTGGTTTAGTTGGTGCAATCTTTTTTGCTGTTTCTAATCCTATTGGATGGGTATTTGCGGGTGCTGCAGCAATAGCAGGAGTAGTTGCATTCTTTGTAAAAAGCAAGGATGATAAGATCAGTGAATCGAAAGAGAAACTGTATGATTCTTTGGTGAAAAACGTTGAGAAAATGCGTGATCAGAATTTAACTGAATTATTGAAGAAATATGATTCTTCCAGGAACGAAATCATTCAGCAGATAATCGATTACAATAATGCGATTACTATCTCCTTGGACAAAATCAGTGAAAGTATGAAAGGTTTGAATTTCAATCTGAAAGAGACAATACAAGATTTGAATAATGCATTTGGGGCAAGAATTGCCAATTATATGATCAAGGCACCTTTCTATACGATAAATGATCCTAACTCTATGTCTCAGCTTAATGTGGAACGAGAATTTAAGAAATACATACTGTTAAAGGATCAGCGTTTGTATATTCAACCTATGCATGTGGATAAAGAGAAGATGACTGATATATTGCAAGAAAAGCTGTTTATAAATGAGGAGGTAGTGTAATGGATAGAGAGTTTGTATTTCAGGTAATGTCTGAGAAGGAACTTGCAATTCAAGAAAAAGTATTATCTGCTTTAGATACTAATCTTCCGAGCCTTGCCGAAAAGACAAAGAAAAGAATCAAAGAGGTTGAGGATGAGGCAAGACTAAAGATTGCCTTTGTTGGCCAGCATAATGCCGGTAAATCCACTATTGTTTCTGCATTAACCGGAAACAAAGAAATCAAGATCAGCAGTAATGTTGAGACGGATGATACATCCTCATACGAGTGGAATGACGTATTGATTTATGACACGCCTGGACTGTACGCAGGCGTAAAAACCTCACATGATACCTCAGCATTAGAAGCAATTAAAAAGTCGGATATTCTGGTGTTCTGTATTACATCATCATTGTTTGATGATCTTATGATTGCTAATTTTGTTGATCTTGCGTATAACAAGGCATACAAAAACAAGATTTTGCTGGTGATAAATAAGATGTCTCAGGAAGATGCATCTTATGAAGAACTTAAAGAGAATTATCTTTCAACACTGAGTTCCACATTGGAAGAGCAGGGAGGAAACCTTTATGATTTCCCGATGGCTTTTATTGACGCCAAAGATTATAAAGATGGCATTGAAGATGATGACGATGAGTTGATAGAGATAAGTCATTTTGACTCGTTTATTGAACTGCTTAATGACCAGATTACGTTAAGAGGTTATCTTGCGAAGATTGGAACAAAATGCAATATCCTTCTTGATGCTGTAGGTGAAGCAATTGCTTCCACCGGAACTGAAACGGATAAGAATATGATTGTTGTTCTTGACCGTACCGGCAGGACAATACGTAGTCACAAGAAAGAGATGAGATCCGAGATGGATCGTTTACAGCTTGATCTTCGAAGTGCAATTTTGGATATCGGTTCGGTTTTGACTGATAAAATTGGTGTCAGTGAGATAACTGTAGATGATCAGAATGAGATTAACAAGAAGATAGAAGATAAAGCGGCTGAATATATTAAGATAATTGAAAAGAATCTTTCTGAAAAAATGGAAGAAATGAATGAAGAAATAGAAGATGATCTCTCTTCAGAAATCGGAACCTATGTTTTTCAGGATGTTAACACTAATTCTGTTAAGGCGAATTCAGCATATACACAGCGCTATTCAGATTTCGTAAGAAAATACGGAAGTATATCAAAGATGCTTAAGAAGGAAAGTGCCAATGTGGCCAGAATGGCATTTGTTGATGGAGCATCCAATATTGCAAAAGTTGCATCTTCATCCGGAAGTCAGATGCATAAAATTGTTCTTAATGTCGGACATTTCTTTGGCGCAAAGTTTAAGCCGTGGGGAGCAGTAAAGATAGCAAACGGCATTGGTAAAGTCGCTATGATAGCTGGTCCGGTGCTGTCAATAGCAGATATTGCTGTTACAGTGGGAACTGCTATAGCCGAGGAAAAACATCTCAAAGAAATACAAGAAGCAAAAAAGAGTTCATTCAATTCAATTTCAAGCATAGCATCTGATATCAATTCTGAGATTGATAAGCAGTATGCTCTTATGGAAGCGGAAGCTTTTGATAAGAAGATGGATGAAATCAACGGTATCAAAGAAAGCATGGTTAAAGAAGCCGGTGAAAACAGTGAGTTTGTTAGTGTTATGCGCGGCTATGGTGAAGAGATTAAGGCTTTGATTTCAAATCTGTCGTCAAGTGAAGATTGATTATTGTAC
>OCTW011590410.1_pt1 | contig 15992 bp, 16 predicted proteins | sample 1539671 | NCBI WGS metagenome assembly OCTW01 (sample SAMN02144230, study PRJEB22623) | gut metagenome | biome: sheep rumen | host: Ovis aries | place: New Zealand
TTTCTATTTTTATAAACCAGTTCAAACGTTTCTGAATCTTCTAATGAATACTTTTCAATCATTTTTAAAACCTTAGAACATGTTTTCTTTAAACCATTCATCAAAATCTTCTTCAAATAGTATTAGACGAATAAGTTCTTTATTTAGTTGTTTTTTTATTCTTTGTTTAACATCCAAATCAACATGAGGAGATTCTAGTGCATCCAGATATAACCTTATTTTATAAATGTTGTTATAATCAGCAAAATCTTCTGTAAATTTACTTACTGTATTTTGAATACCATCATCAACTCTTATATCCATTTAGTCACTCCTGCTTGTTATACTATTTTCATCTTTTAAAAAATCAATTATGTTAACGTGTTTAATGTTATCTTTTGAATAATCATACTCATCCATTGAAATCACGTATTTTGTAGCATCATCGACTTTATCTAATTTTTTAAACACTTCTTTTCTTGTTTTTTCATCTTTTAATGATTTGACAACTTCAATACATGTCATATCACCATTATAATCATAATGTATGAAAGATATCTCCTCTTTATTCAATAATCCTCTTAGTACCGAATAATCTCTTCTTCGAAATTCAACAAATATTATTGATTCCAATACCCGAATATCATTTAATTTAGAGTAGGGACATAGAAAATAAAATGATGGGTCTGATGCATAGTACCGCGTATCAAAAAACATGACCTCATTTGTTATTAAGTTAGAAACTCCACAACATTCTATCAATTCTGAATTTCCAATTAATGATAAGTAATATCTTAAAAGTTCAAATGAAAGATTAAAAATGTTAAAATTTCCTAATGAATAATCATTTACAAATTTTTGAAAAATTTTTGGTGAAAAATCTTGTCCCATACGCTCTATTAAAAATTTAGCTAACCTTCTTGCAAATCTCTTATGATATAATTCTTTAGTAGCTTGAAATAGAATATCCTCATATGACCATGTTATTATATGTTTTTTTCTTTCATATTCTTCTGCATCCAATACTTCGGGTAAACCACCAAATTTCTGATATTCTTCAAATAATTCCATATCAGTTAATTCTTGTAATTTTTTATTATTGTTAAGTTGATAATATTCAAGAAATTCTTTGAATGAGAACGGAAAAATCTGTATTTCATGTTTATACATCTTAGAAATATTTTTATTTGTATAATTATTTGAGTCATTAGGGGCAATATAAACATGAACATCTTCATTATATTTAATGAAATAATGTAATATTCTACCCCAATCTTCAACATATTCTATATTATCCATGAACAAATATTTATCTCCCTTTTTAGCCTCTAAAGATTCAAACAAATTATTCAAAAAATCCACATTATGTTTTATATCTATACTTTCTTTAAGTATATCTGCAAAAACCAGGTTTTCTGAAGGAATATCTCTTTTCTTTAAAGTATCATAAGTTTGTTTTAACAAAGTACTTTTTCCAGAGTAACGTACACCTGAAAGTACTGTTACAAAACCACCTAAAGAATAATTTAATATTTTATCAACATAATTTTTTCGATACAAAATCGTCATTTACATCACATCATAATATAATATTTTTAAACAATATTTAATAATTAATATTAATTAGTATATAAAATTTACTAAAATTGATAAATAATTAAATAATGTATAACGAACAAAAAGTGGTGAAGTTTTAATTCGTTATACCTATAATAAATTTGAAAAAAAATAGTAGAACTTGTTACAACTTGTAACAACTTGTAACAAGTAGATTTGAGTAATTTTATTATGTTGAAGCCATATTATTCTCTTTTACCAGTTTTGTCAGGTAGTTATTTGAGTATATTATTGCTATTAGTCCACCTATTGTGTATCCTATGAGTATTCCAAACCATACACCATTTATTCCCCATCCTAAGATTATTCCAAAGAGTACGGCAAGTACTGTTGCACAGATTGCTTCTCTTATTATGGTAAATATCAGTGACATTGTCCCGTTTCCCAGTCCCTGGAACATGTATGTTGATATTATACCACCAGGAAATACCAAGAAGAACCATGCAAATATCTGGAAGAATTCTACTGTTGGCTGGAAAAGTCTCATACTTGTTTCTCCATATGAGAAGAGGTATGCTATTTGTGGTGCAAATACCAGGAATATTACTAACGCTATTACACCAAGAATTGTTCCCATTTTCATTGCATAGTTATATGCTATTTTCATGTTTTCATATTTCTTTGCACCATAGTTTGCTGCTATTACTGATATTAGTGCTGTGGATATTGCCATCATTGGTTCTGTTGCAAGTGTTACCATACGCCAACCGTTTTCAAATACTGCTACTGAGTCAGTTGTTGACACTGCCAGTATTATAAAATGCATAATAGCTGTGATACATGTGATAAATATCATTTCACATATAGATGGTATGGCTACTTTTAGTATGTTTTTGAATATTTCTGGTGTGTAGTTGAAATTACTTAATGTTGGTTTTAGGTATGTGTCTTTTTTAATGTAAATCCAGTATAATATTACCATGAGTACTATAAATAGTGATATTACTGTTGATAGTGCTGCTCCAAACATTCCCATATTGAATGTGTATATGAATAATGGATCAAGTATCATGTTTATTACTGCACATAATACCATTACATACATTGTTCGTTTATTGTCTCCTTCTGATCTAAGAAGTCCATATAAAGCGTTGGGCATTACTACAAATATGCTTGATATAAAGTATATGTGAGCGTACTCCATTGCATAATCAAGTCCTGCTCCTCTTCCTCCAAGACACATCAGTAATTCTTTCATAAATACTGTAAATATTATTGTTACTATTACCGATGTTATAAATGACAGAATAACTGAGTGTGTTGCTGCATTATCTGCCATTTTATCATCTTTTTGTCCTATGTAGTTTGATATTACTGATGTTATACCTGCACCCAGACTTGTTCCTACACTGATTATTAGAAATTCTAGTGGTATTACAAATCCAACTCCTGCTAACTGATCTGCCCCCAGTCCTGCTACCCAAAAGGAATCTATGATATTATATAATGATATAATCATCATTGAAAGCATTAATGGTAATGCTAGTTTTTTTACTGCTTCTTTTGGGTTTCCTCTTAATAAATTTACTCCTTCTGTTTCTTCTCGTTTTATATTATTTTGTGACATATGTTTATTTGCTCCTTTTAATTAGATTACTATAACAACAAGAAGTTAATTTATAAATAATAAAAATAAGATACAATTACGATAAATAAACATTACAAAATAAGTATCTTTTTAAAAATAGCAATATATACTTGATATATGTATTTTTAAGCTTATTTAGCAAGTATTTGTTTGAAAAATTTTCGAGCAAATGCCCTTATAATTAAAATTCATAAAAAATAACTTCATTTCTTTTACTAAAAACAAGATTATATTCTAATTAAAGTTGCAAATACTGCTACTGATATACACATATTAATTTTTCCATAAAATTTATTGTATTCTAATACATACATATACCTATTTATAATAACTTAAATAGTTATCCATAATGGGGCAAAAAAAATGTATGATAAAAAAGAATTAGATATAAAAGTAGAAGAATTACCTTTTCAAGACTTTTTAACAAGCAGATATTCCATGACTGCAAGAGTAAATGCTCAGAATACTTATAAATATGCTAAAGAAAACAACATTCCCTTCTTTAATATGACTGTTGCATGTATCCTTGAGGCTATTAATGAAATACCAGAGTTTAAAAGAAGAATTATTGATGATAAAGTATATGAATATGATAAAATTAATGCAGTAAGTCCTATAATGCAGGAAGATCATACAATCAGAGAAATAGAAATACTACCTCCATCAGAACACGAATCAATAGAAGAATTTAATGAATATATTGAAAATAAGAAAAATAACATTGAAAATAGTCAGTTTTTGGTTGAACCTTCCTTAAGAGATGTATATCCAATTTGTAATTTATCATGTATTCCATGGGTTAATTTTGATTCCATGACAAATATCATAGCATCATCTAACCAGTTAATGCCAGTAATAGCATGGGGCAAACTTGTTGATGGAAAAATACCAATCTCTGTAACAGCCAGCCACGTATTTATTTTCGGATATCATTTCAAATTATTCTATGAAAAAGTGGAAAAATATCTAGAAAATCCTGATTTAATAGGAAAAAAATTATAAGATTATATAATATAATTACTTCTTAGATTTTTTAAAAATTGATTCCAGAAAACTTAAATCTATTACCTTTTCTTCTTCTTTAAAATTTGGATCATAACCTAAATGGTTAACCTCCTTATAATATGTGTTAATATTCACTTGAAATTCTACTACTGCACAACCAGGATCATGTGTCATTGCTCCAACTTCATTTCCTACACCACATATCTCCAAATAGTGACCATATTTTCTATTAAATTCATTTATTTCTTTAATGGAGTATATTTCACCATTTTTGGTACTTGAATGAATAACAGCTTTTTTTCTATCATAACTAATATTATCAAATTCTTTAAGAAAATCTGCCAATAATAACAAAGGACAATCTTCTTCAATTTCATAATGAAAAAATCGCCAATCATTCCTATTTTTCAAAAAATTTTCATCATCAAAATATTTGAACATTTACTCTACAAATAGTTTTGCATAATTCAGATTTACCTCATTTAACTTAGTTTCTTAATAATTAACATAGCATCTTCATAATCGTAATAATGAACATTTATACTCCAATTTTCCCATTGTAAGTACTCAACTAATTCATTTAACATCCCATTTGTTAATGGTATTTTCTCTCCCCTTGAGATTCCATGTATTTCAAATACCTCCCCACTATGAACATAAACTTCTTCATTTTGTTTAGAATAATAGGTTTCCAAATCATCTACTTTTAAACAAATATCTGCTTTTATTCCACGTTCATAATAACGACAGGGATAAGAGTAATTAGAATAATATTCTGTATCGTTTAATGCTATTTCCTGAATCATACTACCACTTAATAATTATTTTCAATATAATAAACATGAAAATATAATATTCTTTTAAAAAGGATTAAATTTTTAACTAAACAAATAAAAAAAATGGAGATTAATATATAAAAAGGATTCTGTAAACTATAATTGACTTATAACTTGTTCAAATTTACTTAAACTGGATGTTTCTAATACTTTTGCACCAGCTTTTTCATAATCTTTAACACAACTGGTTGCATTATTCCACCTAATCTTTTTCTCAGGATTTAATATAATTACCTGACGAGAACGTCTTACCATTTCTTTAATTAATGTTGCGCTTTTTAATACACCATTAACTCTTTCACCTTTCCAATCACGACAATCAGTCAATATTATCACATCAGTTCTGTGATTTAATTCCACTTCTTTAAGGAATTGTTCAAATGATTTATTCATATCAGACTGACCATAACAGACAATACCCCTTGACTTTTGAGCAACACTTACCTGTCCTGCATTGTCAAAATTTTCATATAACATTAAGTCAGTTACATCTGTTAATTTATTATCAAAATCATATATTTTTACTTTATGAAATGTCTGGACACAGCCATATAACAACAATATAAAGAAAGAGGTTGTCCATTCACAGGATCCACTTACATCACATAGGAAAATGTGTTTTGATTTCTTTTTTGGTGGTTTTTCATGTATTAACTTAATACATCGTCCACCATTTTTTATATTAGCACGAATGGTTTTAGGCATATCAATATGGTTAGAATTATTTTTTTTACGACGTCTTGAACGTTTATTAGCTATTTTTTTACTTAATTTGGTACATAATTCAAATAATCGAGGATCAAAAGAATCAAGTAAGATCATACTGCCATTTAACATACGTCCTTCTTTTGCTTCACTGTTTGATCTGTCTTCAATCATCTGATCATATAATTCTTGAAGTTGCTCTAAATTTTCCTGAGGGTGATTTCCTGATTCTTCAGCTTCAGAATTGTTTTGAAGAGGTTCTTTTCGGACAGGTTCATCTGTTTCTTCTTCCGGTTTTAAATCAATTTTATTGAAAACTTTTTTAAATGCTCTTTCAAATTTAGCTTCATCATCCATGTCCTTAAGATAAATAGCTTTTAAAGAGTTATAAAGTTCATCATAACTCATTAAACTTCTAAGGGAACTTAACACTGTGTTTGCAAGCATAGTACTTCTTATACTAACTGTCATTCCCTCATTTCTTAAAAAATTAGAAAATAGAACTATTTCATTCTCCACTTCAATCACCCTAATTAAATAATACTATATTAAAAGTGATATATATGTTTTAAAATATGTATAGTTAGATTTATAAGAATTTAAAAACATGAAAAAAAATAATAATAAAAAAAGGTGGTTAGAAAAGAGTAAATTTATTCATCCATATCGATTCCTGCTTTACCAACTAATCTACCAATGAATAAAGTTACTACTACTGCTATAATTGTTACAATAATTGCATAAATTAACATACCAGATACTGCAGAACCAGATTCACCGATAAATTCAGTGATTAAAGTTTGAATAGCTTCATTCCATGCAGAACCTGCTACAAATGCAAAAGCAGTTGTCATTAATACAGATATAGTTTTTAAAACTTCTTTATGTACTGCATCAGCCATGTTATTAACCTCCATATATTAAACTATCATGAGTTTATATTATTTATTCTGTTTAACATTCTATTAAAATGTAATGATTATTAATAATATTAATGGTAAAAAAAGGATAATGTGTATAAATTAAAACAAGTTGTTAAATAGTAAAATGTGTTTATTTAAGAAGATTTCAGAAGCAATAATATCATTTTTTTTCAATTTCACATCTTAGACATAATTATTCAATTGTTCTGTTTTAATAAACAAAATTCAGTGAAATTATTGAAAAAATAAGAGTAACTATAATTTTTCAAACAAGTTTTTTTCACTGATTATCTTAATTTTCCCACCATTATCCTGTAATTTCTGCGCTTTAACTATTTTTCCACCAATATTACCATATTTCCATGCAGGACTTCCAAGATCACCCACAAACAAATAATCAACTTTTCCAGAAACTGATGTTTTAGCTATTGCACCTTCTTTTTCTAATAATTTTATTAGTTCCTCTTTATTACCATGTTTAAATTCTCCTGATAAACAAAATGTTTTCTTATTTAATGTGAATTCTTCATCAGTATTTTTTATCGGATTTAACAAATCATTTAATTTATTAGATATGTTTTCCTGTTCATCACTAGTCATAAACCCCTGATTTAACATATTGTTGGTTATTTGAAGGATTTTATCATAAGGATATGAACCACTTAAAAAGGTGTTTCTTAACAACCATCTTTTTAAATTTGTCAATTCATCCAGTGTTACTTTATTATCTGCCGTTATTGTTTTTATTATTCCCTGTAAAACTTGTATTTTAAGTGTTTTTTTAGAATAAATACTTGAAACTGAGACGAAATCAACAGTATCTATCAAAGCTTTTTTATCTGTTGCATCCATATATCCTTTATCAAGTATCCTTTTTAATTCCAAACTGATTTTATGGAATATTAAATATTGATTATAACACCTGTTTTTTTCATACCATTGTTCAAATAGTTTAAATTGAGCTTCAGTTATATATTCTTCAAACATTATTACCCTTATCATCCCATAAAGATTATTTATATTCGTAGATAATTTTGGATCATATTTTTCAACAATTTTTGGAACATAATGATAATGTCTTGATTCATTAGGAGGAATTTCTTTTATTCTGTTTATGTGTTCAAAAAGTTCATAAGCTGCTCTTGCATCTTCTATTGCATTATGAGGATTGTAAAATATGTGTAATTTTTTAGCAATATTCTCTAGTTTATATGAAGGCAAATTCAAAAATCTCCTACTTAGAGACAATGTGCAAATGAACTTAAAATCAGGTACAGAAATTTGATATCGTTGCAATGATTTCGAAATCAATTTCAAATCATAGGTAATATTATGACCTACAATTATATTTTGTGTCAATAATTTGTTTATTTTTGGCCAATATTCGGGAAGTGTTGGGCTGTCTTCAACCATGTGTGGAGCTATCTTTGTTATATCCATATTAATACGATCAAAAGTATCTTCAGGATTTATTAATGAATAAATTTTTTCAACAGTTATATGATTACGTACCACTATAATTCCTATAGCACATATTGAGTTTTGTCTGAAATTAGGATTTTCTAAATCCAATACCACATAGTCTTTCAATAAAAAAACCTTCACAAAAAAATTATAAAGATATAAAAAAAAGTTATTATATATTATCTAACGTTTCTAAAGAGGATTTTGTCATTTCTTCAGATAATCTGTACAAATCTTCTGATTCTTCTTCTTTAGTATAATATATTTTATCATTTTGGGGATTATAATATGGATAATTTTCTCTTACGTAAACTGTTATCCCTTTGTACACTGTTTCTATGTAATCTCCTGCTTCATCTATTTGATAAATTTTTTGTGTTTCACCAGAATTCTCATTAGAAGACATGTTATGAACTGAAGAGGCACCGTAGACTGTAGTGTTAATATTTTGAATGATATTATTGATTTTTAATTTCATTATATATCCCTCTGAAACTTAATCAATTATGTTGAGATGATAATAATTTTATCAAATGTAATATATATTATTTTTGTAAAATATTATTTAAATAAAAAATTGTATTACCCACATTTATTAATTAAAAAAAAGAGAAGTATATATAGAATAGGGTGATAAAATGAAAGAGACATACGAATACGATATTAAAGACCAGAACAATGGGAATTACATCATCAAATCCAAAGTAGAATATGATACAAACAATGCATACAATGTTAATTATTATTTTTATGATGGAAACAAATGGCTAAAAGACTTTATAGATTTGAATAAATTATCACCAGAAACTGAAGAGGAAAGTAAAGATTTCGAAGATTTCATTACAAGAGTACATGATTATATGGTTCACGGAAATCTTTGGTCTGATCTTAAAGAAATGAAAGATGATGAGATATCAGAAAAAAAACCGTATAAATTAATTATCAAAGCAAAAAAAGTCTGAGGAGTTAATATTGTCCACCAATAAAGAAATACAATGTAAAATATTAGATGGTAAGTACGAAGAAGATGATTTTCAAGTACTTGTTAAATTAATTATCATTAAACCAAACCATTTCGAATTATTAGGATGGGATGGTTTAGAATGGAGTAACAAAGGATTAAACAGAGTATATACAGATAAAAATAGTCAACATGAATACGATGAATTTATTGATAGATTAAATCAATTGGAAAAAGAAAGAATACTCTATGAAATTGCAGAAGACTTAGACGAAGATCAAACATATTACTTTGAAAAAGAAAGAATTTATTTATATGTTGAAAGTAAAGAAAAAATAGAATAATTAATTAATCTTCTTCTACTAAAACTTTTTTAAAAAAAAATATAAGAGATTTAAGGTGTTAATCGTCTTCTATCTCTTGGGAATAAAACTGTTTCTCTAATGTTTTTAGCACCTGTTAAGACCATAGTAAGTCTGTCAGCTCCCATACCCCATCCGGAGTGAGGAGGCATACCATACTTAAATGCTTGTAAATATTTTTCAAATGAATCCGGATTTAAATCTTTAGCTTCGATTTGACTGTATAATAAATCATAATCATGTATACGTTGTGATCCACTTGATAACTCTAAGTCTCTGTACATTAAGTCAAAAGCAGTACTTTTTTCAGGATTATCTGCTTTAGGCATTACATAAAATGGTTTTATAGCTGTTGGCCATTCGGTGATGAAGTAGTAACTACCCATAGTTTCACCTAAAACTTTTTCTGCAGCTCTGTTTAAATCTTCACCATATTCCATTTCAACATCCTGACTGTTTACTATGTCAATAACTTCTTCATATGGAACTATTGGGAAATCACCGGTTGGTACATCTAATTCATGACCAAGATCTTCTAATTCAGATGAACATTTTTCTTGTAAGTTGTTTAAAACATTTTTAATAACATCCTGTAATAAGTTCATCACATCTTCCTGACTTCTGAAGGACATTTCTGCATCAATGGATAATGCTTCGTTTAAGTGTCTTAAAGTATCATGTTCTTCTGCTCTGAAAATTTGACCTATTTCAAATACACTGTCTAATCCAGTGGCCATCATCATTTGTTTGTATAACTGAGGACTTTGACCGAGGAATGCTTCTTTTTCAAAGTATGTGATAGGGAATAATTCTGTTCCACCTTCTGTTGCAGAAGCTACTAATTTTGGAGTTGTTATTTCAGTGAAATCATTATCATAGAAATAATTTCTAACTGTGTGTAACATTTCGTTTTTAATTTTGAAAATAGCACTTACATCATGTTTTCTTAAATCCATGAAACGTGCATCTAATCTTGTATCCATTTCAGCATCTACTTTTTCTGTAGTATCTAAAGGTAGAGGTAACTGAGATACGTTTATTATATCAATATTTGATGGAATAATTTCTACACCATTTGGTGCTTTAGGAGATTCTTGTACAGTACCTGTTAATGTAACAATAGTTTCTTTTCTAGCAGCACGTACATCTGCCATCATTTCTTCTGTTAATTTTTTACTTGGTGCTGTCAATTGTGTAATTCCTTTTTTATCTCTTATTAATACGAATACTATACCACCAAGATCTCTGATTTCATGTACCCAACCAGTTACTTTTACTGTTTCACCTGCTAAATCAGGAGTGATTTCGGTTGAATAATGTGTTCTTTTACATTTTTCGAATATGTCTGTCACTTTTTCACCTTTAAAAAATTTTGAATGATTTAAATATAAACATTAAGTAATAATATATAATTATATTTTTTATATTTCTTAAGTTTTTTTAAATTTTAAAAAAAAATAAAGATATTAATTATCAATATCTTCAGCTCTTTTTCGTATAGACATAGCATGAGCATATAATCCTTCAGCTTCTGCCAAATTAATTACCATGTCTTTGATATTTAATACACCTTCTGGAGATAATTCTTGTATTGTTGGTTTTTTAAGGAAAGATTCTGCAGATAATCCCGAATACATCCTTGCTCCCCCACTTGTTGGAAGTACATGGTTTGTTCCTGAACCATAATCTCCACCAGCTACAGGAGTTAAATTTCCTAAAAATATTGAACCTGCATTATTTATTGATTCTAATGTTTTATAATAATCTTTGGTAACTATTACCAAATGTTCTGGAGCATAAGCATTAGTGAAATCTATTGCCTGCTGCATATCTTCTGCTACTAATATATGACAATATTTTGATAAGGATTCTTCAATTATTTCCTTTCTTTCCTGTACTTCAAGATACTTTTTAACATAACCCACTGTTTCTTCAGCAGTTTCTTTTGATGTTGATACTAATATTGTTGCTGCATTAGGATCATGTTCTGCCTGTGATAATAATTCTGTAGCTATGTATGAAGGATTTGCTGTTTCGTCAATCAAGGCCAACATTTCTGAAGGTCCTGCAGGAAATTCTATATCAACTGTTCCATAAACTAACTTTTTAGCTGTTGCTACAAAAATATTGCCCGGACCGACTATTTTATCCACGGATGGGATACTTTCTGTAGAATATGCCATTGCTGCAATAGCTTGTGCCCCTCCAACCTTATAGATATGTGTTGCACCTGCAATATAAGCTGCAGCTAATATTTCATCACTTATGTTTCCATCTTTATCAGGAGGAGTACAACAGATAATTTCTTCAACACCTGCTATTTTTGCAGGAATAACTGTCATAAGAATTGAAGAGGGATAAGCTGCTCTTCCACCAGGTATATAACATCCAACTCTTTTTAATGGCCTGATTATTTGACCTGCTTTAACTCCATCTCTTACTTCCATTGTCCAGTCAGATGGTATTTGTGCTTTATGAAATTTACTAATATTTTCAGCAGCATCTTCTAATGCTTTTTTTAGTTTAATATCAATGTTTTCTATACTCTTTTCTATTGTTTCAGTAGGAACTCGTAATTCTGTGATATCTGCCTTATCAAATTTTAAAGTGTACTCATGTAATGCTTTATCTTTATTTTCTCGAACATTGTTAATTATTTCTTGAACTGGTTGTAATACATCACTAGAATCCATTTCTATTCGTTCTGTATATTTAGAAAAGTCTTCTCTTTTTAAATTAATTATTTCTAGCAATTTAATCCTCCAAACAATACTATATAGGTATATATCTAATTTATAATATTAAAAACTAACTAATTAAATAAATGATAATAATTAAATAATGAAAAATAGTTTAAAGAAGTTAAATAAGATAAAAATTAATTTATCTTATTTATAAGTATGGGTTAGGTGTACCAGGCATGTCTCCTCCAACAGGAGTTTCGGGTCTTGATGCAACTACATCATCAATACGTAGTATTTCAACTGCTATTTCAGTACATGAATCAACTATCGCCTTTTTAGAAATTTGAGATTCAAGAATATGATCTTCTTTCATATCTCTTACTTCACGTTTTATAACGTTGACACCCATATTTGTAGATTGTTCCTGAGCTGCTATTAATTGTGTTGATACATCAATTATATCCATTCCAGCATTTTTTGCAAGTGCTAATGGTAATTGTTCCAATGCATCTGCATATGCTTTGATAACTAACTGACGTTTATCAGTAAATTGATTAGCATATTTTCTTAGTACTTTAGCTGCTGCAACATCAGAAGCCCCTCCACCAGGAAGTGCTTTATTGTTTTTAATTGCATGACTTACAGCACCTATTGCATCATTTATTGCCTGTTCTAACTGATCAGTGATGTGTTTAGTACTTCCACGTACCATAATATTTAAAGTACCTTTATTTTTGCATTCTTCTACGAAGATGTATTCCCTATCTTCATATACTTCTCTTTCATATACATGTCCAGCTTCACCTAAGTCTTCACTGGTTAATTCACGTATATTGTTTACAATATTTGCTCCAGTAGCTTTTGCTAATCTTTCAAGATCACCTATTTTAACCCTTTTAGCGGATAATATTCCAGCTTTGGTTAAAAAGTGTTGACCTAAATCACTGATTTTTTTGTTGTTGAATAGAACATTTGCTCCGGAATCAACAATTTTTTGTACTTCTTCTTCTAACATGCGTGCTTCTTTATCTAAATAGTCCTGGTATTCTCCAGGATTATTTAAAATAATTTTTGCACTGTTTTGAAGTTCTCTAGCATCAATAGGATATTGAAGTAAACAAATTTTTGCATTTTTAACATCACGAGGCATTTCAGATTCTAATACTTCTTTATCTACTGTAACTGATTCAGTGATTTCAGTATCTGCAGTTCCTTCACCATGAATTTTTCTGATTTTAATCATGTCTTTATCAATTTCACCGTTTTCAGCTACATTTAATAATATTGTAACTAATTCTTCGGCCATTTTATCAAGATTTGTGAATGAACCTTTACCAGACATAGAAGTTCTTGCTATATTAATTAATTCTTCTTTATCTGCATCTAAAGCAATATCATCCAATACTTCTAAGGTTTTATTTTTAGCTTTTTCGAAACCTTTTACTATTGTTGATATTGGTAAGCCTTGTTCAATTAATTTTTCTGCTTGTTTTAATAATTCTCCAACTAAAACTACTACAGTTGTTGTTCCATCCCCGTATTCTTCTTCCTGCATTTTAGATAAATCTACTAACATTTTAGCAGCAGGATGATCAGGTTCGGTTTCTTTTAAAATTGTATAACCATCATTGGTAATTTTAACATCACCAATAGTGTTTATTAACATTTTGTCCATTCCTCTAGGACCTAATGTAGTAACTAATACGTTGGATAATAATTTTGCAGCCATTATATTGTTTCTTGTTGCTTGACTTCCAACAGTCCTTGTTGATCCATCAGCGAGAAGTATTAATGGTTGTTGGGTATTTCGTACCATATTAATTATCCTCCAATTTAGATATTATTTTTTAAATTTCATTATTATAGACTGATTTTGATATTTAATGAATAATCTCTAAAACCGTGTTTCTAGACTGATATAAAAAAATTGATAATTAATAAAATATACAATATGAAAATAATTTTTCAATATAAATTTCCAACTATATTATAATATATTATTAGTATATTATATACTTATGCTTTATAGGGGTGTTTGAACTTATATAAATACTTTACGGTATGTTTTTTAAAAAAAATAAGTTTAACTGTTGAAAGAATCAACAGCTTCGTGAACAATTTTCATAATTGCAGAATCAAGATCATAATCCGAATTTAAGGCAATAGGAATATTATCACAGTATACTACATCCAATCCTTTTGTTAATGCATCTTTTGTTGCAACATCAACAGCAGCTGCTTTTAATTCTGTCAACATTATATCTACTTTATCTATATTATTATCAATATCCTGTTGTAATAATGGTCTGTTAGACAAATTAGAAGAAATTGCAACAACATTACACTTGAAATTATCCTCTAAATATTCTTTTAATAAGTGTTGTACTGATTCAGGTGCAGTAGTTGCAAATAACACATTCTTATTCTCAATATCATCCACAGGACTTGGCCTGAATATTGTTGGTATGATTTCTGCAGAAGGATTCATTTCACGTAATTCTTTCATCAGTGCATCCAATTTATCTTTAGAACATATCTGTTCATCACACATTGTAATAATTATTAAATCAGCTAATTTAACCCTAAATGGACCAAAATATTCAGTTAGTGTTTCTATGGGTTGATTTGCACCGACTAAAACAATATTCTTGTCTGTTTTGATAGGAGGTATTGCAGAACCACTGCCTTCAATTGCAACCAAGTTAGTGTTTAAATCATTTGTCATTTTCGCACCGTCAACCATGTTTGTGATATAAACCTGACCAGCCATACCACCGGCACACCTGCGACAACCAACCGTTAATACTCTACTTAATAATGCATCTTCCCAATGATCTGATGCTGCATGTTTTCCCATATCAGATTGTTCCATTAAATATTGTGGTGTTAATTTAATTTCATCACCATGAACTACTTCAGGAACCTCAGGACCACCTCTACCCATTGCTACAATACAAGGAGTATATTTATCTTCAGTATTTATTAAACGAGCAGTATAAGCGCTGACAGCAGTTTTTCCTATTCTTTTTCCTGTTCCTAATATTTTATAGGAAGGATTTTCTAAAACATCGTACTCTTTTAATGGTTTGAATTCAAAATCAGGACCTTTATAAGTTACACCCTGCTGTAATACAACTGTTGCAATCTTAAATCTTTTAGAATAATTAACTACCGGTTCATCTGACAAATCAAATACGCAATCAACACCTGTTTCAATTATTGATTTTTTTATCAAATCATAAGGTATTTTTTTATGATCTTCACCAAATATTACTGGCTTATTAAATAATTCTGATATGACATCAACATTATTGTCTCTTAATTTTTCAGTTCCTCCAATAAACAATAATAATTTAACATCATAACCTTTGGATTCTATTTTATCTATTGCTGATTTTGTAACAGGAAAGTAATGTTCACCATCAACTAAACATAATATTTTCTTATTTTTCATCATACCACCGTCTTAATGTCATTATTAATTTATAATTTTACACTTGCAATATACGTCTAAAAAATAAAACGAATAATAATTTAATTTAGTAATAAATGATTTTTTATTAATTTTAGTTTATTTTTTATAATATATTAGGTTTAACCCGACTAAAAAAAATACTTTTCAAAAACAAAAAATATATATTAAAGATTATAAATATAATTATATATAATATTTCAATAATGTTGTTTATCATTAATAGAAATTAAGGACAAAAACAAGTGTAGAAAAAAATAATTCTATTATTTATAAAATCACTAAACATTAAAAAGGAGGGGAAAACATGGCAAAAGTCAAAGGAACTAACAGAAGAACCAGACCTAAATCTGGATACAAAAAACAAGGAAATAAAAAAGGAAGAGGAGTAAAAGA
>OCTW011612726.1_pt1 | contig 15983 bp, 16 predicted proteins | sample 1539671 | NCBI WGS metagenome assembly OCTW01 (sample SAMN02144230, study PRJEB22623) | gut metagenome | biome: sheep rumen | host: Ovis aries | place: New Zealand
TTCACGCACAGCCTGCCTTTGTTGACCGGACAATCCGGGTCGCCTTTTACAGCCACAATCTTGCCGCCGGTAACACCGGCCAGCACCCCGCAGCCGGTGCCACAGTAACGGCAGACCCCCTTGACCCACTTTTCCGCATCCTTCTGCTCTACAGGGCCCTTGTGCGTATCTCTCTTTGTCCCGCAGCCTGCCGTAAACATGGCTGCCGAAATGGCCATAGCCTTCAAAAAATCACGTCTGGTAAATTTCATATCCATTGCCGACCCTCCTTACAGTGAACCCATGGCATCCAGATGACAGGTATAACAGCGCTCACGGCTGGGCAGTTCCTTGTTGACGGCATCATTATGCACAATGCCCGTATGGCAGGTGACACAATTCATGCCATTCTCAAAATGCTTTGCCGTATGAGGGTCTTTACGCAGCCCGGCAACCTCAGCATCTTTGATTTTATCCTGATGACAATTATAGCAATTTACTTCATTAGTGTCCTGCACCTTGATTGGGTCCGGAACATTACCTGTCACATGCAAAATAAGTTCCTTAGTTCCCTTCATCTTCGACTGTACCATGCCCGTGAAGCCTGGCTGTTCATGGCAATCCGCACAATCCACATTCTTGTGATTGGAATGCTGCCAAGTCACATACATGGGGTCCATCTCATGGCATTGTTCCCCGCAAAATGTATTTTGATTCGTCGCTTCAATCATGCCATAAGCTCCTGTACAGGCAATAATACAAACCAAGCCTGCTATAGCCAGATGTTTCAGTTTTATTTTTTTCTCTCCCAAACTCATAATACACCCTCCTTATTGGCGCTAGCGCCTTTTCACGGTAAACCTTACCGCTCCTTCTTTGCATATATCAATGCAATCTCCACAATTCGTACAGAGCATATGATCATCCCAGCTATTTTTCCCCGGAGCTGTGCCCATGGAACAAACGGCTGCACACTTGCCGCAATGGGTGCATTTACGCTTATCGACCTGAACAGCGAAAATCCTTTTGCTCCCCAGCAAACCATACAAAGCGCCCAAAGGACAAAGCGTACGGCACCATATCTTCTGCCCCCAGACAAAGGCCGCAGCTAAGACCAGCAAGAGCAATACCATTTCCAGTCCCACACCGAAAAGCAACATCCGCATCAATGCAAAAACCGGCGATACCGTATTGAATACCGGCAGGGATATGAGCAGCGACAACGCCAGGGTTATCCCTAAGGCGAGCAAGGGAAGCCGTTTTTCCCGCAAATTTTTCTTTTTTCGCACAGGAATAAGCTCCAACAGAAAATTCAACGGACAGACATAACCACAAAACAAGCGTCCGCCCAAGATGGCTGCCACAGTCAACGGTATAGCAGAAAGCAGCAAGGGCATCCACAGTCTCTTGCCTGCAAAAGTGATTTCCAACGCCGTCAGCGGGTCAGTCAAAGCTGCTCCCATTAAATCTGCCGAAATATACGTACCATACCAAAAAAGGTCCACATACCATATCGGCAACAATAATATGACAATAAAGAAAATTTGGATAATTTTGCGAACAAATCGTACGGACGACCTCATACCGCACCCCCTAATCATTCCTTGGCTTCACGGTAGCAGCCTTTTGCGGACTGGCAATGCATACATTTTCACAGCGTCCACAACCGGTACAATAATCCGGATCTACCGTAGGGTATTTGTAATTTTCCAGTTTAATCGCCTTGTCATAAAAAGGACAGGCCGCATGACACACCCGGCAGTCTTCCCCCTTCCTTGCCAGACAGATATCCTTGTCAATCTCTGCCAGCCCCATGCGCACCTTTTCCTTGGGAACGGGTTTCAAGGCTCCAGCCGTGCAAACCTCCACGCATTTCATGCACAGGTCACAGTAACCCTCCAGCGGCACAATGTATGGGGTGCCGATAGCCAGTCCCTGCTCGCCATGCGCAATCTTGATACAGCCCAGGGGACAGATTTCGGCACACTTGCCACAGCGGGCACAGGTTGCCAGAAAAATCTCCTCAGGTTCTGCTCCCGGCGGCCGGATAAAATCCTTTCCTGCTCCGCCACTTTTGCCCGCTCCCAAAAACAATCCCAGCAGGCCTCCACCCAAGGCCATTTTGCTGAACGTCCTCCGATCCATACAATCCCCCCTCCTTATGGATAACGCTTGCCTACTTTACATTATACTCTTTCTTATCCTGTCGTTTATGTTGCTATGGTCACCATATAAAAAAATTATAGTCACACTTGCCAAAAAGGCAGCGACCAGATATTTACGAATCTCCCATACCCTTTCACTGCCTGTTGCTGCTATGCTTCGTCTTCTGTCGTAATATAACTTGGATACAGCCCTAAAACGCCGTCTGCCTTCTCAATATCCTGACTCAGGTTATGCAAAGCTGTTAAATTTTCGGCCTCCACCATAAGGATAAGTTCTCCCTGGGGCGTCGTCTCTTCCACACTGACTCCTGAAAGGCCTGCCAAATATGTCCGCAAAGAACTTTCCGCCTTTGGTTTCATCTTAAGTATCATGCTGCCCAGAGCCATGCACATCCATCCCTTCCCAAATACATACTCCATTTGTCGTTACTATTCTCCAAGGCCAGCTGAAATTCCTGCCTGACCTGCTTTCGCTTTGCAAATAATCTGTGTCATTGTCTCCATGGGACAATCCTCTCAGGAGCGCAGCTTGAACTCTTTGTAATATTTGTTACTGCATAACTGTCATAAACTTGTTAACATGAAGCCATGTTAATGACGAGGAGGAATATTTATGAGCGCATTTTTAGGCTCGATACACTTTTGGATGTATGACAAGATTCAGGTTCAGGAGGAAATAATCCGCCGTGTGGCAGCTGCGGCAGAAGAAAAAGGCTGGCTGACTGCGGATGAGACCACAGCATATAAAAACGATGAAACCCGTCCACTGAATGAAATCATTGATGAAGCCAATATTCACGGCTGGTTGTCCGCATGTATTGAAAATGTTGAAACCCGCTATGCGGCGTTAGTGACGAAATTGCTGGCACACCATGAAGAACGTCTGGACATGCTGAAGGACATTGTATTCAATTTGGGCGCAGAAAAAAATACAGGAACCAATTTGACCGCTCAGGAATGTTATAAGTTCATCGACAGCTGCACTTTGGACGGCATGCCCTGTGATGGTGTCAACATCGTCACGGATAAAAGCGAGGATTCCTTCACCTGGGAACAACGCTTTGATGTCCATAGCACATATTGGACAAAAGTTGGTGGAAATCCAGAACATTATCACGACCTGCGAAATCACCTGATAGCAGGGCTGCTAGCCAAAACATCTTTTTCTTTATTCGCAGAAGCAGGCCGCTATAAACTGCTTGCTTAAATTGTGAAGGACATATTTAGCCCAAACGGCATTTTAACCGCTGATATAGACACAGCCGGTTAAAATGCCGTTTTTTCTCCTGCCCAAATTGATTTTTGTTACATCAGTGATTCATAAATCCTTAAAATTTGCCAAGTAGGCGCACCCGCCCATAAGATTTCTTGCCTTAAAGCCCTTTTGGCGCAACATTCTTTCCATGAAATAGCCGTTGAGGCCTGTCTTGCAGGCCAGCAGGATGGTGCGCTGCTTGTCCAGCTTGTCTAAATTTCTTCGCAGCTGCTCTGCGGGAATATTCACCGCCCCATCAATATGTCCTTCACTATACATTGCCGGAGAGCGCAGGTCAATGACCATCGCTCCCTGCTCTATGACCTGCCCCAGTTCAGCGGGGCGCAGTGGATTTGCCAAACCATTGAGGATATTATCCGCATAATACCCTGCCATATTCAGCGGAGCCTTGGCCGCACCAAAGGGCGGCGCATAGGAAAGCTCAATGTCAATCAAATCATAAACTGTCCCGCCAAACTGCAGTACAGCCGCCACGGTATCAATGCACTTATCCACGCCGCTTTTTCCGATAGCCTGAGCGCCCAGCACCTTCCCGTCCTGCAAGCTGAAAATCATCTTCAAGGCAAAGACCTCAGCCCCGGGGTAATAGGTCACATGGGATGTGGGATAGGTCAAAGTATAGCGGTAATCCTTGCCATACACGAGCCCTTCCCGTTCCAAAGCCCGTTCATTCTTGCCCGTGGAGGCTGCCGTAAGGCCAAAGACCTTCAGGATGGAACTTCCTACCACGCCTTTGTATTGTCTTTTTCTGCCGGCAATATTGTCAGCGGCCAGCCTTGCCTGCCGATTGGCTGGGCCTGCCAGAGCCAAAGCAGCTTCCTTCCCGGTCTGATGGTCAAAGGTCATCACGGCATCACCTACGGCATATACGCCTTCTGCACTGGTCTGCATGTACTCATTGACCAGAATATGCCCTCTTTCACCAATACGGATGCCGCTGTCCGACAGGAAGGCCGTATCTGGCCTTACGCCAATGGCCAGTACCACAAGATTAGCTGGCAGCGCTGTCCCATCAGCCAGATGTACTTCCAGTTCATCATCATTTACAGAGACAAACTCCTGCACGCCGCGGCCAAGGAGCAAATTGACTCCATTCTGACGCAGTTCTTTTTCTGCCAGCACAACCATATCATTATCAAAAGGCGCGAGTATATGCGGCACCGCTTCCACCAATGTGACATCCATGCCCCGTTCCCTGAGATTCTCCGCCGCCTCCACGCCGATAAATCCGCCACCAACTACCACAGCTTTGCCCTTGGCATAACGCTGGGCCAGCTGGCGCATAGCATCTGCATCCGGCACATTCCTAAGAGTCACGATATGCGGATGGTCAATGCCGGGAATAGGCGGACGCAGCGGCTTGGCACCGGGAGAAAGCACCAGTGCATCATAATTTTCTGCGTATTCCTTCTCTCCGGCCTTGATGGTGACTATCTTCTGCTTCGTATCCACGTGGATAACCTCGCTCTGGATACGCACATCCACATTGAATAAATTGTGGAACCGCTCCGGCGTCATAAGCAATAATTCATCCCGCTCGGGAATCGTACCTCCCACATAATAGGGCAAACCGCAATTGGCAAAGGAAATCTCTCTGCCCCGCTCCACCAAAACAATTTCTGCCCCTTCATCCAAGCGGCGAAGCCTAGCTGCTGCCGTAGCACCGCCTGCAACACCGCCGACAATAATATACTTACTCATTTTTCCTGCACACCTTTCATCGTTTCATCATTTTCACTGCCTGCTTTCGCTTTGCAAATAATCTGTGTCATTGTCCCCATCGGGCAATAAACACACCAGGAGCGCGGCTTGTATAAAAGCATCGTTAGAATGCCCAAAATTGCTGAGGTCAGCATCAGGCTGTAAAAGCCAAAAGCAAACTGGGACACCCAAGGGTCTGCCGCCGTGCGATAATCAAAATGCCAGGGCACATCTAACGTCCAGAAAAAAATCACCACTTCGCTAAGGCTTGCTGCCCCGGCACAAACCTGATAAGTGCCAAACAGCATATTACCAAACATAACCAAAAAGAATACCATAAAGCCATAGCGAAACGCCTTGCTCTTCATCCAGCCCGGCATATCCTTTTGACGGGAAAAACCCTTTTGACTGCCCAGCATCCGCAACAGCTGCCCACGGTCACAGTAGCGGTTGCAGACCCCCTTGCTCCCCTTCCCGATTGCAAAAATGAGCGGCAGGAAAAAGCTGATAAGCCCCAGCCAGGCAAAGAGGATGTTAAAAAATCCCATGGTGAAATAAATCACCGACCAAATCCAGAGATAGTTGTACCAATGTTGTTTCATAATCTCTCCTCAATTTTAATAATAGAGGCCGGGCACTCTCTGGCGCACAGCCCGCAGCCTACGCACAGAGACTCATCCACTACCGAGTAACTGCCCTTCCATATTTTTATGGCCTTGCGCTTGCAAACCGCCTCACACGCCCCGCAAGCGGCACATAATTCCCGCCGGGGAACTGCCTTGCGCTTTGCTATTTTATTTTTCACTTTGAATTTCCTTTCTCATGCTTCTGCCTGCCAAACAGTATTTCCAGAAGTTTTATAACCCTGTCATCTTTTAGGGAATACCACACCTCCAGTCCCTGACGCTCCCCTTCAATAATTCCAGCCTGCCGGAGTTTCCCCAGCTGCTGTGAGATAGTGGACTGCGGTACATCCAGGCATCCCTGCATATTCGTCACATTGCAGGCGCCCTTCCGCCATAGCCTGCGCACAATGCAAAGACGGACAGGATGAGCAATAGCCTTGAGCATTTCTGCCGCCTCCTCCAGCACTTCACGATCCTTTATCAATTCCTAATCACCTCTTCAAATGCGACTCTATAACTCCATATCCTTATATTACGTTTTTACGATGCAAATGTCAACATGCTGGTTTGTAAAAGTGCTCCTCTTATTTCTGACATTTGAAGCAGGCAAACGAACCGATGTTTGTTACCTGTACATCTTTATAAAGCAAACGCAATTTTTCCTGCAAGCTGTCCAGATTATCAAAGGGCGGCGTAAAATAACCGCGATAACTGCAGAAAGTCTTTACAAACAAATCCGTTACAACATTTTGACCGCTGATGTAAACACAGCCGGTAAAAATGCCATTTTTTTGCAGCACCCTCCAGGTTTCCCGAAAAGCAGACGGCTTGTCGGGAAAGGCATGGAAACCATTGATGGACAGCACTAAGTCAAAGCTGTTATCCACAAACGGAAGTTGCCCCACATCTCCGGCTAAGAATTTCAGGCGAAATAAATCCATAGCTACGGCTCTTTCCCGTGCTTTGGCCAGCATTTCCTGAGAAAAGTCCAGACAGGTGATGTCTGCGCCCGGCAGGTCACAATAAACAGGCAGGGACAAGGCACCAGTGCCCACCGGCACTTCCAGCATCCTGCCGTCAAAACCTGCCGGTATACCGCTAAAAGCCTGCGCGATATACTTGCGGTAATTCTCTTCTGGCAAGCCCCAGAACAGCCGCAGGGCCAGCCGTCCCAGCATGGAGCTATTGGTCATCATGCCGTCATAGCGGGAGGCACGAATCCCTATCCGCTGATAAGCCCGCCTTACCTCTGCATAGCGCTGCATGTCAACTCCTCCCTTACAATCCTTTTCTTCTTGAAAGTATAGCAAATGACAATCATTTACTCTGTAATTTTTCTCACACGACATACGGTTTTTTCCACAGTTTTCTTGAACAGTGATATTTATCACATGAAAAAAATCACAAGTAAGTTAAAATAATAGCCAACATAAATGTGTTAATTATTTTGAGGGAGGGATGTCAACGTGAGCAATATATTTAAGAAACTCATGTATCTTGTTCCGAAAGAACATTCTGACAGTGGCCATCAGCAATTAAATGAAGGTGGCCGGGAGTGGGAAAATACCTACCGTGACCGCTGGTCTTTTGACAAGTGCGTCCATTCCACGCATGGCGTGAACTGCACCGGCTCCTGCAGCTGGAACATCTACGTCAAGAACGGTCTGGTGGCCTGGGAAAATCAGATTCACGATTACCCGGAAACCGCTCCGGATATGCCGGATTTTGAACCCCGGGGCTGCCCGCGCGGCGCTTCTTTTTCCTGGTATCTCTACAGCCCCCACCGCATCAAATATCCCTATCTGCGGGGAGAACTGGCGCAGCTTTGGCGGGAAGCGAAAAAAAATCACCAGACCGTGCTGGAAGCCTGGCAGAGTATTGCGGGTGATCCTGCCAAGATGAAAAAGTATAAGGAAGCCCGTGGGCTGGGCGGCTTTGTGCGCTCCACCTGGGAAGAAGCCTCGGAAATCGTGGCGGCTTCCATGATTCACTCTGCCGTCAAATACGGCCCGGACCGTAACTTCGGCTTTTCCGTCATCCCGGCCAAGTCCATGCTCTCCTATGCGGGTGGCCTGCGCTTTATGCAGCTGATGGGTGGAGCTGGCCTGTCCTTTTACGATTGGTATGCAGATTTGCCACCTGCCAGTCCGCAGGTCTGGGGCGACCAGACGGATGTGCCGGAGTCTTCCGACTGGTATAATGCCGGTTACATCATCACCTGGGGCTCCAATGTTCCCCTGACCCGTACCCCTGATGCCCATTTCCTGACGGAAGCCCGCTATAAAGGCACCAAGGTAGTATCTATTGCCCCTGACTACGCCGAATCCACCACGGTGGCCGACACCTGGATTCCCCTGAAGGTTGGCAGCGATGCGGCTCTGGCCATGGCCATGGGACATGTCATCCTCAACGAATACTATTGGGGCGAACCGGCTGAATTCTTTGTGGAATACACCCGCAAATACACCGACTTCCCCTTTCTGGTTCGTGTGGAGGAAAACAACGGCAAATATCAGCCCACACGCTTCCTCAACGGTGCGGATATGGGCCGTGAAGACAAGCACGCTGACTTCAAGCATTATGTCATTGACGAACAGACGGGCAAAATCGCTATCCCCAACGGCACCATGGGTGACCGCTGGGATCGCAAGGACAAATGGAACCTGAAAGAAGAAAACAGCGATAACGGTGAAGCTATTATCCCACAGTTATCCGTACTGAAAGACAAGGATGAAATCGTAGAAATCCAGCTGCCATATTTCGGCAATGAACGGGAAGAGCGCACGCTTACCCGGGCCATCCCCGTCAAAAAGCTAAAAACAGCAGCCGACGAAGTGCTTGTAACCACCGTCTACGATTTGACACTGGCCAATTATGCCATTGACCGGGGCATCGGCGGCGAGGCTGCCAGCTCCTACGAGGAGGATATTCCCTACACGCCCAAATGGCAGGAAAAATACACCGGCGTGCCTATGGATACGGTAATCCATACGGCCCGGGAATTTGCCGATAACAGCCTCAAGACCAAGGGCCGCACCATGGTCATCATGGGTGGCGGCATCAATCATTGGTTCCATGCCGATGTAGTCTACCGCACGATTCTCAATCTCCTGCTCTTTGTGGGGGCCGAAGGCCGTAATGGCGGTGGCTGGGCCCATTATGTAGGCCAGGAAAAGCTCCGTCCGGCAGAAGGCTGGCAACGCATTATGACCGGACTTGACTGGAAGAAGCCGCCGCGGCTGCAAAACAGCACTTCCTTCTATTATTTCGCCACCGACCAATGGCGCAGTGATGAAATTGACATGTCAGATTTGACGGCAGAAGGTGTCAAGCCCCGCTACCGTCATGCCGGTGACTATAACGTCATGGCAGCAAGACTTGGCTGGCTGCCCTCCTATCCCACCTTCAACAAGGGGGGCCAGCAGCTCCATGATGAAGCCCAAGCTGCGGGGCTGGATGTGAAGACATACATCGTCAACAGCCTCAAGGCCAAGAGCCTCCAATTTGCCGTGGAAGACCCTGATAATCCGGCCAACTTCCCCCGCAATCTCTTTATCTGGCGCAACAACCTCATTGGCTCCTCGGCCAAGGGCCACGAATTCTTCCTCAAATATCTTTTAGGCACGAAGAACGGCCTGTTCTCTGAGGAAGAATGCCCCAAACGCCCGGAAGAAATCAAATGGCGGGATGAAGCAGAACTGAATCAGCTCAGTGGTGCCGCCAACGGCAAACTGGATTTGCTGATTGATTTGGACTTCCGCATGGCCAGCTCCGCGCTCTATGCCGATGTAGTTCTGCCCACAGCTACCTGGTACGAGAAGGATGATTTGTCCTCCACGGATATGCATCCCTTTGTTCATCCCTTCCAGGCCGCCGTTGACCCTATGTGGGAAGCAAAGACCGACTGGGAAATCTTTAAGACCCTGGCCAAAAAAGTTTCCGAAGTGGCCAAGGAAGCAAATGTTAAGCCCTACCATGATGTGGTGGCCATGCCCATCCAGCACGACAGCGAGGGGGAAACCGCCCAGCCTGCGGGAAAAATCTGCGACTGGAGCAAGGGCGAGTGCGACCCCATCCCCGGTAAGACCATGCCGAACCTCATGGAAACAGAACTTGATTTCACCAAAGTTTACGAAAAGTGGATTGCCTTAGGCCCCGGCGTGGCCGAAAAGATGGGCAGCCTATCCATGAGCTGGGATTCTACCGATGAATACGCCGAAATCGGCAAGCGCAACGGCACCATCCAGAACAAGGACTTTATCTCCTATGGCATGCCTTCCATTGCAGATGCCAAGCAGGCCGCCGATGCGGTGATGGGCCTTTCCACAACCACCAACGGCAAAGTAGCCGTCAAAGCCTGGAAATCTCTGGAAAAGGAAACGGGCCTTAGCGGCCTCACTAAACTTGCCCAGGATCGTGAGCACGAACGCTTTACCTTTGAGCAGGTAGCTGTGCAGCCAAGGGAAACCATTACCTCGCCGACCTTTACGGGCAGCAATCAGAACCGCCGTTATACTCCCTTCACCACCAGCGTGGAGGAACTCGTGCCCTTCCGCACCATCACGGGACGGCAGTCCTTCTATCTCGACCACGAGATGATGCACGAAATGGGCGAGGCCATGGCTACCTACAAGCCCATCCTCGACTATCTGCCCATCAAGAACAAGCTGGGCGGAGCAAAAGAAATTACCCTGAAGTATCTTACCCCCCATAACAAATGGAGTACCCATTCCATGTACTTTGACAGTCAGCAGCTGCTGACATTGTTCCGGGGCGGTCAGACCGTCTGGTTCAACGAAAAGGATGCCGCCGAAATCGGCGTTCAGGACAATGACTGGGTGGAACTCTACAACCACAACGGCGTAGTGGCTTCAAGGGCCGTGGTCTCGCCACGGCTGCCCCGGGGGGTGATCTATATGCACCATGCCCAGGACAAACATATCAATGTGCCTGGCAGCAAGATTACCGGTACACGGGCCGGCACCCACAACACGCCCACACGGATTCACATGAAGCCCACCCATATGATTGGGGGCTATGGACAATTAAGCTATGGATTCAATTATTATGGCCCCACCGGCAACCAGCGGGATATGTATGTGGTGGCCCGCAAGATGGAGGAGGTAGATTGGCTTGAAGATTAAAGCCCAGATTTCCATGGTCATGAATCTTGACAAGTGCATTGGCTGCCATACGTGCTCCATCACCTGCAAGAATGTCTGGACCAACCGCCAGGGTGCGGAATACATGTACTTCAACAATGTGGAGACCAAACCCGGCATCGGCTATCCCAAACATTGGGAAAATCAGGAAAAATGGCAGGGCGGCTGGGAACTCAAAAACGGCGAGTTGCGCCTGCGTTCCGGCTCAAAGCTGGAACGGTTGGCCAAGCTCTTTTATCACCCCGACCAGCCCGAAATGGACGATTATTACGAGCCTTGGACTTACGATTACGAAACGCTCATCAACACCAAGCGCAAGAATCATCAGCCTGTGGCCCGTCCCCGTTCCCTGATTACCCAGCAGCGCATGGAGATAAAATGGGGGCCCAACTGGGAGGACGATTTGGCCGATGGCCAGTCGGCCCGCCAGGACTACAATCTCAAAAACATGGGCACGGATATCACCATGGAATTTCATGACCTCTTTATGAAATATCTGCCCCGGGTCTGCAATCACTGCCTGAATCCCGCCTGCGTAGCTGCCTGCCCCTCCGGGGCCATCTACAAGCGGGACGAGGACGGCGTGGTGCTGGTATCCCAGGAGGGCTGCCGGGGCTGGCGTCACTGCATTCCTGCCTGCCCCTACAAGAAGGTCTACTTCAACTGGAAGACCAATAAGGCGGAAAAATGCATTTTCTGCTTCCCCCGCCTGGAAAACGGCCTGCCCACAGTCTGCAGCGATACCTGCGTAGGACGGCTGCGCTATATGGGCGTGCTGCTCTACGATATGGACAAGGTAAAGGACGCTGCTTCCACGCCCCATAAGGGTGAGATTTATCACAGCATGCTGGATATCATCCAAGATCCCTTCGCCCCGGAGGTCATCAAGGCTGCTAAGGCCTCAGGCGTTCCAGCCAACTGGTTACTGGCGGCACAAAATTCCCCGGTCTACCGCCTGATTAAAGAATGGCAGATTGCCCTGCCCCTGCATCCTGAATACAGAACCCTGCCCATGGTCTGGTATGTGCCGCCCCTCTCGCCGATTACCCGCAGAGCCGAGGCCGATGTCTATCTGCCGGCGGTGGAAGATATGCGGATTCCGCTTACATATCTTGCCGAGCTCTTTGCCGCAGGCAATACCGCCATCGTTTCCCGCGTCCTCCAGCGGCTGCTGGATATGCGCACGTTTATGCGCAGCCGGGAAACCGGGGAAAAACTCTCCCGCAAACTGGAATATGACGAGGAAACCTACCTTGCCATGTACCGCCTGCTGGGCATTGCCAAGTACAAGGAACGCTTCAATATTCCGGCGGGACTGCAGGGCGAAACAAAAGATAAAATGCGAGAGCTGCAAGGCAGCTGCGGCTATAACTGTCCCGGGGGGTGCTAAGGATGACACAGACTAACGAATATCAGGATACGCTGTCGCTGGTGGCCTGGCTCTTTGCCTACCCCACGGAAGAATGGTGGGCCAAATTGCCTGACTGCCGCCAAGTGACAGATAACCTTTCCCATCAGCAAAACAGGCAGATCATCACCGACACTCTGGATTATATCGAAACCATGGGACATAAGGAATATGAAGAACTCTATGTTCGCACCTTTGAATTCTCCAATAATACCAACCTCTACTTAACCATGCATGACCGCACGGACTTTGGCAAGCAGGCCAGAGAAATGCTGGAATTCAAAAATCTCTTTTTGGATAATGGCTATGATTTGGACAAGGAACTGCCGGACTTTTTGCCTGCCCTGCTGGAACTTACCGCTCATATTTCCCAATCCCAGGCTTGCCAGGTGCTGTCCCTGGCAAGACCGAAAATCGAATTGCTGCGCCAGCGTTTTGTGGAGGCCAGACTGGCCCATACCTTCCTGTTGGATGTAATTCTGACCGAGGCCGATGAATTAGAGGGGGTGAGTGCATGAATGAATTTATGTATGGCATAATGCCCTATATTGCCCTAACCATTTTCGTCGGCGGCACCATCTTCCGCTATACCGTGTATGAGCGGAACTGGACCACCAAATCCAGCGAGTTTCTCTCCAAAAGAGATTTGAAATGGGCCAATCCCCTTTTCCATATTGGTCTTCTAATGGCCTTTGGCGGGCACTGTATTGGCATTCTCGTGCCGAAGTTTGTCACCGAGGCGGCGGGCACCGATGAGCATATGTATCATCTCGTGAGCCTTGCCGGAGGGCTGCCTGCGGCGGTGCTGTTTCTGGGCGGCTTCTTGCTACTTTTGAAACGGCGCTTTGCCGCCAGCGAACGCATGGCCGTAAACACCAGCAATATGGACAGGCTTCTCTATCTGGTACTGTTCCTTACCATCCTGTCCGGCACCATCGGCACGGTAAGCAATATTCCCGGCGGCTTTGACTACCGGGAGAGCATTTCCCCCTGGTTCCGCTCCCTGCTGCTGATGCAGCCGGATGTGCGCCTGATGGATAATGTTCCCCTTGTCTTCCAATTTCATATGCTCATGTGGATGCTGACCGCCATACTGTTCCCCTTTACCAGGCTGGTGCATTGTCTCAGTTTCCCCTTTGAATACCTCTTCCGCAGCAATATTATTTACCGGAAGAAGTAAACAAGTTCTTACAAGAAAAAGCAGCGGCAGCATCATCATGATGCACCGCTGCTTTTTTCACTCTATATTGCACACATCCCGGCCGCAATTCTCACATTGAATCGCTTCTTTGAGATAGTCTATATCCCGGATGAAGATCAGATGCCCCCGATATTCGATAATCCCGGCTTTCTTCAGTTCCCCCAGCATCCTGTTCAGGCTCTCCCGAGCCGTGGCGGAATAATTGGCCAGCTCCTGATTGGTCAAGGGCACCGAGATAAGGATACCGCCATCCACCTCCTTGCCATAGCTGTTGGCCAACCGAATAAGCGTGGAATAGAGTGCACCCTTCTTGCCATAGAGCAGCAAATCCCGGAATTTGGTATGCTGCCTGCGCATATGGGCGCTGATAATCCGCAGAATGTTGATGCTCATCTGCGGACGTTTTTCCAGATAGCTTTGCAGCACGGGAAACTCGATGGCATAAACCTCCGCCGCACTCTGGGCAATGGCATTGAAAATATAGGTGGGGTTGTCGTCAAAGAGGGGCAATTCTCCGATAATGCTGCTGCGCGTGGCTAGCCGCAGGGACAACGCCCTCCCGCTGGAAGCATATTTCGTGATAAAAATCTGCCCCGTCCGCACGATGTAAAAATACTTCGCCGGGTCGCCCTCGTGAAAGAGATACTCCCCATCATGCAGCATGATGATTTTGCCGGGAATTTCATAAAGCTGCCGTACCAATGATTCCATGACCTTACCTCGCTTAAATTTAATCCTTTCCCTCAAGCATACTAAAATTTTCCCTTTTCAACTGTGATATTTGTTACTGCTGTGGTGAGACTTGTTACTTACTTATTGATATTCTTCAATTATACTTAATACAAATCAATACTAATGTGAGTTAAAGGACAGGTGATTAACAGATGTCAACGACTAAAGACTTATCCTTCCTCGGGGACAATCCTTCCCGTCAGGATATATTAAAACATTGGGAGCCGGAAGACAGTACCTTCTGGGAAAAATACGGAAAAAAAATAGCCAAACAGAATTTGGCGGTTTCCACCTGGGCACTGGTCTTGTCCTTCGTGGTCTGGACTCTCTGGGCCACCATTGCCGCCAAGCTCAATACGGCGGGCTTTCATTTCAGCGATGAACAGATTTTCACGCTGGCCGCGCTGCCGGGGCTGGTGGGCGCCACCGGGCGCCTCTTCTACACATATCTGCCGGGGCTGTTAGGCGGCAAGACTTCCACCTTCATCACTACGGCCTTGCTGCTCCTGCCCATTATCGGGCTTGGCAATGCCTTGCAGGATACTGCCACTTCCTATGACACCTTTGTCCTACTGGTGGCCTTTATCGGCATTGCGGGAGCTAACTTCTCTGCCTCCATGGCCAATATCGGCTTTTTCTTCCCCAAGGCCAACAAGGGGCTGGCTCTGGGCATCAATGCAGGCGTGGGCAACTTAGGCGTATCCCTTATCTATCTGACGGCTCCTCTGCTGTTAGGCTGGAATCTGTCCGGCCTTTTTGGCGCGGGCCTGCCTGCCGCTGATGGTTCGCTGCTTTATCTGCAAAATGTCTGCTACTTCTGGGCGATTCCCACCGTACTTACGCTGGTGCTTATCTGGCTCTTTATGGACAATCTGCCCCTGCCCAAACAAAGTCCCAAGAGCATCCTTTCCATCTTTGGCAATAAGCACACCTGGCTGATGTGCTGGATTTATACCTGCGGCTTCGGCTCCTTTATCGGCTTTTCTGCCGCCCTGGGCCTCTTGGTCGCCAAGGAATTTCCCGAAGTTTCCTTCTCCATGGCCGCGTTCTTAGGGCCCTTTATCGGTGCCGGCGTCCGGCCCCTGGGTGGCTGGCTGTCGGATAAAATCAATAGCGGCTCCCGGGTCACGCTGCTGTCCCTCTTTGTAATGCTGGGAGCCAGCCTCGTAACGCTCATGGGCATTCAGGCTCATAACTTCATCATGTTCTTCGGTTCCTTCCTGCTGCTCTTTCTCACCACCGGCTTTGTCAACGGCGCCTCCTTCCGCATGATTCCCTATATCTTCAACAATCCCTTCCATGCTTCGCTGGTGACGGGCTTCACCGCCGCCATTGCGGCCTACGGTGCCTTCCTCATCCCGAAAATCTTTGGCTGGTCCTACAGCTCCTACCAGAGCGTTACGCCTGCCTTCTATATCCTGATTGCCTTCACAGTCAGCACCATTATCATCACCTGGTATTTCTACGACCGCAAAAATTCCGGCCAGCACTGCTGACCGCCGAAGAACAAAAACGCCCTAAAGGCCGCTGCATCCCCCGATGCAGCGGCCTTTACCCTATTCTATAAACTTATCTGGTGCGGAACTTGTTCACGCTTTCCTTCAGGGAATCGGAGAAATTGGACAGCTCCGTGCTGGAAGCCGCACACTCCTCGGAAACGGCGGAATTGTCGGTAACCACGCCCAAAATATCCTGGGACAGGGAGCCGACTTCCTCCATCTTTTGCTGCTGGG
>OCTW011253261.1_pt1 | contig 15981 bp, 16 predicted proteins | sample 1539671 | NCBI WGS metagenome assembly OCTW01 (sample SAMN02144230, study PRJEB22623) | gut metagenome | biome: sheep rumen | host: Ovis aries | place: New Zealand
AAGGACTGCCGCCTGTTCTGTATAGACAGCAATCCTTGAATCAACTATCATGCTAGACAATCAAAGTCCAACATATGGGGCTCACCTCAGATTGCCCTTTAACGTTTCTCGAATAAGGAGAAGCCATGCTTCCCGCTGAACTTGGTTTTATACATCGCGTGGTCGGCGTTATTGAATAATTCGTAAGCGTTCTCCGCGTCTTTTCCATACGCCCCGCCAGCGCTGACCGAGACCCCTGGAAGCTCCTTCGTCCCAGCTGATAACACTTGGTTGATCTTTTGGATTCTAGAGGCGACATCGCTAGAGATATCCCCTTCGACATCGGTGATGATAACCGCAAATTCATCTCCGCCTAAGCGGCACACATAATCATCGCTTCTAAAATGCTTTTGAAGCGTCTGAGCGACATTGATCAACACCTGGTCCCCGATGATATGGCCATAATGGTCGTTGGCCTCTTTAAACGCGTCTAAATCAAGAATCACCAAGAAGCATTTTTGCAAGTCAACGGAGTCCATCTTCGCGTCATATCCTGCGCGGTTATAGATGCTCGTGAGCTTATCATGCGTCGCATTGAAGGTTTCTTTTTGAAGCGCGCGTTGATCTTCGGAATTATCTTGAACGCTGAGGCAAGACCCGACAACGCGGTTGCCACGATCAGAGATTTCATGACGCTCAATCACGTAGCTCATCATGTTCTCACCTTCACCTAAAGTAATTAGATTCTCCCACTCGCTGCCTTCTTTTTGATAATCCCCGAGCTTTTCTTTCAATAACGAGGATACATTCTCTAGTTGGTCTGGCTTGATATTCAGCCATTCTCCAGCTCGGTTATTAAACCAAACGCATTGCCCGTTCGTATCGAAAAAGAAGATGGATTCTGGCATCCTTGAAGCGATCTCCCCTAACATGCGGTCCAACAAACGAAGCGGCCGATAATAAAGGGATAAGAAGAAGATAAGGACGCCATAGACGCCATAGCCGATCATCGAGACATTGACCGCGCTGGAGGTGAAGATATTGACCGTCTGCCATGCCCCGATTGCGACCATCGCAAGCAAGATGACCAAGTAACGCTCGGCATAAACGCGCGGGCACGTGATGGTTTTGACCAAGAAGACGACCATGATCGCGGCCAAAATGCCATAGTCGATCACGCGGTGGATCGTCTGCCCCCAGTGGGCGGTGAAGTTATAGAAGGATGAACCGCCTTCTTCAATGAGCACCATCGTGAAGGCGTGATGGAAGAACACGTTCAATACCAGCTGAATCATGTCGAGCAATAGAATCGTGTAGATGATGCTTTTGATGAGCTTCCGATGAAAATGGATGTCGCAGTAATCGAACATGAACCGGAACATCGAAAACATCACGAGGTCCATGCCCAAGAAATAGATATAGCAGCCGATCGTGGAAAGCGCCTCAACAGGCGAAGCGATCAAGAACAAATTGCCGATCACCGGAGGGATCAAAGAGAAAATCAAAAGCGACACCGATGTGCTGATCTGCTTCTTCGATTTGCTGCATAAGAAAGTGCAGATGGCCAAGACGACCACCAATGCAACGAACACGGCAGATATCGCGATTCTCATGTGGTTAAGTATAGTTTATACGTATTTTGCCTATCTTTGAATGCTTTTTCTCCCCCGTGCGCACGGAAATGGGGCTTGAACAAGGCATTTTTGGACCGCCAAAAATGTTAGTTTTGTGGGAAAGCACCCTTAAACATATGTTAGTTTTGTGGGAAAGTACCTCTAAACATATGTTAGTTTTGTGGGAATCATATATATTTTTGTTGTTAGTTTTGTGGGAGAATCCTTATGAGACAGCCTGATGAATACGAACTCGCGCTTCAATACGGCAAATACGTAGAGAGGGATATTTATGGCCAATTGCTGAAATGAAAAGCAGAAGATGCCCGCGAGCATAAATGTCTATTCCTCACAGGGGCAAGACGCGTCGGCAAATCCTACTTGGCTTTGGATTGGTATTTGTAGAGAATCGCGCTACTAGTCTCAATGAGATCGTTTTAGGCCGAATCGAAAAATTCGTTAAGGGGTATTGAACGCCCTCTTGTTTCCAACTGATTGACAAAAAAGGCGCCTAGCCAACGCCAAACGCCTTTCTCAAGTTGTTGTTATTGCTGATGGAAATACTTCTCGAAGTCGCCGCGTTCCATCCTCGGCTCATCTTTGCCGGTGAAGAAACCCATCAAACCACGTTGGTAACGGAAGGAAGCACCATAACGATTCAGAATTTCAGCCCCGATCTGACGGTAATCGTTTTGAGTGCCACCGACAGGAACCGTGCCGATATTGAAATCATCATGAACCTCATCGTACTTGGTCCAATGGACGGGTACGCTATGGACGCGTCCATCCCCGCCGCGGACCGGGATATAATCGGTCATCGGGGTGGTATGGAAACTCGAGGAATGGATGACCGTGGAGTCGACCGAGCCATTCTTCTTAGAGCTCACCTCGGTTAGATAAACCGGTAAAGAAGGATCCGCGTCTTCGGGCAAGAAGACCTTGGGATCCATCGAGTTGGCCAAGACTTCATGCTCTCTGCGTGGGAGCCAGGTCGCCGCATTCTCATCCAGGAAGGAATGAGCGGGGCGATGCATCTGATAAAGCGGGATGGAGATCAACGGGGCCAAATCGAAATAGAGGCCTCTTAAGAATTTGTCGCAGTAATCGACGAAGAAGTTACGGCAAGCTGCGCAGTCATAGCCGATGAAGAAGGATGGGTCGGCCACATAGTTGAACCCTTGGGAATGGCCTGAGGAGATGGAGTTGATCTTCTTGTCTTTGTAGAAGACGAAGTCATCGCCATAAGGCTCTTTGTTGGTCAAAAGATCTACCATGTTCGTCTGGGCAAGGGCGGTGAAGAGCAAGCGGAACTGGACTTCGTGGTTACGGTCGGTCGCATCGAACAAGGCGTCGAACACCTCGTTACCCATGGTTTTAAAGTTCGTTCTCTCGTTGTTATCGGTAAGATCTCTCTTCTCTTTTTTGGCCAGCTCTTTGGCTCTCTTCTTGACGTAGTTATCGAGGGCTTTTCCTTCTAACGCGGAGTTTGGATTGGGTCTTCTCGTGAAGGAAAGGTCAGGGGCCGCTTCGTTTCCATAGATCAAACGGGTGGATTTATAGAAGAACGGGGCTGGGTGGAAGGCGCTCGCGCGCAGCGTCTGGGTGTGGGTTTGGGTATGGCTATTGCCTTTGGAGTCACGGTACGTCGTCGTCCAAGTGATGGTCAGCGTGCCGACATATTCTTTGTTTTTGATCTCGCGTTCATAGACACGTTCGAGGATGAACGGGTTCTGCATGATCGAGCCGCTTAATACCTGCAACGTGGAGCATTCTTCGTCCACCAAACCATAGATATCATGGAGTTCTGCGTCACGTTTGGGGGTGTAATGCTCATCTAATTGAAGGATCGGGGTGACCTTGGTCATGATGCGATGAGGCATGTTCCAGTCATATAAAGAATTAAGGACCGCCAAATCGTCATAGCAGACTTTTAAAGCCGCCTGTTCCTCAGCTTGGGCTTTGGCCAAAGCTTCTTTTGCCCGCTTCAAAGCGTTTTTGATGCGCGTGGCGAGCAAGAAAATCATCAATCCGACAACAGCAAGCCCCCCTGCTACAAGCGCCCATCCCCAAGGCGGGACGACGCCAGTGATGCAAAGCACCAAGAAGGTGACCGCCAGTACGCCGCCTAAGACGATGCCAACGATGGCCCAGCCTTTGCCGGCTTTGACTTTGTTCAAAGCTTTCTCTTTCTCTTTCCGAATCTCAACTTTCTTGTTGTATTCTTTGACGTGCATCGCATTCGCTTGCTCGTCGACTTTGGCTTTCTCAACTAACTCGTTGAAGTAACGAACCGCTTCCTCGTGGTATTGCTTTTTGAGTTGCTTCTCATACATCTCACGGGGACGATAGATCATCTCTTCTGCCATAGAGGTTACCTCCCAAATCCGCCCATTCCTGGCGGCAATTTCCCGGATTTGCTATATTGTTTCATCTGCTTCATCATTTCTTTGGATTGCTCGAACTTGCGGATGACGCGATTGATGTCCGCGTTGGTTTTCCCTGACCCTTTCGCGATGCGATTCTTATGTGAGAAGCGCAGACATTCAGGGTGTTTCCGCTCGTATGGGGTCATGGAATTGATGATCGCCTCGAAGGTTTTCATCTCTTCCTCGGCTTTTTGCTTCTGCTCATCGGTGAGCTTGGGCATGCCTGGGATGAGTTTGGCGATCGCCCCGATGGAACCGATTTTTTGGACTTGCTTCATCTGACGGAGCATGTCCTCCAACGTGAAGTCCCCTTCCATCAGCTTCTTCGCGTCGCGCTCAGCCTGCTTTTCATCCATCGCCTCTTTGGCTTTCTCAACCAAGGTGACCACGTCACCCATGCCGAGGATGCGGTCCGCCATACGGTCCGGATAGAAACGCTCGAATTCCTCTTTCTTCTCACCGACGCCGGCGAACTTGATCGGAAGCCCCGTCAAATACTTGATGGATAAGGCCGCGCCGCCACGCGCATCGCCGTCAAGGCGCGACATGATGACGCCGCTAAGGCGCAGGTCTTTGTTGAAGGCGTTGGCCACGTTGACCGCGTCTTGGCCAGAGGCCGCGTCAACCAGCAATAAGACTTCTTCTGGATGGACTTCATGGTTGATGGAGCGAAGCTCTTCCATCAAGCCTTCATCGATTTGAAGTCGGCCAGCGGTATCAAGTAATAAGACATCAACACGCTCTTCTAAGGCTTTTGCCCTTGCTTTCTTGGCGATTTCAACCGGATTGACCTTATTGCCAAGAGAGAAGAATTCGGCTTCGGCGTTTTTGGCAACCGTCTCTAATTGCTCGATCGCGCCTGGACGATAGATGTCTAACGCCGCGACCATGACTTTCTTGTTCTCTTTGTGTTTCAAGAAATAGGCAAGTTTCCCAGCCGTCGTGGTTTTACCCGTGCCTTGCAAACCCACCAACATGATCACGGTAAGTCCTTTCGGATTCAAGACGAGTTCGCCTTGGTCTTCGCCTAGTAACGTCTCAATCTCATCATGAACGATCTTAACGACCATCTGAGAAGGATTGATTTTATTGTAAACGTCTTGGCCAAGGGCCTTTTCTTTGACGTCGTTGACGAATGCTTTGACGACTTTGAAATTAACGTCGGCTTCGAGTAAAGCGACGCGAATCTCCTTGAGCATATCGTCCATGTTCTTCTCGCTAAGACGCGCGTTGCCGCTTAACTTTTTGAAGATCGACGAGAATTTGTCGCTGAGTGATTCAAATGCCATGTTCGATAAGCTCCTCTAATTTGGCTTTTGCCTTGCTGTCTCCTTCTAGAGACTTCTGAAGGTTTTGCCGTAACGAAGCTTGGTAAGCGTTGAAGCCAAGCTTCTCTTCGTATTCTTTCAGTTTGGCGATCGATTTATGGATCGCGTCGAGGGCGCCAGCCCTGGTGATGCCTTCTTCCTCGGCAATCTCGGCTAACGAGAGATCATAACGGAAGTAGGCATCCATGATGGAGGCTTGCCTTGAGGTCAATAAAGGCTCATAGGTCTCAAGTAAGGATAATGCCTCCTTGCGGTCGATCTTCCTCATGCTTCCTCTTTCCCAAGCAATAAGCCATAGAGGTATTGGTCGAGATCGAATTCGCGGAGATCTTCCATCTTCTCCCCAAGCCCGATGAAACGGACAGGAACGCCGAGCTCATCGCGGATGGCGAGGAGGATACCACCTTTGGAAGTGCCATCCATCTTGGTGATAACGATGCCGGTGATGCTAGTGACTTCAGAGAAGGCTTTGGCCTGAAGGATGCCATTTTGCCCCGTCGTCGCATCGATGATCAGGAAGGATTCATGCGGGGCGCCTGGAATCTCTTTGGAAAGGACGCGCGAGATTTTGCCTAATTCCTGCATCAAGTTGTTTTTGGTCTGCAATCTGCCCGCGGTATCGACAATGAGCAAATCGTAGCCGTTGTCTTTGGCGAACTTCGCCCCATCATAAGCAACCGAGGCGGGATCGCCGTTTTCTTTGCCCTTGATAAGAGGCACGCCGAGACGGTCCGCCCAAACCTGAAGCTGTTCCACCGCTCCAGCGCGGAAGGTGTCCCCCGCGGCGAGAACGACTTTCTTGCCTTGGTTTTTGTAGCGATAAGCAAGTTTTGCGATCGAGGTGGTTTTGCCAACCCCGTTCACCCCGCACACCAGCAAGACGGTTGGGCCATCTTCGACGAAACGGACTTCGTTTTCGATGGAATCGCCTTTGGTCGCGTAATCGACGAACATGTCATCGACCAGCTTCTCATTGATTCGCTTGGGCTCGGAGACTTTCTCTTCGTTGGCCCAGTCGAGCAAGTTCTCGATCAGATGCAAGGCAAGAGCAACCCCGACATCGCTTTCGATGAGGATTTGCTCGAGCTCTTCGAAATATTCCTCGTTGACCTTGGCATATCGTTTGGAAAGTTCTTCTAAGCGAGAGGCAAAGTTTTTACGGCTTTTCTCCAAGCCTTTTTCATAACTAGCAAGGGATTCTTCTTGCTGCTTGGCTTCGGGGGTGGAAGCAGTCTCTTCCTTCTTCTTCCCGAATTTGGATTTCAAAAACGCGAATAATCCCATCGTCATTCTCCTTCTGGAAGGGACATCTTCGAAAGCGCGGCCGAAGCGGCTTCGGTTTCTGCGGCTTTCTTATTTCTTCCGCTTCCGCGGGCAAGCTCTCTTCCTTCGAAATACACCGCGGCGACGAAGACTTTCGTCTCCCCTTCGCCTTCTTCATGGACGATGCGATAGGTGACCGATTCTTTCTTCTCGGCTTGGAAGGCTTCTTGCAATCTCGATTTCGGGTTGATCTTCACGTCGATCTTGGCCTTTTTAATGTCTTCTTCGAAGATATCGCGCACGAATTTGTAGCAGAATTCCAGGCCTTGATCGAGATAAAGCGCCCCGATGAAAGATTCGAAGATATCCTCCAGCAAGGCGACGTTTTTGCTCGCCGTCTTGGAGAAAGAGGCCCCTACCTTGATATATTCATGCAGCCCTAATTTTCGGCAATAATCCGCTTCGGAAGAGGAACGGACGAACTGGGCTTTTAACACGCTTAACTGCCCTTGCTCCATATCCGGATGATAAATATAGCAAAGCTCAGACACCACCATTCCTACCACCGAATCGCCAAGAAATTCTAAGCGTTCATAATCGACATGACGGGTACCCGCCATGCCATTATAGGAAGAATGGGTGAATGCCAAGTGATACAACTCCTCATTATGAGGGAGGAAGTTGAATCTGCGGTATAAAGGGGAATATTCGCTTGCCATGGTGAGTTAAGTATACATTATCTCGCGCATATGCGTGAGGGACAAATTGAGGGCTTACCATAGTCTTATGATATAAGTTTGCCGCTACGTGAAAGAGTCCCAATACCCTTAAAACATTTGCAGGATAATCAACGAGGTCCCCAATACATATTATAACTCCCGCGAGGGGTCATCATATGTTTGACATCGGAATCCTTAAGCAGCTTCTTGGGGGCAAAAGCATTGGGGAACAAGAGATTCTTCAGACTTTCCAAATCGAAGAGCCAGATATATCGGATGGTCAATTCCGGGCCGTCCAGAAGAACGTATTCGAATTCGCTTCGTTCGTTGTAAGCCGCCAGATAGCAAGGCCAATCGAAAAGATCGCTTGATCGGAGCGCTTTCTTCCCGTAAACAGAAATCAAAGACGATAGCCTTTCCATTTCGGAATCGAAAATCTCCTGGGTTACTTTCCATTCCAAAAAAGCCTGGCCTCTTTTATACCGCCAATCAGCGTACAAAGGATCGGAGAAGAAGACCCCCCTCGCCTCCCCGCCGAGGATTCGCTCGGGGAAAACGGCGCATTTCCCAAAGGATTCGGCGAGGGCGTTCCCATCATAATCCGATTCCTCTATGGGTTCGATGGAACCGCTGGCGGGCGTTTTGACATTCCCCTCGTATTTGTCGTAACCGAAGTCCAAAAAACTGCGGCTCACCGCGTTTGTGATGGCCACGAGACCAAATATTATGGCAACGCAAAGGCCGAGGCCGACGAAAACGCCAATGGTCATTTTGATTTTCGTTCTCATTGAAATAGAAACCCCCACATTTTTTCGAACCAAGTATCAGACCCTTCCATATCCACATCCCTTACATGCTCGAATTTCTCCCATATTATAGGGGATAATCCTGGGTTTGATACCAACAGCGATGGAATGAAAAAAAAAGCGGGACGAACCCGCTTCAGCAATTTCAAGATGATCAGACGATGATGCCCATCTCGGCGAGTTTGCCGCGGATCGGGGAGAGGATCGCCTCCTTGAATCCGTCTTTGGCATACGTCCAGGCCGAATCGATGGAGAACTGGCCATTGAGGTTTTTATGACGTTTCACGAACCCGAAATCGCAGACATAGGCGTCTAGAACCGGGTTGGCGAGCTCATTGAAAAGGGCTCTCGCCTCTTCTTGGCTCCACAGCACCCCTTCGTTCTCCACGCTTGCTTTCTTCCCTTTGGAGGCAAGATAAGCGAAAAATTTCGGGCAATCGATCTTCGCGAAAACTGACGCGGTCGAGAATACCTGAACCCTCGACCCATCCATGACCTTCAACGTCTTCGGGGCGATGGGGAAGTTCACGTAACGGTAGAGGAAGCAGACTTGGCAATCGCTTTCGTTGGAGAAAAGCTTCTTCTTGAGATGAGGGAAGACCTTCTTGGATGGTCTTACCTCTTTCTCCTCATCGGTCGCATCGAGGAATTTCCCATTTTTATCGAGCAAAACGAGCTGATAACGGCCATCGTGGGAATAGACGTCTTCTTTGACGTTGAGTCTGCGGTCGAAGGGATAGACTTGGACAAAGCCCTTCTGATCGATCGGCTTGAATTCTGGCATATGGATTCTCCTTGATGGGTTTATTGTAGCAAACTAAGCGAGCGAGATGATATCTTTCTCGACATCGATGCGCTCGATGAGTTCAGCGCACTCCTTCTCGTTTCGCCTTCTCAAAACTTCTTCGGCATCGATTCGCGCGTATTCGAACATCGCGAAATCGCTCACCAAATTGGCGAATGCGAAGTTCGGCATCCCCGATTGACGGGTTCCGGCGAAGGTTCCCGGACCTCTTCGCTTGAGATCTTCTTCGGCGATATGAAAGCCATCTTCAGATTGCACGATGACGTTGAGCTTTTCGATTTCCTCTTCGTCGTTGCCATCATAAACGAGCAAACATCGCGCTTTCTCGCCATCTCGGCCCACCCTGCCGCGAAGCTGATGAAGGCTTGATAAAGAGAAGTGGCTCGGATCAAAAATCTCCATCAAATGGGCAGCTTTGACATCGATTCCTACTTCGATGACCGAAGTGGACACTAAAATTGGGCGGCTCCCATCGGTAAAAGAGGCAATCGCTTCAATCTTCTCTTCATCTTTCATCTTGCCATGGAGCAAGGCGACTTTGCCCGGGTATTTTTTGGCGAAATAATCATAGATTGCAAGAACGCTGGAATCTTTTTTCTCACCGCTATAATCGATTTGAGGGCAGACCAAATAGACCCGTCCTCCGCGGGCTAATTCTTCTTTGATGGGCGCGTTAATCAAGGTTGCCTTCTTTGGGATAATCGCGGTTTCCACCTGGCGTTTGGCAAAAGGGAACGTCGATAAAGAAGAGACATCCAATTCCCCGAAAAGAGTCAACGAAAGAGTGCGTGGAATCGGGGTCGCGGATAAAAGCAAAACGTCGGCCTGGTCGCCTTTATTAGCCAATGTGGTACGTTGAGCGACACCGAATTTATGCTGCTCATCGATGATGACGAGGCCAAGGTTTTTATAGGAAATATCAGAAGAAAACAAAGCATGCGTCCCGACGATCACATCGATATCCCCTAACGCAAGGTCCATCTTGATGGTTTCTCTTTCTTTGCTATTCAACGACCCAACAAGGAGCCCTACTTTTAGCCCATATGGCTCTAAAAGAGCAGAGAGATTTTTATAATGCTGCCTCGCTAACGTGTCGGTCGGGGCCATGATCGCCCCTTGGGTGCCCCTGGTGTTAGAGGCGAATAAAGCGATGGAGGCCACCAAGGTCTTCCCGCTTCCTACATCCCCTTGCAGCAAACGCGTCATCAAGGCATCGCTATTCATGTCGGCAAGAATCTCCTTGACCGCCTGCTTTTGGTCTTCGGTCAAGGTATAGGGAAGATGATGGACGAAGTCGCGGATTCTTGGATAATCAAGCTTGTGCAGTTCGCCTTTGACCACCGCTTTGTTTTTATCTTTCACCAAGCGGTTCTTCAGGCAAAATAGCAAGGCTTCTTCGTATTTTAATACCCTCATTCCAAGTCGGATATCTTCCGGGCAAGAAGGAAAATGGCATTTCCATAATGCCTCTTCTTTGGGCAATAAGCGGTATTTTTTCCGAAGATAAAGGGGCAAGATATCTTGGATATAGCCTTGCACGCTGCGGAATGCTTTCTTGACAATCGCCCGGAAATCTTTATCTGGGAAATCCACGGGCAAAGAATAGATTGGAACAAGCGCTTCTTCCGGTGGGATTCTCCCTTTCTTGGCGTTAAGAAGATTCAAGCAATGCTTCTTCTCGTCGAAGGTCGCGGAAATCGTATAATCCTCGCCGGCTTTTAAGAAGGTCGTGAGGTAGGTTCGGTTCCACGCCACCACATCAAAATCTAGCCCCGTATCGCTAGAAAACTTGAAATCCACTCGGCTTGCCCCACCGAAACGTCGAAAGCGAATCGCTTCTGGAAGCACCCCATATAAAACGATTCGTTGATGCGAGGAAAGATGCTTCAACTCCTCTAGCGGCGTATAGGAAAAAGAATCATATCGACGGGGAAGATGAAGCAATACATCCATCGGGGTGCGCAGCCCCATTTTCTCTAGCATTGCCTGCAGACGAGGGGAAGAAGATAGATTCACGCCGCAATTGTAGCAGGCTAATGATGAAGTTGGGATAGGAAAGCGATGATTTTTCCAGTACACTTATGCCCATGACTAGCAAGAATTACCAAAGCAAACTCGATGTCAGAGACACCCAGTTTGCCATCAAATATCTCAAAGACGAATTCCAAAAAGCTTTAGCGAGGAAGCTTCATCTCACCCGCGTTTCCGCGCCGCTTTTCGTGGAATCCAGCTCTGGGCTTAACGATGGATTGAGCGGGGTGGAAAAGCCGATTTCTTTCCATGCCAGCGGGATCGATTCTAATCTGGAAATCGTCCATTCTTTAGCCAAATGGAAACGTTATGCTCTCGCCCTTTATCAGTTCCATGAAGGAGAGGGTCTCTACACTGACATGAACGCGATCAGAAAAGACGAAAACCCTGATTTCATGCACTCTTTTTATGTGGACCAATGGGACTGGGAGAAGCGCATCACCCCGAGTCAAAGGACGTTAGGCTACCTCAAAAGAGTGGTCAAAAACATCTATTCCTGCATCTATCAGACGAGCCTTCATCTAAGCAAACGTTATCCCGTTTTGGAGAACATGCTGCCACCGAAAATCGTCTTCATCTCCACCCAAGAATTAGAGAAGCGTTACCCCCATTTAACAAGGAAACAACGCGAGGATGCGATCTGCCGCATTCACAAGGCGGTGTTCCTTTATGGCATCGGAGGAAAGCTCTCCGATGGCAAGCCTCATGATAGCCGCGCCGCCGACTATGATGATTGGTCTTTAAACGGCGACATCCTCGTCTATTATCCTATTTATCATATAGGATTCGAGCTCTCCTCCATGGGGATCCGCGTGGACGCCGATTCCTTAAAGAGCCAACTACAAGAAAAAGGTGAATTAAGCAAGCTGGAGAACCCCTACTGCAAGGCTTTGCTAGAAGGCAGGCTCCCGCTTACGATCGGAGGAGGCATCGGGCAATCTCGTCTAGCGATGTTCTTGCTCCAAAAGGCCCATATCGGCGAAGTCCAAGTCTCTTGCTGGAGCGAAAACGAACGCAAGAGAATGGAAGAAGAAGGCGTTCATCTACTATAAAACGGCCACGCAAGCCGTTTTTTTGTTGGGTCTAAACTTACTTGTCCTTTATTAGTCAACTAAGTTATCTTGGCTGAAATAACGCTCTCTTAAGCTTTGCTTATACGCCTCGTTTGGGTCTAAATCGCTCTCTTTTAGGCCTAACGATTCCAGCAAATTCGCAAGCACCCATTCTTCGTCTTGGGTGTGATAAGAAAAATAGACTTCGCGAAGATGAGAAGGCTTAATCAAAGAATAAAGTCGGCGAGAAGAAACGCATCGAGTGTAGGCGATATAACGATAAATCCAGCCAATCCAATGAAGTTCGGCTTTGGAAAAGCGGATCGTTCCATATTCAGAAGGGCCATATTCATTCTCGAGGCCTTCGAAACCTTCCTTGGTTTCTAAAGATAACAACGCCGAATTCCCTTCGTCCAAACGCTCGAAAAGATTCGATTTCATCGCCCTGCGAATGAAAATTGGCGAGGAGGATTGGGTGAACGCCAAAGACTCCTCGAATAGCCTTGCCTGATAGGTGGCTAATGTGATTCCTTCGTAATCCAATTCTTTTTTCATAAAAACACCTCGTCAATGTATTTTCCGCTGGAACGGAACTCCCGTTTCGCAAGTTTCAATTTGGTCCCCACTTCTTTCGACCGCTCCTCCCCATGCAAGCGAAGAGATTTCTTTTCCTCCTCGCAAAGATAAAGGTGAGAGAGCATCTGAAGATGAGAGATCGCTTTGCTGGTTTTCAAGACCACTTGTTCTCCTAAAGAAGAAGCGGATAAGGCATGAAGCGCTTCTTCGGAGTTGATTTCCCCGTCTCCAAATTGGCGCATCACTTGGAACATCTTGTTATCTGCGATCGGCGCGATGATGTAATCGACGCCTTCGCTTTTTTGCACGATTTGCTTCAGAAGAGGGTGTTCTTTGTAATCGTTTAGTTTCCCTCGGTGATAACAAACCAGCAACATCCATTCCAAATCGCAATGGAACACACTGCCTTTTAAGCCGGCCTTATCGAAGGAAAAAGCATAGACGGATCCTGTCTTTGATCCAAACACGAAGCTTGCGGCCTGAAGATAATTGCTGCCTAGATAGAAGCCGGCTCCGAAATCACAATCCTTTCGGCTGCCATCAGGAAGGATTTGGCCTAGCCCGTTTCGACTTCCATGGAAACATAAGTTCTGATCGTGCAATTCCAGCAGGATTTCTTCCGTTCCTTTGTTGATTCGTAATCCAGCTTGATAGGCAAAGGAATAAAACGCCTCTAATAGACGAGGACTAACGGGATGAGTGCCGTTAAGAACGCTCATCACGAAAGAACGGGATATTCCTATCCGCTCGCACAAGGAAGCGCCACTGATTTTTAACGCATCCGAGACAAAGGTGAAGTCATCAACGAAAGAATAATCCATACACCTATATTTATTATCCTGATTTCAAACTTACTTGTCCACCTACTGGACAATTAACTTTCATTAAAGAATTAAAGCCCATCTTTAACCGATTTGTTGCAGTTTTGTGATTAGAGACCCGTTATAATCTTCCCACCTTCTAGGAGGATTACAGTCTATGAATAAGAAACCATTACTTACCTTAGCAGGAGTTTCCGTCATCGCGTTTTCGTTGATGCTCGTCTCCTCAATGCGAGAAAGCACCTCTATCATCCCTGGCGTTAACGCCGCTACAAACAAGAGCTTCACCTTTGATTCCGATGTCGGTCCTCAATATTGGACGCTCGACGACAAGCAGCAAAGCGTGCCAACCGGTCAAGGCTCTCCAATCATCGGCTGGATCGAACTTCCTTACGAATCGTACGTCGACCGTGGATTTGGAGGAGGGAAATTGTTTTACTACAAAACCAACAGTAACTCGGGCTCATTCAATTTCTCGTTTGGGGTAAATAACCTCCAAGGCTTCGCCTTTACGTTCCAATCATCAAACTCCGGTTGGAATATGGAGTTTGCCGAATTTCACGCCGCAATTACTTATCAAGACGGCGATAATAACACGGCCTATCAAGATAATTACAATCTTGTTAATGGAAGCACCGTAGATGCACTCTACGCGAACACTCCAACCACCTATTCTTGGGTTCGGACGCAGGAATTGCTCGGCGAAGCAATTCGAAAAGTATCCGTGAACGTTAGTTTTGCGCATATGGGACGCATCTCCATGAATTCCATCACCGTATCCTGGAGTTGCTAAGCAACAAGCCCCACATCGCCACCCTGATTGGGTGGTTTTTTGATACCCCGGAATAAATAAAGGCTTTTCAAAATTTACTTGCCCACCTACTGGACAACCGGTTTTTGCAATTAGAGAATGATGGCTCTGAGACTTCTCGGTTTTTGAAAGCAAACCAAACCACTTCACAATAATGCAGATAAAGTATCACGATGTCTTCCTCTGCAAATTCAAAAGTGCTATATTATGATAGAAAGTGAGGACCGCCGCATGAATAGCAAATACCCGCGCGCAATCATAAAACTTAGGGCTAAACTGAACCTATCTCAGCAAGCCCTCGCCGACCTTCTCGGCGTTTCTTTCTCCTCGGTCAATCGCTGGGAGAAAGGGCATTTTGAGCCCACCGTCATCGCGAAGGAGAAACTGCGCGTCCTATTCAAGGAAAACAGCATCGATCTAGAGGAGGAAGACTGAGATGGAAAGGGAAATTTTCAATCTGGCCGACTTCGATTCCTATAAGGAAGATAATCGGCGCGAGGTCAAAAAAGCAAGCGGAGGCCTCCCCCACAGCCTTTGGGAAACCTATTCTGCCTTTGCCAATTCCTATGGCGGGGTCATCATTCTCGGCGTGGCCGAAAACCCGGACAAAACGTGGCAGACCACCGGCTTGAAAGATGAATCTAAACTGCTCAAAGAATTCTGGGATCTCGTCAACGACCCCAAAAAGGTCAACGTGTGCCTTTTGAAAGACGAGGATGTCAAGACCTATACTATCGATGGCGATGTCATTCTTGTGATTAAAGTCCCGAGGGCAGAGAGATCGCTTCGCCCCGTATACATTAACGGCAATCTCTTCGGCGGCACCTTCAAACGCAACCATGAGGGCGACTACCACTGCTCACGCCTGCAGATTAAATCCATGCTGCGCGATCAAGAAGAAGTGACGGCCGACATGGGCATCGTGTCTCATTTCGGATTGGAGGCTCTCAACGCGGAAAGCGTTAGCAGGTACCGCAACAATTTCCGCTCGCTCAAGCCAGCCCATCCGTGGGCGGAGTTGCCTGACGAAGAATTCCTCCAGCAAATCGGCGCCGCCAAGTTCGGCGAGGACGGCAAGTTGCATCCTACCGGTGCGGGTTTGCTAATGTTTGGAAATGAATATCAAATTGTTCAGGAATACAACGAGTACTTCCTCGACTACCGCGAGGTGCTCACACTCAATACAAGATGGACGGACAGAGTTCAATCCCAGTCCGGCGATTGGTCGGGCAACCTCTACGATTTCTTCTTCCGCGTCTTCAATAAAATCGCTCAAAACTTGAAGGTTCCCTTTAAACTCGACGGCGTTTTCCGCGTCGACGACACGCCAGTCCATGAGGCGATTCGCGAGGCGATGGTCAACTGTTTCACCAACGCGGATTTCTTCGTTCCGAGGGGAATCGTAATCCTGCTGGAAAACGGCATCTTGACCCTGCAAAACCCCGGCGACATCCGCGTAGGCAAGATTCAGATGATAAAAGGTGGCCAATCCGATCCTCGGAACAAGGGAATCATGAAGATGTTCAACTTGCTCGAAATCGGTGAACGAGCAGGATCGGGCATCGCAAAAATCCTCAAGGCTTGGGCGGAGCAAGGGTGGAGCGCACCGACTATCGAAGAAACCTTTGATAAAGTCGAACGGACGACGTTGACTCTTCCTCTGAGGAGCCTTGATGCCCAAAATGAGCCCCATGAGCCCCAAAATGAGCCCCAAAATGAGCCCCAAAATGAGCCCCAAAATGAGCCCCAAA
>OCTW011591820.1_pt1 | contig 15976 bp, 13 predicted proteins | sample 1539671 | NCBI WGS metagenome assembly OCTW01 (sample SAMN02144230, study PRJEB22623) | gut metagenome | biome: sheep rumen | host: Ovis aries | place: New Zealand
GAAGGCGGCATGGAGGAAAGTGCCCCGCCGCATGAAAGCCGCTTATAAGAATATCGAAGAAGAAATCGCGAACGCGGATGTGATCGTGGACGCGGTTTACGGATTCGGCTACCATGGAAATCTCATTGGCGAAGTCAGAAAAATCTTCCGGCTTGTCAACAGCTCAAGTGCCCGCATTTACTCGGTTGACATCAATTCCGGCGCCGAGGCGGATACCGGTTATTATGACCGGGATGCCATCAGAAGCGATGTCACCTTTGCGCTGGATTGTTACAAGCCGTTCCATATGCTGAGAAAGGATCATCATCTGTTCAGGAATGTGCAGCTGCTGGATCTTTCCCTGCCCCATGAAATTGTTTCTCCGTATCACGAAATGAACGAGGAGATTTTCTTTGAGAATTATCCCAGACGCCCCGAGGACGCATATAAGGGAACATACGGACACACGATGATCTGCGGAGGCTGCTATGGCATGGCCGGCGCGGTGATGCTCAATATCACCGGTGCGAAAACCGTCGGTGCCCCTTACATCGAAACAGCCCTTCCCGAAAGCATCTACACCATCGCGGCTTTGAAACATACCACCGCTGTATATCATCCGTTCGGATACAATACCGCCCAGGATGTGGTGGCGGATACGCTGACGCGTGCTTCGGCTGCGGCCTTCGGTTCCGGCGCTGTATATATGGAACGCAAGAAGGAATGCATGGACCTGATCCTGCAGAACAGTCAGGGACCGGTCGTGCTGGATGCGGAAGCACTGCGCATGTTTGTGCATAATACATATCTGCTGCGGTTTGTGAAATGCCCGGTCATCATGACACCTCATATCGGCGAATTTGCCGCTTTGATCAATCACCCGGCTGAAACGGTTGAGCGCCACCGCATGGAATACGCTTCCTGCTTTGCGAAAGAGAACAATGTCATTCTCGTTCTCAAAGGTCCCAATACCATCGTTGTCTCGCCTGCCGGGGATATCTATATCAACCAGAGCGGCAACGAGGCGCTTGCCCAGGCGGGCAGCGGGGATGTCTTATGCGGCATGATCGCGGGCATGTGCACGATTGTCAAGGATGTATACAAAGCGGTCACGATGGCGGTCTGGCTGCATGGACATCTTGCGGATCTAGGCAGAGAGGAATATGCGGCAGAGACGTTTGATCTGGAAAGCTTCCCCGCCATTATGAACAGGCTGCTCAAAAAGCACGGATATTGACATTTGTTAAGTTTTCAGAGAATTTACACATATGTTCGGTTCACGAACATATGTTTTTGTTTTACAATTTTTGTAGTTTCAAAAAAAATGAGGCTTGTATGACGAAATACAGACCGCAGGTCATCACTACAAAAGACGCGAAGAAACAGGTGAACCGCTTCGGAATCTCACTTGTGATATATATCTTTATCAATCAGATGCTATGGTACGGGATCGGATTCCTGAAGAGCTACTATCCGGAAGCTCTTCTCGGTTTTGATCCGGATCTCGTGATTATGGTATTTTTTATCGTGACGCTGCTGATTGCGGGATTCGGACTGTTCCGGATTTCATCCAAAGCGCTCGATCTGGATATCAAGGACTATCTGAGAAAGCCGAAGATCAGCGCAAAGCGGTGGATCACCCTGATCTGTCTTTGCATCGGCATCACCTATCTCTCGACTGCCGTTGCCACCTTCTTCCGCTTCCTGCTGCATCCCGCTTCGGGTGCATATGCCTTTGTCGGATATTTCACCACACCTCTGAACATCATCAAAAACGCGGTTTACTTCCTGCTGTTTGTGCTGATCAAACCGCTTTGCGATGAATATGTGTTCCGCGGTGTCATCCAGAGACAGCTCGGCCATTACAACCGCTACTTCGGTGTGCTGGCTTCCGCTTTCCTTTATGCGCTTGCCTCACCAAGTCTGACCGATGCCATTCCGGCATTCTTCTCCGGATGGTTCCTGGCGCTTGTCACATACCGCTATCATTCGATCATTCCCGCCCGCCGGATTCATATCGCAACCGCCTTCTTCGCATGGCTGATTGCGGTGATTCCCGATCAGTTTGTGATCATTCCGACGATTCTGACCGCACTGGTTTATATCATCGGGGCAGCCAGTCTGATCGGCAGCAAACTGAACTTCCACATTTCATCCAGCGGCGCGCTCAACGGCAAATTATGGAAGACGCTGTTAAGCAGCTTCACCATCATCCTGAGCATGATTCTCTTCATTGCCGGATGTGTGCTCTCCTTCTTCATCGTCTGAAAAAGCGGTTTGCAAACCGCTTTTTGTTTACCATTTGTTGGCGACCTTCTCGGCGAAACCGGGAAGGTTTTTGATTTCAAAGGGACTGCCGTCATCGAGAATTACCGTACCGCTGAACCTGCCGAACACCTGGTGCTGATCGGAGCGGATCAGTTTGAGATCGATCAGGGCCGCCCTGTCAATGACGGGTTCAAAATCAAGACTCAGCCTGCCGTCATCAGAGGTGAAGGTCCATGGCTTCATGAAGTCCTCGCTGCCATCCTCTTTGAAAGGAATGTTGAATGTCACCTGGGAAAGCTTGTGTGCTTTGCCATCCACAAACACCATATTCTCGCTGGCTGCGGAAGTATCGCCGAAGCCGTAGCCGAGATTGAATCCGAAGCGTTTTCCGTTCTGCATACCGGAAGCGCTTGACCAGTACCATGTGTTGGAATAGGTCCAGACACCCCTGCCCCAATCCAGCACGCCAAAGGCGCTGTCTGCTTCAAAGCGGTAGCCGTCATTGCCGATGGACACATAGCCCTGCGCTCTGAGACAGTTGATCTTCTGATTGTAGTAGAAGGCTTTTGGATCTTCCTTATACGGGGTGGCGATGACCATGGAATCTTCCGGCACATCATCCAGAATCAGATCCGCGGTAAGTGTCTTTCCGTCTTTGAAGTCTTTGTAGTTGACCCGCAGATGGCGCTTCTGGCCGTTGTTGCCGAAGATCATGTTCAGGTTTTTGTTATGGAAGCTGACATTGCCGCTGATGGATGAGGAAGGCAGATTCAGCTTGCCCATGGGCATCAGGATGATCTCGCTTTTTGTGGTCTCTTCAGGCTTGTCCAGATCGATCCATGACACACTCTCAAGCCCCATATAGGAGTTGTCCGAAATGGTCAGGGCCAGTGCACGTCTGCCGTCGCTGATCAGATAATAGTCCCACTCCTTGATGCGCATGGGATTGGCTTTGATGTCTTTCCTTCTGTATTCCCTGATCAGTGATGTGGCATAGCCGGCTTCAATGAGTTCCCCTTTGTGATTGAGCAGCGCTCCCTTTTCAATGATTTGTTTCTGCATATGATTCTCCCCCTTTTACGGATGAAAAAACCGGATGAAACCATATGACATCCGGTCATTCTTAATATTTAAACATTCAGGATATCGGCTTTGACATGCTTCATGCGCTGTCTGGAAAGCTCCTGCACGCACAGCATCATACCGCCGACAAACATATATTCGATCACATCATCAACCTTGATGAGTTTGGGAATGTACTCCTCCTGCACCACTTTGGCAATCTCTTCCCTGAGCATCGCCAGATCATATACCATATCGCAGTAAATGACGATCACTTCCGGATCAAAGGTCGCGGTCAGCGAGATCAGATATTTCGCCACGATCTCAAGGGTTCCCTCCGGTGTTTTCAGCAGTTCATCGGGATCCGCGCTGTAAAGGGTGATGCGGTGGATGTACTGCATCTCACCGGCAAGATTGCACTGTCCGGTGTAAAGACTGCCGTTGATCACATTGCCCACACCGGCGGTTCTGGCCGCATGGGGATGGAAGTAGAAGCTGAGATTTCTGGTCTTCTTCTGTAAACCGTAATAGCCAAGGGCCATCGCGTTTGCGTCATTGACAAACAGGATGCGGATGCCGTACTTCTCGCGGAAGCGGGTTGCCACATCGACATCGAAGATGCCTGCGGAACGGAAGGTCATATGGCCGTTGACAAAGACACCGGGTGAATTGATGCACACCATCTCGATGCCCGGGAAACGGGCAAACTCAAAGTCGAGCATATCCTCAAGGTCGAGGATTTCAAATTTGCTCTTGATGACCTCATCCTGGTGGGTGACCGTGCCGGCATCGTAAATTCTGTAGACAAAGCGGATCGCGGCATATTCAACGATGATCGAGATGATCAGCATGCGCGGGGTATGCTTGAATTCCATCCGCTCAGCCGGCAGCATCTTCTCTTTGATCTGTCTTTCATTCTCATCAATCGTGCTTCTGACAAAACGCAGGAAGCCGCTGACATCATAGGAGCCGAAGATTGATGTCGGAATGACCCGGACAATCTTGTTTGAGAGGATTTCCTTCACCTTGTCATAATCAAAGCCGATCTGCGGCGCGAGAAGGATCACATCATTGTCATAGCCTTTGACATAAAGGTTGTTATAGGAGACCGCGCTGAATTCAAAATCCAGATTCAGCAGGTTGCTTGCGCTTTTGAGTTTTTCAAGGAAGTAATGGGTTGTGATGCCGCTTGAGCAGCATAACAGCACTTTGGTGACCGTGGAGGTCTTCTGTTTCAGAACAACCGAAACCATCTCCTCAAACAGTCCCTTGGCATGATTCATATCCTTGAGTTCAAAATGCAGGTAGAAAACCGCGTCGGTGGTGATCTTGTTGACGACGCTCATTTCAACGATATTGAAGTTTTCAAGCGGATAAAAGGCCACTGTCCCTTCGGCATAATCCGTCGAGACGGAAATGTGCTCATATTTATCCTTGTAGAAGCTGATCTCGTACTCGCTGCTGCGGTGGGAAAGACACCATTCCCTGTATTCTTTCAGCAGTGCCAGGTTCTTCTCATCATCCATACTTCACTTACTCCTGTCTTTATTTTACACCAGCGGAAGTTTTCAGACCACGATGATCAGAAAAAAGAGGCTCCGGCATGCCGGAACCTCTCCATATGAATATTTTACTCGTTGAATTTGAACACTGCGCAGCCATAAGGCGCCAGTTTGTATTCAATGCGGTTGGGCTGTCCGTCGCATTCGCCCGCCTTGGCGGTGTATGCGGTCTTCTTGCCCGATTCCTTTGTGACAGCGCCATCCTGGTCAAAGATCAGGGTGTATCTGCCCTTCTTGGGTGCGCCGACCATGTAGTCGCTTCTTTCCATCGGTGTGAAGTTGACCACGAACAGCAGGCTGTTCTTGCCGGTGCCGTCTCTTCTGATGAAGGAGAAGATGGAGCGTGCGGCGTCATCCGCGTTGATCCACTTGAAGCCTTCCCAGGAATCATCCAGTTTGTACATTGCCGGATACTTCGTGTACATGTGGAGCAGATCTCTCATGAAGTTCTGAACGCTCCTGTTGAGCGGCTCATCGCATAGCCACCAGTCCAGCTGAACCTTTTCATCCCATTCATGGTACTGGGCGAAATCCTGGCCCATGAACAGCAGCTTCTTGCCGGCGTGGCCGAACATGAAGAGGTATCCGCACTTGAGGTTGGCGAACTTGTCGACCTCGAAGCCGGGCATCTTGTTGATCATCGAACACTTCAGATGCACAACCTCATCATGGGAAAGCACGAGAATGTATTTCTCACTGGTCGCATAGCTCATGCCGAAGGTCATCTTGTTGTGGTTGTCCTTGCGGAAGAACGGATCAAGCTTCATGTAATCCAGGAAGTCATGCATCCAGCCCATGTTCCATTTATAGGTGAATCCGAGACCGTCATTCTCGGGTTTTTCAGTAACCTTGGGCCATGCGGTGGATTCTTCGGCGATGATGATGGTGCCGTCCTTGCGGCCGCGGATGACGGAGTTGAGATGCTTGAAGAACTCAATCGCATCGAGGTTTCCGTTTCCGCCGTATTTGTTCGGAACCCACTGGCCTTCCTTGCGGCCGTAGTCCAGATACAGCATGGAGGCAACCGCGTCCACACGCAGTCCGTCGATATGATATTCGTCATACCAGTACAGGGCGTTGCCGATCATGAAGTTGAGCACTTCGGGTTTGGAATAGTCGAAGCACTTGGTGCCCCAGTCGGGATGCTCGCCCATTCTCGGATCGGCATATTCATACAGCGGTTCGCCGTCGAAATCCGCAAGACCATGGGCGTCTTTGGGGAAATGGGCGGGAACCCAGTCGAGGATGACGCCGATGTTGTGCTGGTGCAGATAGTCAACCAGATACATGAATTCCTTCGGTTCGCCATAGCGGCTGGTCGGTGCGTAGTAGCCGGTCACCTGATAGCCCCATGAGCCGTCGAACGGATATTCGGCAATACCCATCAGTTCCACATGGGTGTATCCCATGTATCCGCAATAGTCGACCAGTTCCTTCGCATACTGGGTGTAGTTCAGGAAGCCGTCCTTGTAGTCGGTGTTGTCATTCTTGAACCAGGAGCCCAGATGGCATTCATAGATGGCCATGGGTTCGGAGAAGGTTCTCTTCTTCGCCCTTTCGCTCATCCACTTTTCATCGTTCCAGTAATAGCCGTCGATATCCGCTGTCTTGGATGCGGTGCCGGGACGGAATTCAGCCGAGAATGCATAGGGATCCGCTTTGTAGAGGATATTCCCGCTCTTTGTCTCGATCGCGAATTTATAGAGTTCGCCATATCCCATGTCGGGCATGAAGCCTTCATAGACTCCGCTGTTTTCCAGCGGCAGCATATAGTTGGCGGAAGGATTCCAGCCGTTTCTGTCACAGACGATCGAAACCGCTTTTGCATGAGGCGCCCACACGGCAAAATGCATGCCGTTTCTGCCTTCGTGAACGGCATGGTGCGCACCCATCTTCTTGTAAACCTTATAGTCTCTTCCCGCGTTGATGAGATAGCGGTCAAAACCGGTCAGGAATACCGGATCAAGCGGCTGTTCCTGTTTCTTCTCAGCCTTGTTGCGGACCGTCTTCTTCACTGCGGTCTTTTTCACCGCGGCTTTCTTTTCCGCTGTCTTAGCGGCTGCTTTCTTCGCCGTAGCCTTCTTTGCGGCGGTTTCTTTCACAGCCTTTTCTTTATCAGCCATACAACCTCCTGTCAAATCATCTGCTGATTTATGATTATCGAATGAATTGATTCATTTCTATATGTCTATTGTAAAACATTCCGGCGCCTTCAACACATCAATTTGTCAGTGATTCACTGCATTTCCATGCAGAAAAACAGATGACCGGGGATGAAAAAAGCACTGACCGTGAAAGATCAGTGCGAAGCTTCTCAATGCCATTTGAATACGGCAAGTCCATAGATGTATACAAAGAGAATAATGGCGGGAACCACAAACCGGAACAGCGGTTTCATGCGCGGACTGATTTTGATGCCGGTGCCCTCATTTGCCTCTTTCAGGAAATTGTCCCAGCCCCAGCCGGACTCATTGCAGCAGAAGAGACAGAGGATGAGCGAACCGAGCGGAAGGATGTTTGTCGAAACCAGAAAGTCCCAGAAATCAAGCCAGGAGGAGCCCGGCGCAAACGGTTCAAAGTGCCATACACTGTAGCCGAGTGCCGTTGTCAGCGCAGAGAGGAACACACCCGCAGCACATACAAGACTGCCCTTGGGACGGCTCCATCCGGTCAGTTCCCTGACCATTGCCAGGATGTTTTCACACACACCGAGCACGGTGCTCATCGCCGCGAAAACCATGAAGAGGAAGAAGAGCGCTCCCCAGAGTCTTCCTGCTGCCATATGGGTGAAGACGGTGGCCATGGTGTCAAACAGAAGCGACGGACCGTTGCCCACTTCAATGCCATAGCTGAAACAGGCCGGGAAGATGATCAGTCCCGCAATCAGCGCCACCAGAGTGTCAAGCAGAATGACATGCAGGGCCTCACCGGTCAGAGAACGCTGCTTGTCGATATAGGATCCGAAGATGGCCATTGATCCCATGCCTAGGGACAGTGTGAAGAAGGCCTGGTTCATCGCCGCGGCCGCAACCTTTCCGTTGATTTTGGAAAAGTCGGGAACCATATAGAAGCGAAGACCTTCCCTTGCCCCGGACAGGCTCAGGCTGTGAAGAGCGAGAACACCCATCAATACAAGAAGCGAGATCATCATCACTTTCGTGATTCTTTCAAGACCGTTCTGCAGATTGAAGCTCAGTACTGCAAAGGCAAAGACGACCGTGAGCAGCAGGAAGAAGACATTGATGCCGGGATTGGTGATCATCGGCACAAAGCCGAGGGAATCCATACTGCCGCTGAGGAATTTCCAGAAATAATACATCATCCATCCGCACACAACCGCATAGAACGCCATCAGTGCGACATTGCCAAGCAGACACACATAACCCCACAGTCCCCACTTGGCTCCTTTTTTCTGAAGCTTCTGAAACATCTGGACGGGCGAGCTCTGGGAAGCTCTGCCCACGGAGAACTCCATGACCAGCACGGGCAGACCGAGCACGATCAGAAACGCGATATAAAGCAGCACAAAGCTGCCGCCGCCATACTGTCCGCACATCCACGGAAATTTCCACACATTGCCGCAGCCGATCGCGCATCCGGCTGAAAGCATGATAAAGCCAAGACGGCTTGATAATCTTTCTCGATTCATAAAACACCTCTGAATCTGTCCATGATCTGAACAGAATGAACAGTCTGAATAAAAAGCAGACTTTTTCAATTATCCCACAATCCGTGCAAAACGGGCATACAAATTGAAAAAGACGGCCCATGTCCGTTTGATGGATGTGTGACCGTCTTTATATAAATGATTAAGCTGCGTGTTCCCTGAGATAGGCAACGATGGCTTCCTTGGCGTCCGCTTTGCAGGGTTTGCACTTGTCGATGGTGCTCTCCCCTTCCACGAGCTTGGCAGCCATACCCGCACAGCCGGGATTTCCGCAGCCGCCGCAGTTGTAGCCCGGCAGCATGGCAAGAACATCCTCGACTCTGTGGTCTTCCTCAACATAGAGCTTGACGCTTGCAATGCCGAGAAGAACACCGATGACGCCGCCGAGAACAAGCATCAGCAATACCGCTTTAATGATCTCCATTTTCTTCCTCTTTCATTTCCAAAAATTTGCTGCGCAGAGCACAATCGCCGATCCCGCATGCGGCGCAGTCGGGTTTGAGATTCTCGCATCCTTCGGGAACAGGTGTCTGCTTGTTGCGGATGTAGAGAAACGCATTGAGGCCGACCAGCGTGAGCGTGATCAGAATTGCGATGACTGTACTCATGGCTTAAACCAGACCCGCCAGTGACGAGAACGCCAGCGCCATGATGGCAGCGATGATGAAGGCGATCGGGTTGCCCTGGAATGCCTCCGGAACATCGTTTCCTCTGAGACGTTCACGGATGGTGGAGAAGATGCAGAGCATCAGCATGAATCCGGCCGGAACACCGATCGAGTTCACGATTGTCTCAAGCAGTGTGTATTCCTGTGTGATGTTGTCAAGAGCAACATAGAGAACCGCGCAGTTGGTTGTGATCAGAGGAAGATAGATACCCAGTGACTTGTACAGTGCCGGGCTGTTCTTCTTGATGAACAGTTCAACAAACTGAACGAATGCGGCGATGACCAGAATGAAGCAGATCAGCTTCATGTATTCCAGATGCAGCGGAGCCAGAACCGCGTAATACAGTCCATAGGAGAGCACCGATGCGCAGAATACGACGAAGATAACCGCGAGTCCCATACCGACAGCGGAATTCATGGATGTGGAGACACCCATGAACGGGCACATGCCGATGAACTTGGAAAGGATGATGTTATTGATCAGCATTGCGCTGATGAACAATGTAAACAGGTTCATAATTCAGCACTCTTCTCCTTTTTCTCAACATTGGCCTTGAAGGCGGAAACCGCAGCCGCAAGACATGCGAATGTGATAAACGCGCCGAACTGTTCCTTGAAGAACGGCAGCTCGAATCCCTCCGGAATCAGTCTGATCGAGAAGACCTCCGCGTTTGTGAACGGATTGGAGAGTGAGAGGACGCCAGTTCCCAGGATCTGTCTGAAGAAGGACATTGTCAGAATGCTCAGTGTGTATGAGCATCCCATGGTCAGACCGTCGAGAATCGAAGGTCCGATCGGGTTCATGGAAGCGAAGGCTTCCGCTCTTCCCAGGATGATGCAGTTGACGACGATCAGGTCAATGAAGGCGCCAAGTGCGGAATACAGGGAAGGTGTGTAGGCCTGGATGATCATTCCGACGATTGTGACCAGAGTTGCGATGATAACAATGTATACCGGAATGTGAATGTCAGCCGGTGTCAGGTTCCTGATTGAGGAAACGAGAATATTCGATAATGTCAATACGATGGTGACCGCAATGCCCATACCGATGGCATTGTTGATATTGGTCGTGATGGCCAGTGCCGAGCAGATGCCCAGGTACAGACCAAAGACCGGGTTTTCAACCAGCAGTCTGGTGAACAGACTCTGTTTCTTTGCTTTCTTTTCGCTCATAAGGTCCTCCTGTTATTTGCCCGCTGCCATGTTCAGAGCGGCAGCTGCCATTGCCCGGATGGATGCGCTGGTCATGCTGGCGCCGGCGGTTGCGTCAACGCTGCTTTCCAGTGTCGCGCCTTCATAGCGGGCAAGCTCTTGCGCTGTGGTGGCTGTGTCGCCGACACCCGGAGTGTCGTTGAATTCAGTCACTTCGATGGATTTGACTGTTCCGGTTGTTGTATCAACTGTGACATAAGCCTTGTTGACACCCTGATAGCCGGTGGCTTTGCAGTCGTAAACAAACGCTGTTTCATCAAGGTTTGTATAGACAATGCAGCCTGCTTCTCTGTCCGAGAAGTCCTCGCTGCCGATGCCGCTTCCGCTGGCTGCTGCATCACCTGCACCCGGAGTCAGTTCGGTTCCGGTTGCCAGGCTTAATGCGTTGGCTGCCATTGCGCGTAAGGAGCGTGAGGTCATGCTGGCGCCGGTTGTGGAGTCAATCATGTCGTTCAGGCCCTTGCCGCTGTAGCGGGCAAGCTCAGCGTCAGTTGTTGCGGTGTCGCCGACACCCGGTGTGTCGTTGAATGCGGTAACGGCAATCGAAACGATTGTGCCGCTTTCAAGATCAACGGTGACGTCAGCTTCATTGGTTCCTTCAAAGCCCTTGGCTGTGCAGTGGTAAACGGCTGTCTTGCCGTCGTTGGAGACTTCCTCGACCGTTACACCGGTGGCGGAGTAATCCTCATTGGCAAGCGGCTGGGGCTTTGCGGGTTCAGGTGTGGCTGCCTGGGCATTGGGATCATAGGAGATTCCCTGCAGATCGTTGAAGATCGCCTTGGCTGCGTCGATACCCTTCTGAACCGCGGTGGATGTCAGGGTTGCGCCGGACAGCAGCGGAATCGGATCGGAGGATGTCAGAGACTTGATCTGATCGCTGTATTCCTGCTCGAATGCGCGGGCACCGATGCCGGAAGTTTCCTGCTGTTCAAGAGCGGTATATCCGGAGATCGCGCCGTCATTGTCGAAGCCGACCATGAACGTGAAGCCGTTGGAGTTATAACCGATACCATGAAGTGTGAAGATATATCCCTTGCCTTCCGCCTCATAGATGCCGTCGATGAGACCTGTCTCGTCCTGGGCGATATATTTTTCAGTGACATCATTGAAGGTTGCGCCGGGATAGATTTCCTCCAGGCTTGCCTTGATGGTTGCCAGAGCGTTCTCAGCGATAACCGGAGCCGTGATCGCGTTGGCAACAGAGAGAAGAAGTCCGCACACGGCACAAAGAATGCCGAGCAGTCCTGCCTTGTAAAGAGCGGAATCCTGATTCAGTTTCTTCATCTTCCTGCCCTCCTTACTTTCCCGCGGCCATGTTCAGTGCTTTGGCTGCCATGGCTCTGAGCGATCCGCTGGTCATGCTGGCGCCGGCGGTCGCGTCAATCGTTGAGTTGATCGTTGCGCCTGCATAGCGGCCAAGCTCATCCGCGGTTGTGGCTGTGTCGCCGACACCCGTTGTGTCATTGAATTCAGTCACTTCGATGGATGTGATGGTTCCCTTGGAAGCGTCAACGGTGATGGTTGCCTTGTTGGTGCCTTCAAAGCCCTTGGCGCTGCAATGATAGACATAGGCTGCCTCATCGGTATTGCTCCAGACGCGGCATGCCGCCTCATTGGCTGAGAAGTCTTCCAGAGCCATGCCTGCGGGTTCTCCGCTCACATCGGCAGGTGTGTCTGCCGGAGTTGTGTCAGCGGCGACCTTGTCGAGTGTCATACCGACGCCGAAGGCTGCGAGAATGATAACGATGGATGTGTAGACAACCTTGCGTCTGATCAGAACCTGGTTCTTGATCTGGTTGCCGTCGACCAGTTTGTCGATGGCCGGTGTCAGCATATTCATCAGCAGGATGGAGAACAGCACGCCGTCAGGCAGATTGCTCTTCCATCTCAGAATCAGTGTGAGGGCCGCGCATCCGACCGCGAATACCATACGTCCGGGAATCGTGATCGGGGTGGTGACCGGGTCTGTCATCATGAAGACTGTGCCGAAGAGAACACCGCCGGAGATGACATTGAAGATTGCGTAGTTGATGCCTGCGCCTTTGATCAGACCGACAACCAGTGAAATGCAGAAGACGGTGATCAGGTAAGTGACGGACAGATGCCAGTCAATGTCCTTTCTCCATAAGAGATAGGCGCCGCATAAGAGGATCAGGACTGCGCAGCTGCCGCCGATGACGCTCGGATAGGAACCGAGCAGCAGTCCGCCCCAGCCGCCGTAGCCTTTGATGAGATTGCCCATCGCGCTGGATGAGAGGATCCAGTTATTGGAATTCATCGCTGCCATCGGGGTGGCGCCAGAGAAGACATCCGCTGTAACGGCTGCCGCCTTGGAGCCTGCGAAGCTGTTCATGATCAGCGCTTCGCCGAAGGCTGCCGGGTTGAAGATATTCTGACCGAAGCCGCCGAATACGAGCTTGCCGATGATGATTGCCATCACGGTGCCGACAAACAGTGCGTAATAGGAGACATCCAGTCTTGTGATCAGGGTGAGAATCAGGGCTGTGACCCAGCTGAAGGAATGTTTCAGTTCCTTCTTGACGTCATAGCCGCGCAGTTTGAAGTAGACCGCCTCCGTGCCGATTGCGGCAACATGGGAGACCAGAGTCATCATGATGACTCTGAAGCCGTAAGCAGGTCCATAGGCGATGCCGTAGTAGACAGCCGAGAAGAGAACCACTGCCCATAAGCACATGGAGAGATCGAGCATGATCCCGACTGTGGACTGGGTGTTGCGGTAGTTCGGCGAAGGCTTGAATGTGAATTTCATTATTTCTTTGCCTCCTTCTCTTTTGCTCTGATTGTCTGTCTGGCTCTGATGAAGTTCTTCGCCCTTCTGACATTTTCGGTGACGTCAATCTTGGAAGGACAGATCCATGTGCACATACCGCACTCGATGCAGTCCATGACGGAAAGTTTCATGATTTCAGCTTCGTCGAAGATCGCCGCGCTCATGGCGATACGGACCGGCTGCAGTCCGGACGGGCATGTCTCTGTGCAGCGTCCGCAGCGCAGGCACTTGACCTCTTCCTTGGGCTTGTTGATCAGCACGGTCAGACCGTTGTTCTGCGGCATGATGACAAACTTGTCATTGGGGATTGTCTTACCCATCATCGGGCCGCCGGCAATCAGAAGAACATTGTCTGTTCCATCTTTGTAGCCGCCCACCGCATCGATGATTGTGCTGGCGCGGGTGCCGACCGGAACATAGACGTTCTGCGGATTGTTGAGGGCATCGCCGGATACGGTCACATACTTGTGGGTGATCGGCATGCCGTTGTCAATCGCGTTGCCAAGCGCGATGGCGGTTGAAGCGTTGTTGAGAATGCAGCCGGCCTCGATCGGCAGCTTGTCATATCTCTTCTTTGTCAGCTGGTAAACGAGTGTTCTTTCCCAGCCCATCGGATACAGATCCGGAACGGTTCTGATTTCAATCGGTGTTCCGGCAAATGTCTTTTTCAGATCTTCAATCTGTTCCTTCTTGTCCTCCTTGATGGCCACGCATCCCTTCGCGGCTTTGGAGAGCTTGAACAGCGCGAGTGTGCCTGTTTTCAGAAGGTCGAGATTCTCCTCGATATTCTTGTAGTCCGCGGTCAGATACGGTTCGCATTCAACCGCGTTGACGATGAACAGGTCAACATTTTCGGGTTTGAGGTACTTGACGTAGGTCGGGAAACCGGCGCCGCCAAGGCCGAGCATACCTGCGTTTTTGACAAAATCAAGCAGTTCCTCCCAGCTTGCTTTTTCCGCATCAAACGGTGCGAATGCACGGACTTTTTCGTGTTTATGATCGTTCTGGATGCACAGGTGCTCCGCCTGTCCGAGTCCGGATGTCATAAACTTTTCGATGCCTGTCACCGTGCCGGATACAGGCGAAAAGAGCGGAAGATAAAAATGATCATTTCTCTCCGCGATTTTTGTGCCGATTTTTACTTCATCACCGACGGAGACACATGCCTTGCAGGGGGCATTGCCGTTGACAAGAGGAATCCAGACCTGGTCGGGATCTATTGTTTTCAATACATCCTTGTGTTTGGTCAGATCCTTATGTCCGTCCAGGCGATGATTCATCGGTCCTGTGAGAATTGACATAATGTGATAACCCTTTCTGTTCCCTTAATTAACATCGTTTATTATATCATCGATTACACCTTATGACATGCTTATCACTTGTGAGTATTTGAACTTGCTGTTTTTATGGTATACTCCTGTCTATGAGTAAAAAATCAATCGCAGCGGCGCTGCTCGCAGCCGCTTTCACATGTGCATGCGCGGATGAAAAACCTGCGCCTGAAACCGAGCTCATCAAATACACCAACCTTTCCGTGGATGCCGGCTTCGACACGGTTTACCAGCTCACCGAATTCGGCACTGACCGCGATGGGATGGAGGCGTGTTTCCGTGATACGGAAGACATGTTCAGACAGTTCAATGATCTCTTCGATATCTACAACGATTATGATGGTGTGAACAATCTTAAAACGATCAATGACAATGCCGGAAAACAGCCTGTCAAAGTGGATCGGCAGATCATTGACATGCTCAAGGAGGCGAAGGAATTCGCGGAAATCTCCGACGGCGCCTTTGATATCACGATCGGCTCCGTGCTAAGGGTATGGCATGAATACCGCGACGCGGGCATCGTTCTCAATTCCAAAGGAAAGAACGCTCCCCTGCCAACGGATGAGGAGCTTGAAAAAGCTGCACAGCACTGCGGATGGCAGTATGTGGAAATCGATGAGGAAAACAGCACCGTATTCATTACTGATCCGGATGTGTCGCTGGATGTCGGCGGTATCGCCAAGGGCTTTGCGGCAGAGCGGATCGGCGAATATATGGATGAGACCGATGTTGCTTACGCCACTGTCAATGCCGGCAGAAACATCCGCACGGTCAGACCGAAAGCAGACGGAACTCCCTGGATCATCGGCATCGCCAATCCGGCGGACGGATCAGGCATCTACTGCACGGTTGAGATGGACGGAACCGGTTCGTTTGTGACCAGCGGCGATTATGAAAGATTCTTCAAAGGCGAGGACGGAAAGATTTATCACCACATCATCGATCCCGCAACGCTGAAACCTGCTGATTATTATCACAGTGTTTCCATCGTCACACCCGACTCTTCGGCGGCCGACTGTCTTTCCACCACCCTCTTCACTTTAAGCATTGAGGATGGAAAGAAAGTGCTTGAGGCATACAGGAAGAAAACCGGCGATCCTGCCGAAGCCATCTGGATCATGGATCCGGACAAGACACAGGATCAGGAAGGAAAACTGTCCGGCGGATACTGGTGCGTATACAGCGAAGGCATTGAGGGACGCATCACCTTCGCCCAATAAACATATGAAAAGTCAGAAGATACTGATGACAATTCAGTTCTCCTGACTTTTTTGCTTTCTAGTACCAGAGATAATTCATGAACACGGGGATTTGTTTCTCCCAATCCGCTTCACAATGCCGTCCGCCCCATTGGAAATACAGATAGGTTGAAGCGCCTTTGGCCATCAGTTCCCGCTCGAACTTGCGCACGCTGCGGGCTTCCCTGGTGTCATATTC
>OCTW011504241.1_pt1 | contig 15974 bp, 14 predicted proteins | sample 1539671 | NCBI WGS metagenome assembly OCTW01 (sample SAMN02144230, study PRJEB22623) | gut metagenome | biome: sheep rumen | host: Ovis aries | place: New Zealand
CATTAATATTAAATTTCATAATTTTAATATATCTTAATTTTCTATTAACTCTTAAAAATGTATTAAAATCATCTTTATCTTCATTAGTTAATTCATTAAAAATACTAATATCCTTTTTATAATACATATTTGAATATATAGCTAAATGATTATCTTCCATAAAAGGAGAAATATAAAATACTTCAGAATGAGTAGTAACATTTATACCATTCTTATCTAATAATTCAAACATATAATTAGGAATAGTAAACACATCCAAAAACTTAACTGTCCCAAATCTTAATATTTCTTCATATACTTCATATAAAAAAGTTTCTTGCTTCTTAATCTTAATACTAACAATTTTGACTTTTCTAAAATAAGGTAATAAGAATAAAGCTAAAGAATTACTTTGAAATACTAAAGTATCTATTTTATTCATTTCACATAACTCATTAAAAAATGGAAGTACAATATTAATATTTTCTTTTAAATAATCATCAGAAAACACAATCTCTTCATTAGAAATAATATTAGTGTTCATAAGATCTTCTCTTATTATTTGATTATGTTTATAAGAAATTAGTAAAGAATTATCTTGAATAGAAATAACAATTTTTTTCAATTTATCCTTCACCACCTTATTATCATTCTAAAAATACTATATCACAAAATTTACATCCTAAGTAAAAATAACTAGCAAGAAAAAAAATATATGCTATAATTTTATTATAGAAGGAGAGTATAAAATGAAGAAAAGAATATTTTTATCTTTAGCAATCGCAGCATTTGCATTAGTATTTGCCACAAATGTTAATGCAGCAACAATCTTTGGATCTAATGCAGCTATTACTGAAGCTACAACTGATGCTCAAACTACAATTGGACAAAATGGTATTACTCTAACAGCAGTTGGAGGAAAGTACACAGCATATATTGGAGTTAAAGGTGCAAGCGCAGGATCATTAAAAACTGCACGTTTTACTGTAGTTACTTCAAATGGATATTCAATTGATACTAAAACAGGCGTAGTTGGTTCTGGATCTTACAAACTTTCATCAGTTGAGCTTGTAAAAACTGATTCTACAACTGGCAAAAAATATTACTATGTTACTTTAACTAGTACAACTGGTATGCCTGCTTCAACTGGTTACTCAAAAGACAACCAAATTGCTACAATAACATATCAAGCTTCAACAACTGCTACAGGTGACTGTTCTTTAGAATTAAGCCCAGCATGTTCTAAAACATCAACAGGTGCATACTATTGTAAAGATGGAAGCAATTGTACTCAAGAAATGTTCGAAGAACAATGTGAAGCTAAAGTAAGTACTTGTAAAGTTGAAACTGGTAAAGACGGACAAAAAGTATACTACGATGCTAATGGTAATGTAACTACTGAAGCTGACTACAATGCAAATTGTACAAAAGCTGAAAATCCAGAAACAGGATCTTACTTACCAGTAGCTATTATTGCTTCTGCATTAGTAGTAGCTGTAGCTACAATCGTAATTACTAAACGTTCAAAAATTTATCACGTTTAATAAATTAGAATAGTCTTAAGACTATTCTTTTTTTATTGGAACTAAGTTATAATACTTTTGAGTGATGATTATGAAAGATATAAAAGGATTAACAACAAAAGAAGTAACAGAAAGAATTGAAAAAGGACAAGTAAATATAAGTGATATTCCTAAAACTAAAACTATAAAACAAATAATAAAAGATAACTTATTTACTTACTTTAATTTTTTGAATTTAGCATTAGCTATTTCAGTTTTAATAGCAGGTTTAATAAATAATAACTTCTTTGGAAGTTTAAAAAACTGTTTATTTGTAGGAGTAATTATAGTTAATACTATTATTAGTACTATAGAAGAAATAATATCTAAAAAAATAACAGATAAATTATCAATTATTTCAGAAACAAAAGTTACTGTTATAAGAAATGACAGCGAACAAATAATATCCTATGAAGATGTAGTAGTAGATGATATTATTAAACTTACTCTAGGCCATCAAGTAGTAGCAGATTCAGTTATTATAGATGGTACAGTAGAAGTAAATGAATCATTTCTAACAGGTGAAGCAGATAATATTTCTAAAAAGAAAGACGATAATATATTATCTGGCTCATTTATTACATCTGGTACTTGCTATGCTAAAGTAACAAACGTTGGTAAAGATTGTTATGTATCAAAGATTTCAAAAGAAGCAAAATACGATAAAAAAATAAACTCAGTTATAATGGAATCATTTGAAAAACTATTAAGAGTTTTATCAGTGCTATTAATTCCAATAGGTATAGTAATGGCATTCTCTCAATTTGCTATTACTAAATCAGCAGGTGACTCAATTTATGCAACCGTAGCTGCACTAATTGGTATGATTCCAGAAGGACTAGTGCTTTTAACTTCATCAGTCATGGCAGTTGGAGTTATAAAGCTTTATAGAAGACATGTATTAGTTCAACAACTATATGCAATAGAAATACTTGCAAGAGTAGATGCTATATGTCTTGATAAAACAGGAACTCTAACAGAAGGCAAGATGGCAATAAAAAGTATAATTCCATATAAAAAACATAAAGAAGACGAAGTAAGAGAATACTTAAATAAATATGCAAATCAAAGTACAGATACAAATGCTACAATGATGTGCTTAAAAGATTATTTTAAAGATGGTATAAAAGAAAATATTAAAGAAGAACTAAACTTCTCATCAGATCGTAAATTTGGCTGTTTATCATTTGATAAAGAAACCTTATATCTTGGAGCACCAGATATCTTAGGTGGTAAATCTATTCTAAAAGAAATAGAAGATTATCAAACAGATTACAGAGTTCTTGCAATAGCTAAAGGTAAAAAACTATCTAAGAATCCAGAAAACTTAGAAATAATAGGATTTGTTTTACTAGAAGATGTAATTAGACCAAGCGCTAAAGAAACATTAGAATTCTTTAAACAAAATGATGTATTAGTAAAAATAATATCAGGAGACGATGCTAAGACAGTTGCCTCTATCGCTAAAAAAGTTGGCATAGAAGCAACTGCTAAAGACATCGGCGATTTATCAAAAGAAGAAATACAAAAACTAGTTAAAACTATAGATATATTCGGAAGAGTAAAACCAGAACAAAAGAAATGGATAATTGAAGAATTACAAAGAGAAGGACATACAGTTGCAATGACAGGTGATGGTGTAAACGATGTACTTGCTCTAAAACAATCTGACTGTGCTATCTCAGTTAAATCTGGAACAGATGCAGCTAGAAATATATCTCAATTAATATTATTAAATGATGACTTTAACTCACTTCCTAATGTAGTTAAAGAAGGAAGACAAATAATTAACAATGTTGAAAGAAGTGGATCTTTGCTACTTGCTAAAACAATGTATACAATATTCTTAATAATACTAAGTGTAGTAGCAATGCAAAGATACTTCTTTGTACCAATTCAATTAACTTTAATAACTTCATTTACTATCGGAGCACCATCATTCATATTAGCTTTAGAACCTAATAATGAGTTAGTTAAAGGAAAGTTCTTACTTAAGATTGTGGCAAGAGCTCTACCTGTATCACTTACAGTGCTATTTAATGTATTAATAGTAACAGGTTTTGCAAATGTCTTTGGACTAACTTACGAAGTATCAAGTTCTATAGCAGTAATTCTTACTGGTATAACTGGTCTAATATATCTTCATAAGATTTGTACTCCATATACAGTTATAAGAGGTTTATTATTCTATACTATGTTATTTGGATTTACATTCTCAGTATTATTTGTTCATGATTTCTTTAATGTAGTTTCGTTTAACCTAGCTATGATTTTAATTATCTTAGTTCTAGCAATAGATAGCTTATACATGTATAATTTATTTAACTACATTATTACACACGTATTTAATAAGATTGATAATACAATCAAAGTAGAGGAGAGAATATGAAAAAAATAATAAAAAAAATAATACCAATAATACTTTTAATAGTAACAGTTATACCTTTACAAATAATGATTACAAGAGCGGATTCAGGATGGGGATCAAGTTATAGTGGTGGTTCTTCATCATCTTCATCATCATCTTATTCATCATACTCATCACATTCATCTTATTCTTCATCATCTTCATCCTATGATGGCGAAGCTAGTATTGAAGATATAATAATATCTATAGTTGTTATAGCAATAATCTTTATAGTAATAGCTAAATTTGGTGGTAAAGGAGAAGGAACTACTTCATCTTCATATAAAGATATATCTGAAGACACATTAAAAGAATTCTTACCTAATGAAACTCTAGAAACTTTAAAACAAGAAATCTGGGATAACTTCGTAGATGTACAAAATGCATGGATGGAATTTGACTATGATAAATTTGAAGAAATAATATCTGAAGAATTATATGATAGTTATGTTAATGACTTAGAAGTTCTAAAACTTAAAAAAGGTAAAAATGTAATGAGTGATTTTGAAAAATTAGATATCAAAATTATAAAAGTAGAAAAAGAAAATGGAGTAATAACAGTAGAATCATACTTAAATGCAAAATTCTTTGACTATGTAATAGATACAACTAATAATCATATTACAAGAGGTGGAAATGCTTACAAAATTAATAATAGATATATCTTAAAACATGTTGTAAGTGAATTACCAAAAGAAAGTATTACTTGTCCTCACTGTGGTGCAGATGTTTCAAGTGTATCTTCTACTACATGCCCATACTGTGATTCAAAACTTAATAAGAAACCATCTAAACTTGTATTAAGTTCAAAAAGAAATATCTAAGAGGTGATAATATGCAAATAGAAGAATATTCAAATATTGATAAAACATTTACTAAAGAAGTATTTACTTCACGTATGCAAAGTTATATGAAAAGATACTTCTCTGCATTATCTTTAAATAAACTAACAAATATTAATTACTTCTTATCTAAAGACTTACAAGAATCTCTTAAATCTAAATTAGATAAAGATACAAAAGATGGTAAAAGAACAATCTACGCAGAATTAAATGTAGATGAAGTATCTATTACTAATATTAGAGAGGAACAAGACTCCTATAAAATAACATGTAACGTATTAGTTAAATATCTAAAAGATGAAATAAACTTAAATGATACTTCATACACTTCAGATCATGGAGCAAGATCTGAAAGAGAATTCCATAACTATGAAGTAAATTTATCTAAGAGTAAAGATGCTAAAGAAATGCCAGTTGCTCCAATCTGCCCATCATGTGGACACCCAATAAATGTTGATAGAAATGGTAACTGTCTATATTGTAAAACTGACTATCCATTATATTTATATGATTTTATAGTTACAAGTATAAAAGAAATTGATTAACCAATTTCTTTTTTTTATAATTATAAATAGAAAGGAAGGTTTTATATATGTTATTAATAGTATTAATGATTATTTTATTTATAATCTTAACATCTATAAGAGTAGTAAATGAATATGAAAGAGGAATTCTATTTAGATTTGGTAAATTTAATAGAATATTAAATCCAGGTTGGAATCTAGTATTCCCAATTATTGATTCTTTTGTAAAAATTGATGTTCGTACAAGAGCAATAGATGTACCAGAACAAGACGCTATTACAAAAGATAACGTTTCAGTAAGAATCAATGCAGTATTATACTTCTCTGTATTTGATGCTTCTAAAGCAGTAATCGGAGTTAAAGATTACTCTTATGCAGTATCTCAACTTGCACAAACTACAATGCGTAACGCTGTAGGTGCAGTAACACTTGATGAATTATTATCACAAAGAGATAAAATCTCTGAAGAAATCTGTGAAATAATTGATAAAGCTACTGACCCATGGGGAATCAAAGTTGAAAATGTTGAATTAAAAGACATTAAACTACCTCTAGAAATGCAAAGAGTTATTGCTAAAGCTGCAGAAGCAGAAAGAGAAAGAGCTGCTGTTATCACTAAAGCTGAAGGTGAAAAGATTGCTGCAAATAACTTAGCTGACGCTGCAAGAACAATGTCAGAAGCTCCTGGCGCTCTTCACTTAAGAACACTAGCTACTCTAAATGATTTATCATCAGACCAATCAAATACAATTATATTTGCAATACCAATCGAAGTATTAAGAGCGTTTGGTCATGATGGTTTTGATGCTAAAACAGCTGAAAACTTAGTTAAAAAAATAACTAATAAGAAAGAAGAATAAAGTATATATAGCTTTATTCTTTTTTTATGTTACAATATGACCAAAGGAAAGAGATTTATGAATAAAATTGAATTGACTGATGAAGAAAAAGAAATTAAAGCAAATAGATACTTTAAACTTCTAAAAGAACACGCAATAGGAAAAAAAGTATTAGTACATAGATACTACGCTGGTTTTGATACAAGAGAAGCTGGAATATTAAAAAGCATTAAAGATTATAAAGGCATCGTAATAGAAAAAAAGTCAGGAGAAGATGACTTAGACTTTATATCTACATGGGGAGCAATAGTAAGTATAACTGACTACGCTAATGAAAATAAAGTTTACTACAACTATGAAAACCAAATTCCAAGAACCTACGGATCAGGTTACCCTGAAGTATATAACATGTTTTTAGAAAGAATATACGGTAAAAATATTGCAAACCAATATAAATTACCAGAAAGAGAAAAAACACTAAAAAGAAAATAAATAACAAAAGGACTTATATTTTAAGTCCTTTTATTATTTCCTGTATATTAGTCAATGATGTGAAACAAAATTTATATAAAGAAATAACTTAGTTTAACTGAGTTGTTTTTTTATGAATTAAGAAGTTTGTTTCTCATTTCTAATGGAGTTAAATAGTTTAATACTTGCATAGGAATATTATTAGACCTTTTTAAATATAATCTTCCTTGATATCTTAAATCATCTAAAGAATAAAATGATAAAAAAGAATAAAATCTTTCATTATCATTTCTGTGACTTCTTTCAACTTTGCCATTATGTCTTGGAGTTCTAGGTCTTATTTTATGATGAAAAATCCCAAGTTTAATGCAAAGTTTATCCATTGGATGCATTACTTTGATTTTTTCACGATTATATGTAAATTCAATACCATTATCAGTTTGAATTTCTTCTGGCTTATAACCGTAATAATTTATACATCTGTTGATGAAATCAACTGTATTTTCAGGAGTATGTTCAGTATACCAATATAAATATCTTTCTCTTGTTGCTTCATCAACACATGTATATTGATAGAATCTAAGGTCTTCTGGTAAGGATGATATCTTGCATTCGTTTGGTACAAACTTAACGTCTATTTGCCATTTCTTACCAAGCATTTTTGGGGTGTCGTAATGTTTATTTTCCCTTTTTGAAGTTCCTGTGATTAATAATTGATTATAAAAACCAATTTTTCTTAACAATCTATATAAACTAACAATATGTCTTTTATATCCTTTATTGTTTTTTAATTTTATCCAAAGTTCACATAAAGTTATATGAGGTGATCTTTTGATATAATTTTTAATCCATTTAATTTCTTCATCAGTATGTGAATTCGGATGCTTTTTAATAGGCCTATGAGATTTATTAATAAGTGATGATGGAGTTCCATCATACTTACTATTCCATCTCCATAGAGAAGTTCTAGATATATGATATTTTCTGCATACATATGATATAGAATTACCATTTCTATATGTCTCTACAGCATGAATTCTAGTTTTTAACTCATGAGGTAGATATCTGGTATTAATTTGTGTTATACTTTTCATGACTTAAGTCCTTTCGTTATAATTGAAATTTACTTTCAACTCAATTATATGACTTAAGTCTTTTTTTATATATAGAATTGTTTCACATCAATTGTATTACAACATATTTTAAGTCCTTTTATTATTTCCTTTATTTACTTTAAAAATATTTTTTGCTATCATTATAATGTATAAGAATAAATAGGAAAGTAGGCTAGGTACTATGCAAAATGAAATTATGAAGAAAATAGATTTATTAGTAGAAATGAGTGACACTAATAATCACTATGAAAATTTAAAAGAAGAATTAGATTCTATTAATAAAGATATATCTTATGAAAGAAATAAAATAAATGATATTAAAAAGACTATTATTCCAGAAAGATACATTAAATCATCAGCAAGAATAATAGATGAAAATATAAAAATAGGTTTAACAAATAAATTAGAAAGAGAAGAAAAAGAACTATCTACTTTATTAAATAATATAGAAGAAATAAGCATAGAAGAAGAAGAATCTCATAAAGCTATTGAAGAAATAACAACAGAATTAGAAAGACTATCTTCATTCCTAAATTCTTTAGAACTTAAATTAAAAACAATTGGCTCAAAAGATAAAAACGCCTATTCATTCTATGAAGATTTAATGAGTGAAACAACTTCTTCAATTAAAGAAAATGAATCACTTCTAAATACTAAAAAAGATTCTCATTTAATTATTACAGATAAATTAAATACTCTAGGAGAAGAAAGATCTAAATTAGAAACTCAAATTAATGAAGATAAATCTAGATTACAAGAAACTATTGATATTCTAAATAACAAGAACTCATACATAGATGAAGAATTAAAAGAAAGCGATAAAGAAAAAATATCTAAATTAGAAGAAGAACTAAATAAACTAGAAGATAGAAAAACAGAAATCTTAGAAGATCCAGCATTCATCGGATACTTAGCTGAAGAAGCAGTTGTTGAAGATGATATTACTACTGCTCTAAAAGAAATTAAAAACTTAACTGAAATAGTTAAAAAACGTCCATACATGGATTTTATCTCAAGTGAACTAGAAGAAGCTCTAGAACAAGCTACATCAAAAAGAGATGAATTTGCATCTCTTATTGATAGCAAAAACTACAACGGTGAAGATAAATCTATAATGAGTGATAGAATAGCATACCTAGAATCTAAAAAGAATACTATAGAAGAAGAAATAGATATCTTAAAAGATAAAATTAATAAAATAGATACTGAAGAAGTAAAAGAATTAAGAACTAAAGTAAATGAAACTAAACTTATAAAAGATAAACTAACTTCAGATATAGAAGACTATAAAAAAGTATTAAAGAGTAATAACGAATATAAAACACCAAGAAAGAAAGCCCTATTAAATGCTGCTTTCCATCGTAAAGTAGAAGAACTAGAACACGTAAGTACTATTTTATCTTCATATCAAAAAGACTTAGAAAATTTAGTTAACTCTTCTAAACTATTAGAAGAAAAAGAATTAACTAGCAAAAAAGAAGAAATTAAGTTAATTAATAAAGAAATAAGTGAAATAGAAAAACTAATAATGCTAAATTCTAGAACAGAAGATATTCTTGCATTAGAAAAAGATAAAGTAGAATTAAAGAAATTATCAGATGAAGTAGAAAAAATTAAAAATAGAATGAAATATAAAACTACTCCAGATGAAATCTATGATGAACTAGAATTAAGCTTACAAGGTAGAACAAAAGAGGAATTTGAAACTCCAAATAACTCTGAAGAAGAATACATTAATCTAGAAGACTATAGAATTAATGCTAAAGAAAAACGCGAAGAGAAAAAAGAACTAGAAGAAGAAAGTATTAAACCAGCTATTAAAGCTATAGAAGAAGAGGAAGAAATTAAGCCTCTATCAAGAACTGAAAGAACTCAAAGATTAAAAGTAGTAAGTGTTGAACCAATTAATGAAACTAAAAAAGAAGAAGTAGTAGAAGATAATAAACCTACTAAAGAGAAAGAAGATATAACTCTTCCTTTCATTGAAGAACCAACTCAAGAAGAAGTTACAACTCCATCACTAGAAGACACAGCTGAAAAAGAACTAGAACCTTTAGTAGATACAGATGACTTACAAATTCTAGATAACACAGCATATATAGACTTTAATGATCTATTAAATGAGGATAAGTAATGGAAATAAAAATTAATACTATTATTAAATTATCTAATAATCAAAAATACATGGTATTAAATGAAACTATATATGAAGATAATAAATATTACTTAGTCATGGGAATGACTAACGATGAAGTAGATACTAAAAATGTATCTATAATAAAAGAAGTAATAGATAACAACGAAACATATATAGAAGAAGTAAAAGATACTACTCTTGTAATAAGATTAATAGATATCTTAAAGAATCAAACTCTAAAAGAAAGCTAATAGCTTTCTTTTTTAATATATATATGTTAGTATATCTAACGTAATAATTATAAATGTGCACAGATAGTATTATTACAATAATTCATTTTTAATGGTCAAAGCATTAAAAAATATAAAAAGAATAGCCTTTATTTATAAAGCCTATTCTTTTTTTTTACTTATAATTATGTTATTCTTATTACATTAGAAAGGAGTTATTATATGAAAATATATAATACATTAAGTCATACAGTTGAAGACTTTAAACCTTTTGTGGAAGGTAAAGTTAAAATGTATACCTGTGGGCCTACAGTATATAACTATGCTCACATTGGAAACCTACGTACATATATATTTGAAGACATTCTTGAGAAGTCTTTAAGATACTTAGGTTACGAGGTAACTCGATGTATGAACATTACTGATGTAGGACACTTAACAAGTGATTCTGACTCCGGAGAAGATAAGATGCTAAAGGAATCTAAAAAAGAACATAAAGGAGTCTTAGAAATAGCACACTTCTACACTGAGGCATTCAAAAAAGACATGTCTAAATTAAATAACAAATGGCCAGAAATAGTTTCACCAGCTACAGAAAACATTGAATTCTATTTTAAAATAATAAAAGATCTATTAGATAAAGATATAGCTTATATCTCAGGTGGAAACGTATACTTTGATATATCTAAAGCTAACAACTACTATCAATTAACAGGTAATAAAGAAGATGAAATGGTAGTAGGAGTAAGAGAAGGCGTAGAAAAAGATGATAACAAGAAAAACCAAGGAGACTTTGTTTTATGGTTTACATCATCTAAATTCGAAGACCAAGCTCTAAAATGGGATTCACCATGGGGTGTAGGATACCCTGGATGGCACATAGAATGTAGTGGTATCTCTATTAAAAATCTAGGAGAACACTTAGATATACATTGTGGTGGAGTAGATAACATCTTCCCACACCATACAAATGAAATAGCACAATCAGAAGCCTATCTAGGTCACAAATGGTGCAACTACTGGGTACATGGGGAACACCTAAACGATACAACAGGTAAAATGAGTAAATCTAAAGGAGAATTCTTAACAGTTTCATTATTAGAAGAAAAAGGATATAATCCTTTAGCGTATCGTTTCATGTGCTTAAACTCTCACTATAGAAAACAATTACTATTTAGTTATGAAATATTAGATAACTTTACAACAAGTTATGAAAAACTTCTAAATGATATTAAAAATATTAATAAAGAAGATGGTAACTTAATAGAAGAAGACTTTAATACTTATAATAATAAATTTAAAGATTCTCTAGCAGATAATCTAAATACTGCAAACGCTATAACAATATTATATGAAGTATTAAAATCTAACTTAAATGGTAAAACTAAATATGAATTAATAAAATCATTTGATAAAGTATTATCTATTAATCTAATAGAAGAAAAAACTATATCTAAAGAACTAGAAGAATACATTAATAAAAAAATAGAAGAAAGACTAGAAGCAAAAAAGAATAAAGATTATGCTCTAGCAGACGAAATAAGAGAAGAACTAAACTCTAAAGGTATTACACTAAAAGATACTAAAGAAGGAACAACATATATTATTTAATGAATTTGCTTGACAAATTCCTAATAATCTATTAATATAACGTTGTTATTTTAAAAGAAAAAGAAAGAAGCAAGTCCATTGCTCACCTGAGTTAACATATAACTAGGTAAATGCTTAACTAATTATTCTATTAATAATTAATAAAGTATAAGATGGACTGCGTCCATCTTTTTTAATTGTATGGAGGCTGATTTATTATAGCAAAGAATAGTAATGACTTATTAGTCAATGACGAGATTAGAGTACCTGAATTAATGGTAATCGGACCAAATGGTGAGAAGATGGGTATCAAGAGCCTAGAAGACGCAAAAGTAGTTGCACAATTTGCAGGACTTGACCTAGTATTATTAAATAATACATCTACACCAGCAGTTGGTAAAATAATGGATTATTCTAAATTCAAGTATGAAAAACAAAAGAAACAAAGAGAAGCTATGAAAAAACAACGTGAATCTAACAAAAACTTAAAAGAATACAGTTTCTCACCAGACATTGATATCCATGATTTTAACACTCGTGTTAAAAACGCTTATGATTACCTAGTAAAAGGTCATAAGATTAAAGGATCAATTCGTTTTAGAGGACGTCAAATGGATCACGTAGATCGTGGAGCAGACGTACTAAATCGTTTTGCTGATAAGTTAAGTGATGTCTCTACTATTGAATCTAAAGTAAGATTAGAAGGACGTAATATGGATATCATATTAGCCCCTATAAATAAGAAATAAAATAAGAAAGAAGGAAATAAACATGGCAAAAGGCCCAAAAATGAAAACTCATAAAGCAAGTAGAAAAGTTTTCAAACTAAGAAAAAATGGTACTCTTTCATATTCTAAGAGTAACAGTAGAAAACAAACAGCATCTGATACAAGCAAACAAGTAAGACAAAGAAGAAATAAAGGTACATTAGCTAAAGGTGAAGCTAAGAGACTAAAGAAAGTATTATAAGGAGGAAACATAGATGGCAAGAGTTAAAGGCGGAAACGTTTCTAAAAATAGACGTAGAAAAGTATTAAAAGCTGCTAAAGGTTACTTTGGTTCTAAACACAGATTATATAGAACTGCTCAAGAACAAGTATTCCACAGTGGTGCTTATGCTTACAGAGACAGAAGAAGAAAGAAAAGAGATTTCAGAAAACTATGGATTACAAGAATCAATGCTGCATGCCGTATGAATGATATTAGTTACTCTAAATTCATGAACGGTTTAGCAATTGCTGGAATCGAAGTAAATAGAAAAGTATTAGCTGAACTTGCAGTTAATGAACCAGCTAACTTCACTAAATTAGTAGAAGTTTCTAAAAAATCATTAGCTTCAGGTGCTAAGAAAGCTACTAAAGTAGTAGTTAAAGAAGAAAAGAAAGTTGCTCCTAAAAAAGAAGTAGCTAATAATGATTTATCATCTAAAACTTTAGCTGAATTAAAAGAAATGGCTAAAGAAAAAGATATCAAAGGCTTTTCAGGAATGAAAAAAGCCGAATTAGTTGAAGCTTTAAGTTAATTATTAAAAGAAGATGAACTTGTTACCATCTTCTTTTTATTTTTTTAATATAAATTTCACATTTCTAAACTATGATGTATACATAGAAAGGAAGTGATACATATAAATTACAAAGTAATATCTACAGATAATAATATAATAGTTTTAATTAACTAATAAGATAAATTATAAGAAATAAAGTATGAAGTGAACCCCAAATAGTTCACACAAAAAAAGAAGCGTTAGATAAAAATCTAATGTTTTTTTAATTTTGTACTTTTTGCGTTATAAAATAATATCACATCTCTACAAGAATACTAAAAACTTGTAGAAGAATGGATATTATTATTGTACAGAGTTTCTTTTTTGAGTAATACATGCCAACTTTCGATTGGCACATCAACGATTGGAGTACCTTTTCTAGCCATAGAAATAGTTATTCCATTTGACTCACAAATAGCTTTGTATTGATTATATGTATATTGGAATCCTTGAGCACTATGTAGGATTAATCCATGTACTTCTTTTTATTTTGCTATCCAATGCTAAATTGTATTATTATTGATTCCGTATTTTTTGGCTACTTTAGCATGACCACACTATACTCCAGTTTTAAATTCTTTCACAATTCTTTCTTTAAAAACTTCATCATAATGTTTTCCCATAAAAATAACACCTCACTTTCTTGAGATGTTATTTTATTACAATGTCTTATTTTTTTAAGTACCCAAAATGGAGTTCACTTCAAAATTGTCATCTTTTTAATTTTATGCAATTTGACATTAACGATTATTTTTGATAACCTTACTAAGGTTAAATAAGATAGGTGATAATATGAACAAGAAATTAATAATAAAAATAAGCATGATATCTATTGCACTAATTGCAATCGTACTTGGAACAAGTTATGCAATATGGCAAACTACTAAAACACAAAATACAAATAACTTAGTTAAATCAGGTTGCTTTAATTTAGAACTTACTGGCGAGGCAAACACCATAACTCTAGATAAAGCATATCCAGTAACTGATGAAGAGGGAATGCGTTTAACTCCCTACACCTTTAAGATAGAGAATACTTGTACAACCAATGCTGCATATAATATTAACCTAGAGACTCTAGCATCATCTTCTCTAGATTCTAAATATATTAAAGTAAGTATATCTGATGAAGAACCAGTAATCTTAAATGAACTAGAAACAAATGTAAGTCCAATCCTATCTGATGCAAAAGATAGTAAAATACTTAAAACTGGTATTGTAGATGCAGGCAAGACTAAGGAGTTCTCACTTAGACTATGGCTTGATGAAAAAGTAACAAATTCTAGTGAAGTAATGGGTAAAACCTTTGCATCAAATATTACAATTAGTTCTTTTGCAACAATAGAAAGAGATAGCGCTTTATTAAAAGAAAATGCCTTTGCTTCTTTAGAGGATTTTAAAGCAACAGCAACAAAGATTATGCCATATGTTGGTACACCAAGTAGTGATATACTTGCAAGTGCAAAAGTAATAAGTGATGATAGTTCAAAGAATAAAGCTTATGCTTGGATGGAAGATACAACATTATATTACTATAGTGATGCATCAACCATAAATATGCAAAATGATAGGTTTGGAGAAAGCGAATATTACGAAAAGGATGGTTATAGTAATATTGTAAGTATAGATTTTGCAAATTTTGATACTTCACTTGTAACAAATATGAGTAATATGTTTTATGGATGTGGCAACTTAACAACCCTAGACTTAAGTGGTTTTGATACAAGTAATGTGACAACTATGGAAGATATGTTTGATTGGTGTAGTGGTCTAACCAGTCTAGATTTAAGTAACTTTAATACAAGTAAAGTAGCAAATATGAGTTATATGTTTTCTGACTGTAGCAGCCTAACAACCCTAGACTTAAGTGGCTTTAATACAAGTAATGTAACAACTATGAAAGGTATGTTTTATAATTGTAGTAGTCTAACAACCCTAGATTTAAATAACTTTAATACAAGTAATGTAAAATCTATGCGGGAAATGTTTAATCGCTGTAGTGGACTAACAACTCTAGATTTAAGCAACTTTAATACAAGTAATGTAACAATTATGTATGAAATGTTTAGAGGATGTAGTAGCCTAATAACCCTAGACTTAAGTAGTTTTAATACAAGTAATGTAACAAATATGGAAGGTATGTTTAAGGAATGTAGTAACTTACCAACCCTAGACCTAAGTAACTTTAATACAAGTAATGTAACAAATATGGATCGTATGTTTTATGGATGTAGTAGCTTAACCAGTCTAAATTTAAGTAGCTTTAATACAAGTAATGTAACAGATATGTCATGTATGTTTCAAAGCTGTAGCAACCTAACAGCCCTAGACTTAAGTGGCTTTAATACAAGTAATGTAACAGATATGATTAATATGTTTTACAGATGTAGCAGTCTAACAACGCTAGACTTAAGTGGCTTTAATACAAGTAAAGTAGAATATATGGGTTCTATGTTTTCAAATTGTAGCAACCTAACAACAATAAAACTAGACTGTGTTAAGGCTGCTAATTTAAAAACTAATATAGAATCAAACTATAGTTCAATTGCTATAACTTGTATCTAATAAAAGAAATGATTATATGAAGTGAACTATTTGGGGTTCACTTCAGTATACCTTTACTTCTTTTTATATTACTTTTATTCATGACATTCTAAGTTTTGTCAATAATAGATTTTTATGATATATTAATACACACTGAAAACACACGAAATTTGATATTTTTTAAAAATTAT
>OCTW011501557.1_pt1 | contig 15957 bp, 13 predicted proteins | sample 1539671 | NCBI WGS metagenome assembly OCTW01 (sample SAMN02144230, study PRJEB22623) | gut metagenome | biome: sheep rumen | host: Ovis aries | place: New Zealand
TTAGTGGTATGCATTATAGATTTATTTGATGATATTGATCAATATATTCCTAAAACCCAAAAGTATCTAAAAGAACATCTTCTTATACATCGCGGGTACTACAATAAGTTATGTAACCCAGATAAGGTATATGGAAATAGCTTTTTTTCCAGATGTTATATGAGTGTCATAGATAAAGAAAAAAGCGCATATAGATTTAATGAGATCAAAAAAATATGGGCTGATACAGATGTGGTAGTAGTAGAGGGCGCTAGAGTTCATAATGGTGTAGGAAACGATCTTTTGGATAGTTGTAGGAATATCTATAGAATCATCTGTCCTTCAAATAATGCATTTGGCAAAAAAACTGAGATACTAGATGAATGCTACAAGATGGATCAAAGCAAACTGTTTCTTGTATCTTTGGGTCCAGCAGCTAAAACAATTGTTAATGAACTATTTCATCATGGATACAGAGCAATTGATATCGGTCAGTTGGACACAGAATATGAGTGGTTTTTAAAAGGTGCAGTTCAAAAGGAAGATCTTATAAAGTATTCTGCAGTTACTAAGATAGATAACCAAAAGATGGGATATGATGATTATCTTTCTCAAATAGTAGCGTGGATCTAAAGCATAGAGATGATCATTGGATCGGTGAATGAAAATATCTTTGTAATAGTGTATAATCTGATGTGATTTGTTTTTTCTTTTGCTTACTAATATGTTGACAAGATTGGAAGTAATAAAACTATGACTAAGACAGACAGAGTCGGATTTGTAGACTTATTTCGAGGAGTAGGAATTCTCTTGATGATAATAGGACATGTTGGCTTTTGGGGAGATTTTAGCTATTTCTCTCATGCCTTTCATATGCCCATGTTTTTCTTTGTTACAGGATATTTTTGGAAACAGGATAAGCTTACTACATTTCTTACCAAGAAGACTAGAAGTCTTCTTGGTCCATATTTTGTTTGGACATTGTTTCATTTTTGTATATGGATATTTATTAGGACAGATTCAGACCAGTCAATAGGTGAAGCGTTATATCATATTTTCTTCATTAACACTACCCAGATTCCGCTTGTGGGAATTTGGTTTCTAACAGCCTTGTTTTGGGCATCTGTGATTTATTATTTCGTAGATCTTGGCATTAAGAACATTAAAGTCAAAGCTTTAGTTATGGCATGTATAGGCATTGCTGGGAATATTATGCCAGGCATATATCCGTCAAGGCTTCCATGGGCATTGGATGCAGCTATGGTTGGATCTGTATTTATTTTCTTAGGAGTATATTTTAGAGATTATCATCCTATGAAAATAGATTTTCTTAATATAAAGTTAAAGTATATTATCCCTTTGGCATGCATAATTACATTTGTGATATTTTTGAATAGTGAAGTCAATATGCGTACTGGCAGTTACGGAATAATACCTCTTTTTTGGCTTAATTCTATAGTATCAATTATAGTTTTATGGAATCTGTGCAGGTTTATTGATGGGATTAAAAAGTATCCCTTTATTACTATTATTGAAAATGAAGTAAGATTTATTGGCAAGAATTCTATTTGCTATTTATGTTTTAATATAAGTATCCTGTTATTGATTCAGTTTGTTTTGGAATGTGCCAATATCAATGGTATACTCAGTAAATTGATAGAATTCATCGTTATATTGATAAGCATTCATTGGATTTCTATATTGCTTAGTGGGAAAATGAAATTCCTGATAGGAAGAAGATGAAGTAAAAACTGTATTGGTGTATAATCAGACGCTGTGAGTTTTACAAAGATTTATTGAGGTTTACATGAAAATTTTATTTGTAGCACCAAGGTATCATACCAATCAAATCCCTATAATTGAAGGTTTGATTGAAAAAGGTAACAGTGTACATTTTTGGGCTCAGTATACGGGTATTATAGAAGAACACAGAGGCGTTGAGCCTATAATAATGCGAAAGAGTCTTCTGACAATTATTGCATCAGCTATAAGGCACGCATTCCTTCCTGGAGGGGCAGCAGAATCTGAGGATATGAAGAAGTTCATACCATCCCCTGTATGGACTCTCATCACATTGAACAGATTAAAGCCGGATCTTGTAATTACCAGAGAGAAGAGCAGGGTATCCAGAATAATATCGATAAGCTGTAGACTAGCTGGAATCAAAAATGTCATTTTATATGTTCAGGATCCATATTATCATAAGCCTAAAGTTCAAAATCTCAGGCAGAAGATAAAAAGCAAGATTCTTCCAAAGGTCATATACACACCTGTAAAATATGATGCTTCGAACAAATATGTGGATTATCATGACGAGCACAGTTATCATGTGCCACTTGTATATACACCGGTAAATGATACAAATTCTATTCATGATAAATATGTATCAGGAGGAGTATTGCATCTACTTGATATAGGCAAATACAGAGGATATAAATATCATTTTGGAGCAGTAGAAGCTTTTAAATTGTTGCCTAAAGATTTGAACGTGTCTCTTACTATAATTGGTCAGTGTGAAAGTGAAGATGAGAAAGAGTATAAGTCTAAACTATTGGCCAAGATAAAGGAATACGATCTTGGTGATAAAATAACACTCCTTGATAATGTTCCATATTCACAGATCACAGATATATATAAGGATCATGATATGCTTCTTCTTCCAAGTAGATCAGAGTCGGCAGGAATGGTCATACTTGAAGCAATGGGCAATGGACTTGGAGTTATATGCACTAGAACCTGCGGACTTGCATACTGCGTTGAAGAGTCTGGATGTGGTAATAGCTATGCATATGATGATCCCAAAGAATTGGCAATGCTTATAAAACGATATGCTTGTGATAAAGACCTTGTCAGCGAGTGCGCTAATAAGGCTTACAGATATATTCTGGATAATTGTTCCTTTGAGAATTATATGAACTCTCTTGATGAACTGATATCTGCAGAATTTAAATAATGATAACTGAAAGCGGTAGAATTATATATGGACCAAAAAAATCCAAAGAGAATAAAAAAGCATATAGCAATGATCGGCCATAAGCATGTGCCTTCAAGAGAAGGCGGTGTAGAGATTGTTGTGTGGGAACTGGCTACCAGACTCAAAGAACGCGGCTATAGGGTGGATTGTTATAACAGAGGCGGATATCATCTTACATCCAAAGATTATGATCATTATAAGAACCGTAAAGGTAACTATAGAAATGGTATAAGAATCATCATGGTTCCTACTGTTAAGAATGGTAAGTTTAATGCAATTATCTATTCTTTTTTTGCTACAATAAGAGCCTTGTTTGGACACTATGACTGCATCCACTATCATGCTGAGGGTCCCTGCCTTATGATATGGCTGCCAAAGCTGTTTGGTATTCATACTATAGCAACTATACATGGACTTGATTGGCAAAGAGCGAAATGGGGCGGATTTGCCACCAAAATGCTCAGACTTGGAGAGAAGTTTGCAGCAAAATATGCGGATGAAGTCATAGTTCTTTCAGATAATGTCAGAGAGTATTTTGAACAGACTTATGGTAGGAAAACACTGTTTATCCCAAATGGAGTTAACAGACCGGAAATCAAAAAGGCAAGTCTGATCAAAGAAAAATACGGACTTAATGGTAATGATTACTTTATGACCCTTTGCAGGATTGTGCCTGAAAAGGGTATTCATTATGTTATAGAGGCATTAAAAGAACTTCCTACAGATAAGAAATTGGTGATCTGCGGAGGTGATAGCAATGCCAAAGAATACATGGATAAGCTTAAACATATGGCAGCAATGGATAACAGAATCATAATGACAGGATTTATTCAGGGAGAGATTCTTGAAGAACTTCTTTCAAATGCTTATGTATATGTGATCCCAAGTGATGTAGAAGGAATGTCTATAAGCCTTCTGGAAGCCATGAGCTATGGTAATTGCTGTCTTGTAAGTGATATAAAAGAGAATGTTGAAGTCGTAGAAGATAAAGCAGTAAGTTTTAAACATGGAAATGTATCAGATCTTGCATCAAGGATGAAGGAACTGATTGATAATCCTGACCTTGTAAATGCTTATAAAAACAAGTCTTCTGACTTTATCTGCAACAAATATTCATGGGAAGATGTTACTGATAGAACTGCAGAGCTTTATTAGATCGTAGAAATGCGACGTAGATAATTGCCTGCAAGGCATGGGAACCGGGAATTGATATATGGGATTATTTATTGAAAAACTGAGAAAAGTGAAAAGTGACGAAAAGAATATTCAGCTAAGCCATGTTATGTTTTATATATACATGTGCTCAATGATCGTTGTAAAGGGTCTTGGCTTTTATGATAATACCAATATTTATAGAGTTGTTCTACTACTTGGGTGTCTTCTTGTCGGAATTAAGATACTTTTGGACAAGCATTCTGCATTGGAACTTTGTGCAATAATTGTACTTTTGTGCTTTGGTATTATGAGCTGGAGAATTGCCGGGAATCAGGGAGCACTTATGACTATTGTCATGATAATCTCTGTCAAAGGCATGGATTTAAGGCAAGTATTTAGGACGGCTTCTATTTTTTGGCTGCTGACATTTATGATTCAGGTCATATCTCAGTTACTTTGGCTTAGACCGAGAGATTATGTTATTCATTCCAAATTTGGACTGGGATACATTATCAGATGGGCACTTGGATATGCCCACCCTAATGTTCTGCAGATCATGTATACCGTTATAGTTATTGGTTTTTTCATAGCCTTTGCTCCCAATGGAAAAAGATTTATAAAATGGACTGTATGTTCTGCTTTGGGCGCTGCTTATATATTCATGTATTCTCTTAGCGTTACAGGCATATTGTTTTTTGTGGCATTTATTATCCTTGCATATTATTTCAGATTTAGGCAGGGAGATGAACTTGTCGAGTGTAAAAAAGATAATAGAATAACCGGAACAAAATCTATTACTAAAGTCGAAGAATATATAATATATTTGCTCATTCCAATTGCAATCTTTGTGTCTGTCTGTGGCCCAGTCCTTTTTAAAGGTAAGCTATTCGATATTGCAGACAGCTTTTTTAATTCAAGATTTTTCTTATCAAGATACTTTCTGACAGAATATAGTCAAAGCTTGTTTGGAAGGGATTTTAGTTATCTTTATCATATATACACTATGGACTGTTCGTTTGTAAATTTGCTTATGAATGGCGGTGTACTTATATTTGCAAGCGTAATCCTTCTGTATATTCTTGCAATTATAGAACTTGTAAGAAATTATAAGCAAAGAACGGATGACCTTGCATGGATAAAACTTGCATGTATACTAAGCGTTTGTTTTGCCGGAATGTCTGAACCATTTTTATTTAACAATTCATTTAAGAATATATCGCTGTTCATTGTAGGCGATAGTATGTATAAATTTCTGAATAGACATGGAAAAGTGGTATGGAATGGTAAAGAGATATACCTAGCACACAAATGTATGATTACAGGAAATATACGTCAGAGACTTTCTTATGCATATCAGGAATACAAGAAACTTATCATGACGACAGCCTTAGTTGTTGGTATAGCAGGAGCTATAATAACAGCTTCTACTGTCAGATTACCTGAGAAGGTTTATGCCAGACAGTGGAACTGTAATGCAGAGGATCATGAAAGTCTCTATCTGACGCCTGATGAGGCTAATACTTTGATGGATGATGAAAATGTCTGGTTTCTTGATTATAAAGATGTAACAGATCCTATACAGGTATTTGATGGAAGTACAATAACCATTGAATATTATCGTGATATCATATCAGCCTTTGTAATAATAGGGCTTATTTCAGGCATTATAGCAGTTTTAGTTATATCAATAATATCTAAGAAAGATAGTATACAAGAAGGATAAAAATGGGATTTTTAACGATTATTACACCAACATATAACAGATGTGAAAGACTTAAAGATCTGTATTTATCACTGGAAAAGCAGACATGTAAAGATTTTGACTGGCTTGTAATAGATGATGGGTCTACAGACAATACAAAAGAGTATATAGAATCCTTGATTGGTAATACTACTTTCCCTATGCGTTATATCCATAAGGATAATGGCGGCAAGCATACTGCATTAAACATAGGGATTAGGGAAATTGAGAGTGAACTGACCTTTATAGTAGATAGTGATGATCATCTCACTGATGATGCGGTAGAGATCATCAGGTCTTATCATAATAAATATAGGACCTGTGAAGACAAGAGACTTTGTGGATATAGTTTTCTGAGAGCTTATAGTAATGGCGAAATTAATACAGGTGAATTTCCGGTTGATGAAGCAGTTGACAGCTTTTTGAACCAGAGGATAAATAGTGGCCTTTTGGGAGATAAAGCGGAAGTGTTTTATACGCAGGTCCTGAAACAATATCCCTTCATGGAATTTGCTAATGAGAGATTTATGCCGGAAGATGCAGTTTGGCTCAAGATGTCAGGCCCTTACGATATGGTACATATTAACAAGGTCATATATATCAGCGATTATCTTGAAGGTGGCCTGACCAAAACAGGCCGTAAGATGAAAATAAACTCGCCTTATGGTATGATGTACAGATCGTCAATTTATATAAATACTAGTAGAGTCAATTTATTAACAAAGATCAAAATGTATCTGCTGTACGAGATATATGATCGTTTTTCAAAAGATCGTGACAGTGAACTGGGATGTAGCAAAGAAGAGCGTAAGAAGAAGCATGATCTATGCGCGATCAGTAAAGGTATCCTTTATTATTTACTCTATCCAATGGGGCAAATAATTTATTTGAAATGGAAGCGATAATCATCCTTTAAAAGAAGATTATAATAACAATATGAAAAATATATTATTCTTTACCCACAGCTTAAGTGGAGGAGGTGCTGAGAAGACTGTAAGGCGCCTTGCAAAATATATAAATTCACATGATCAGGAACTTAAGGCATATGTCTGCGTAGTCTATGATGATCCGAAATATCACGATGAAGTTGATGACCTGATAGTCATGAAACATAAATCTGCTCCCGAAGATAGATATATTACAAAGGCGATTAATGTTTTGAAGCAGATGAAAGAAATGAAGGCTATCAAGAAGCAATATAAGATAGATACATGTATAAGCTTTCTACCAGGAGCAGATATCATAAATGTTTTCTCAGGAATTGGAGAAAAGCAGGTAGTATCTGTAAGAAACAAAGAATCTCTATTTACTCATAATATATTTAAAAAGATATACGTTAAGACAGCTTACAATAGATGTGACAAGATCGTTGCAGTAACTGAAGTTGTAAGACGTGATTGCATTAGATTCTTTGGAGTGCCCGATAATAAAGTGGTCACTATACATAATGCAGTGTCAGAGATGAATGAAGATCCGGAACTTAAGCAATCTGTGGCTGATTTCATGGCTGGACACAAAGTTATTGTAAATGTAGGACGATTGACACAGCAAAAAGGTCAGGAGCATCTTATCAGGGCTTTTGCCAAGGTTGTTAGTAAGTATGAAGATTATAGATTATTGATACTTGGTGAAGGAGAACTCAGAGATGATCTGACTAAGCTGATATCAGAGCTTGAATTATCAGACTCTGTAATGCTTGCTGGAAGTGTAGTTAATCCGGCAGCTTATCTTAAATGTTCAGATCTTTTTGTATTATCATCAAATGTTGAGGGAATGCCTAATGTCTTGATAGAAGCTATGCAGTGCGGACTTCCTTGTATATCAACAGAGTGCGGGGCTAGAGAGATATTGGCGCCTGATACAGATGTTGAGTATGTTGCTAAGAAGATGGATGTTACAGAGTATGGCATTCTAGTACCTGTATGTAATAGTAAGAAGGAAGAAGAGATTCTTTCAGAAGCGATTTGTACTATGATCGAAGATTCGGCTCTTGCAGATAAGTTTAAGGCTATTAGTTCGAAGTGCGTGTCTGAACTTAGTATGCCTAATATTATAACAAAGTGGACTGACATAATCTGAGATTGCCACTTGGATTCATTCGAATTTTACTAGAAATTAAAAGCGCGCTCAGAAGTGTAGTGTTGCTTGGGGAGGTTGTGAATGGGAATACTTGGCATAATAATAATTGCCATAGCAATTTCATTTAAATATAAAAAAGATATTGGAGAAACTGTACCGGTAGCTATTTTGGGATCTTCAATAGTTATGTATCTCTTGGGAAGATATACCAATCTTAATATTGCCTTTGTTGGAATATTATTAGTAATAGCATTATCATTGGTATACTGCTTATATAAACTTTTCAGAAGAGATGAAGAACTTAGTTATATAACTTCATGGGGCGGAAGAGCCCTTTTGTTTTATATATTATTCTTTGGCTTGTATTCAATAAGTAGAGACTTTAGCCATCCTGATGAACTATATTGTTGGGGGTTGATGGCTAAGGGGTACTATTATAGTAATGATTTATTCAGTGAGATGAATACGGCTCTTACAGCTGATCACCCGCCACTTCTTCCAATCTGGAATTATTTTTCTACCAAGACATGGATCTGTTTTTCGGATAGTATGTGCTATTTTGCTACAGATATTATGACAATAGCACTTGTTTTGCCAGTGTTTTCAAGAGTTAAGGATAAGCTTAATAGTGTTAAGTTTCTTATACTTTTATTGACGCTTCCACTTTTTGCACTTGTTTCCGGTCTTGAGACATATTTTATTTCTCTTCCGGATGGAATAATTGCAATGTTATTGTGCTTTGCTGTAGTTAGCATTATGAATTACAACGAAAGAAGAGAAAGCTTTTATTTTGTATCGATAATTATTTCTCTTTGTGCTCTTGTTTTAATCAAGAGAGTTGGCATATTATTTGCAGCATTTGCTATTGTAATAGCTATGCCTGCTTTTTGGGGAAAATCAGGAATAAAAAGTTTGCTCAAAAGGACAGCTATTTGTGCTATAGTAACTGCTTTGGTTGAGCTTTCATGGGTTGGTGTGTCAAAAAATGTCTTGATTTCACTGCTTATGGCACTTATGGGACTGTCTGTTTTACTTGGCGCTAGCTTTCTTAGAAATATTAGTCAGGCGATTAGAAAGATATTGCTATGGACAGTGATATTAGGAACAATTCTAGGCTTGAATTTAGGAGCTGTATATTATTCAAGTCGTGATGCTTATATAACAGTTGTCTTAGCTAAATTCATGGGTGAATTTTTAAGAATATCGTTTGAAGATGGCTATTGTAATGTGTCTTATGGATTTTTTGTTGCGATTCTAGGATTATTTATATTGCATATCCGAAGGTCATCTGAAAATGAAGCCCTTTGCAAATTGTTAGGGATGACTTTACTTAGCATGATAGTATTTATTTTGCTGATGCTTTATGTCCATATTATAGAAGTCGGACCAAGTAATAACTTTAAGGAGACATTAATAGCCAGATATTACATACCATGGGAGTGTCTGGTTGTATTTATTATATATGCGTACTTTGTGATTAACTCAAATAGAATGACTATCAAGAAGATGTGTGTGGCATATTTTCTGGTGGCTTTAATTTCGGGTTCCGGAATGTTTTATAGATGCCTTTTTAGTAGGCACCATAGTATGGAATATAATGCTTTCGAAGATGCCGGAATAGAGCTGAAGTCAGAAGACTATATTTACTATATTGATGAAAACTATATCTTTAACTGGGCTGATAGAGAATTTTATTATAAGTCCTATCCGGCAAGAACTAATTTGATAAGTGATACTTTAAATGGTACTCTTGATGAGACTGATGTTACATCAGAAGAATTAGCAGCAAGATTTGACGAAGTTGGATATGATTACGTTTACTTGCAGTCATATTTTGATGATTTTGTAGAAAGGTGCGGTTCTCTTTTTGAAAGCGATGGAGATATTGCTCCGGGATGTGTCTATCAGATTGTAAAAGATGGCGATAGCTACAAGTTAGTATTACTATCAGCTAAATAATAGGAATCATCGATGGAAAATATGGCATATAGCACAACTGAAAAAAAAATAATAAACGCACCACTGATTTCAATAATAATCCCATACTATAATGGTGGAGATTATATAGATAATACAGTCACAGCAGCTAAAAAGATAACCTGTTCTAAAGAAATCCTGATAATAAATGATGGATCTACGGATGGGAGTTTTGATAGGGTACAAAGACTGTATTGTGAAGATTCTGAGATTGTCCTATTAACTAAAGAAAATGGTGGAATTGTAGCTGCAAGGAATTATGGAGTATCGCATGCCAAAGGAAAGTACCTTGTATTCTGTGATCAGGATGATACTCTTGTCTCAAGTACGATAGATAAGGCAGTTAATATAGCTCAAGATAAGGATACTCATGTAATCCTTTGGTCTACTGTCATGACCTATAAAGAGGATAGAGCAGATAAAAAATGCGACACAATCATACAAGAAGGATTGGTTGAAGGCAGAGATGTTAAAGATAAAATTCTCCGACAGACATTGACATATGGTTCTTCTGAATATGCCAATCAGATCAGACATCTATGGATGGGACTTTATAATAAAGAGTTTATAGTAAGTAATGAGCTTACCTTTAAACGCTTTGTGACATATGAGGATGACTACCTATTTTTGATAGATGTAATGGCCAGAGCTGATAGATTGTATCTTATCAAGGAAGTTGGATATAAATGGTTCATGAACAGAAGTTCTGCAAGTCATGTTTCTAAGATCATCAAAGATTATATGGATAAATCCACCCGATTCAATTCTTACTGTGAGGGAGTGATGAAGGTGGCAGGATATGACGAAGGAAAACGAGAAGACGTCATGTGCTTTTTCAGGCAGAAGCAGATTTCTTTCGCCATATTGGAATATGTTAAGTTTTCGAATAATGCAAATAAAAAGAAAGAGAAGAGACAGATACTCACAGCATTACAGGATGCGTATAATGATAATATCTTTCGAGAATGTTACCTAAGCGGAGATAAAAGAAAAACTGTGACTCATAAGCTATTGGCTAATAAGCATATATTAGCGGCTTTTGTGTACAATAGATGGTATAATACATATTTTGAATTACGTAAGATTGTAGGGGCAATTGTTTGGAGCATAGTTGGGCGTAGATGAGACAATAAGGATAATTTATTAGATACTTGTTGCAAATCTAAGGAAGTATAATGGACAATAATTAATATTCAATAATTACAGTATCTTACAATAGTGGACAAACTATCAGAAAGACAATTGAATCGGTTACTAGTGAAGTGCTATTGGATGGGCAGTATAATTATGTATATGTCCAAACGGTAGATGAAATTTTCGAGGAAATATACAAGGATATGCTGGATTATGAAGGTACGATCCAGAGCGGTACAGTATTCGAGGTTGTTAAAGAAAATGGAAGTGTAATCTTGCGTAAAAAGTAAATGAAGATCTGGAATGGTAGAATGCAAGTAGAAGATAATATAAAATCTGGATACCAAGAATATCTTGATGAAATTGTATGTAGAATATAGTGATACTGTATTTTTATTTTAATAATGCACAGGAGTTTGATAAACTCTAATGTAAAAAATTGAGGATTAAGCAACATATTATATCCATACATGCTATAATAGCCATGGTCATATTATCAATAAAACACTATTTAATTATTCACATAATAAAGATGATTGGAAAGAATCAATTAAATAATACCTAATGAGACAAAATATACCCAATACATCAAGAAAAAACAATAAATATATATACAGATTCCTATGCGAAGTATTCCTGACTATGATCGCCACAGGGATATTCTATGTCAACTGGTACGAGTTCGCCAGTATTAACAACCAGACAGGACATCTCCTAGGTCTTGGTAACCTAGGAATGGCAACGGGAATCTATGTGATACTATATCTTATCTTCGGTAAGTGGCTTCATGCATTCACCATCGGAGTTGAGAGGAAGGCCAATATCCTGGCAGGACAGGTACTGACACTGTTCCTGTTAGACTTCATAGAGATATTCATATCCTGTGCTATCACTGGTCAGTTCCGATTCTTCTCAGAATTCCTGGCAATATATTCTGTGATGTTCCTGATACAAGCATGTATTAACTGTCTCCTGTCTGTGCCGATGGTCAATATCTATAGGCGGCTCTTCCCGCCGCTCAGCGTCATAGAGATATATGGAGAGTATCAGAACCAGCTCTGTGAGAAGATGAACACTATCCATTATAAATACCATATTGAGAAGAGTATATCCTACTCAGAAGACGAAGCGCAGATCAGAAATGATATATCAGGCTATGATGCCGTCCTTCTTAACGATCTGCCTGCACATATGAAGAATAAACTACTTAAGATATGCTTCGAAACCGGCAAGAGAGTCTATTATGCCCCCAAGATATCTGATATCATAGTCAAGAACTCGGAAGAGCTTAACCTTCTGGATACGCCTCTATTCCTCAATAGGAACAACGGAATAACCCCTGTTCAGAGATTCATAAAGAGGACTTTTGATATCGTATTAAGTACAGCTTCACTGATAGTACTAAGTCCACTTATGCTCATAACAGCGATAGCCATACACGCAGAAGACGGCGGTCCGGTATTCTACAAGCAGGAGCGCGTGACCATACGAGGACGCAGGTTCATGATCATCAAGTTCCGTTCTATGATAGTAGATGCTGAGAAGGATGGAAGACCCAGACCTGCAGGAGAGAAGGATGACAGGATCACCAGAGTCGGAAGCTTCATAAGAGCTACTAGGATAGATGAACTTCCGCAGCTTATCAATATATTAAAAGGTGACATGTCTATAGTTGGCCCAAGGCCCGAGCGCTGGGAGCATGTGGAGATGTATACTGAGCAGATACCGGAGTTCGTACTCCGAAATAAGATGAAAGGCGGTCTTACAGGCTATGCCCAGGTGTATGGCAAGTACAATACTACAGCCCTTGATAAGCTCAAACTGGACCTTCTCTACATAACTAACTATTCATTCCTACTGGATATACAGATCATATTCGAAACTATCAAGATCCTCGTACAGAAGGAAAGCACAGAAGGCTTCACAGAAGATGCAAGTAATAAAATGCATGATACCGATCTATGACCATGAATACAAGAATATCGATAATAACAGTATCATATAATAGCAGCAAGAGCATACGCAGGACCATAGAGTCAGTACTAGACCAAAGCGTACCGCCATATGAGCATATATTCGTAGATGGATTGTCACGGGATGATACTGTGAGCATTATAAGATCCTATCAAGACCAGTATGACAGTAGAGGCATCAAGCTTAGACTTATATCTGAACCCGACGATGGCTACTATGACGCCATGAACAAGGGAATACATATGGCGACCGGTGATATGATAGGAATACTAAACAGCGATGACTGGTATGAAAAAAAAGCTCTGGAAATAGTAAATCATTACGTGAAAGAGAACCCTAAAGCGGATATCTACATGGGTGCCATATATATACATAATGGCAATAGTATCATCAGGAAGAATGCCGGATATAGAAGATATTATCAGACATCAAGGAACTTCAATCATCCAGCAATGTTCGCAAGATCCAAAGCCTATCAGGCTGTAGGTGATTATATAAACGGCAACGTACACAATGACTATGGCTGGTATCTAAAAGCCCTCAAGATGGGACTCGATGTGTTTATAGTCCCAGAAGTTATTACTAACTTCATGATAGGTGGTGTAAGCTCCAAGAAGTCATTTAGGAATACGTTAAAAAGGATCAGGCTTAAGTATCAAGTGTATAGGCAAAATGGGTATTCGAGGCTGTATATGATAGAGTGTACGCTCCAGGAACTTGTAAAGTTTGTATTGATAAGATCATGATTATGGTACAAAGAATATGTATTGAGCCTAAAATGATAAATTATAGTATTATTGTTTTTGATAGGATCAGAAAGGATTGTTTATAATTGGAATCTATTCAATCGGGAAATAATAGTTCCTTTGCTATTGATCTATTATGGATAAGAGTTGGCAAGAATGGCGGAACTGAAAGCTTTATCAGGACAGTTCTTGACGGCATGTGTGATACGCAAAGAGATTTTAAGGCTGTCCTACTAGTTTCAAGAGATAACAAAGAATCATTTGCTCACTATGGTAATGATAAAAGATTTATTGTCTATGAATGTCCTGTAGATTCAGCAAATGTTAAAGCACGAATGATCTGGCAGAACCTCCATTTAAGAGACACCATAAAGAGTTTGGGAATAGATAAATGCCTTGAACCAGTATATTCAATGCCCTTTATAAGAACTAGAGGAGTAGATTTCTACACAGTAATACATGATCTTCAGGCCAAACACTTCCCAGAGTACTTCAGCAAATTGAGATGCCTTTGGATGGATATATCCTGGAGAAATACTGTAAGAAAAGCCAGGAAAGTTATTGCTATAAGCGATTATGTAAAAAACGATATTGCAAGTACATATAAAGTTAAAGATAACCGTATAGTAATGATACATAACCCTATTGCTACCAACACTGTAACCAAAGAAAGGGCAATAGAAATAATAAAAGAATACGATCTTGAAGACGAAAAGTTCTTCTTTTGTGTGAGTTCACTATTACCACACAAAAATCTCCAAGTTCTTATCAGAATGATGGCACTAAGAAATGACGATACCAGGCTTGCCATCGTCGGCGTAGGCGGCGCCTTAGAAGAACCTTTTAGAAAACAGATATCAGGTATGGGACTGGATGATAAGATATCTATACTCCCGTTCGTAAGTAACGAAACCAGAGATGCATTATATAAAACCTGTAAAGCATTTCTATTCCCAAGTACTTTCGAAGGCTTTGGAATGCCACCTATAGAGGCTATGCTGGTAGATAAGCCAGTAGTGACAACAATGTGTACCAGCATCCCGGAAGTGACAAGAGGCGAGGCAGTCTACGTCGATAATCCAAAGAATGAAAAAGAGTGGAATGAGAGGGTGAATGGGCTGGGAAGCAAGAGGGATTTAAGAAAGACTATATCGTCTACAAGCAATCCATATGAGAGAGGGAAGGTTGCGGAGAAATATTTGGATATCTTAATGTAGGAGGTATTCGTGGATATCATAAAGATAGTTTTATTTATACTGGCATTATCATTTCAAATTTCAGGTGCGATATTATTGATTATTAAGTATTGGGGTAAAACAAGGCAAAGAATAATAAATGAGTATTATCCCGGAACGGGAATAGCAAGTAATGATGGGGAGAATAATGCTGTTTTAGATGCGAATCGCGTAAGAGAGTGTGCTACTGGCATCTACGCGAATAGGATGGCTTTTGTATTTATAGCCATAGGCTATGCATTGTCTATATTTGGTGAGAAAGGTAATGCTGGCAATATAGTTGTGTTATTCAGTACTGCAGTTACAACGACAATTCTTGTTATTATTGAAGGGAAAGCTTCTAAACTTATAGCCAAAAAACTATATCAGGAGGATATTGTAATACCATATGATGAATTACCTGATTATATTGATAGGACATTGAGCAAAAAGGATGTTGATGATATTATCGGAAATCTGTATAAATAATGGGTTATTTAAGCTATAGGAATTTAGCAAATGATGTAAACAACTGCAGATTCATTATTATAGGATGGCAATTATGAAAAAATCATTTAAAAGAATGACGAATTTTTATGCACAATATAAGCCATTGGTGATTTCTTTGGCTGTTGCATTATTATTATTAATTCGTGAATCTCAATTGCCTTTGTTATGGAATAATGCAATAATGAAAAGTTTATTTTGCTATTCAAATGATGTAGTTGCAGAATTCTTGCGAAATATAATAATATCATATATTGCTGCTATAATATTTTTCTATATAGTGAATTATTATGCTGACTACAAACGAGAAGAAAAGGCCAAAAATGAATTGGAGCCATTTATCATAAATATTTATTGCTATTGTAATAAACTTGCTGCGATGATTGATCTTGGAAAAGAGATACAAGGGGTAACTGAATACTCTGATATTAAGTTTGGACCGGACGATATAATCTATTATAAACATGGATTAGGAAG
>OCTW011593927.1_pt1 | contig 15956 bp, 14 predicted proteins | sample 1539671 | NCBI WGS metagenome assembly OCTW01 (sample SAMN02144230, study PRJEB22623) | gut metagenome | biome: sheep rumen | host: Ovis aries | place: New Zealand
CTGACTTAGCGGCTGCCTTATACTTTGAAGTAGGCTTCTTACCATTACCACAATAAGACAGCGCAACCTTTGCAATTTCACTGCCTTTTGTTGAAGCCTTTGCCGGTGCTGCTGTTTTCGTAGTCGTCGATGGCGCGGCCGCAGTGTTCGTAGGCGTAGTCGTAGTCTTCGTTGTAGTCTTCATCGGAGTCTTTGGTGTATAGTCTTTGTTTTGTAACTTCGCATTAATCCACTCTTGTACTGCCTTTGAAGTAGCTACATCCCAGTATCCATTTGGCTTCTCCATTCCAAGATACTTTTGAAATGCCTTAATTGTGCCAGGGCCAAGCTGTCCGTCTTTATCTTTCAGCTTCAGCATTTTCTCTAACGCAACAATCGTTGGACTACTACCCTTACCATAGTAAATTCCTACTGTTGGCGCAGCAAATCCCGCATGGTATTTCTTATATTTCTTCTCTTGGTTCTTAATCTTACCAGTTTGCTTTACACCTAAAACTTTTTGTAATGCAGTAATTGACTTAGTGCCAAACTTTCCATTCACAGTTAACAGTGTAACTGGAACTTCTGCAATCCACATTTGACTAATGCAACCCCTCATGGAGTTTTCATAGGTGTGATATCCATCGTGGTTTCTACCGCCACTATCTTTGGTATAGAAATAATGTTTTCCATCTTTTACGTAATAGTCTGTGAATGCCACATAATGTCCACTAGTTGTCCAAACCGTTCCATTCGGCGCGACCCCGTCCTTGAAAAGAATAACACCAACTCTATGTCCCTTATTCAGCTCAGGCCATGCTTTACTCATTGGGTCGTTTCTATCAATATGAAAGATGTTCTTAAATCCATAATGTTTTAAAGTGCCTGGTATACCACTCCATGTGGTACCTTGATTGGTAACTGCATACCCTTGCTTTACCATCCAAGGACGAATCGACTCTGGGGTGTATGATTTATATTTATCTTGTTCAATAATACAATGTACACACGATACACAACCACACCCATTACCCGCAAAAGACGAAGCTTTTACTGGATAAGGTTTGTTTCCCCAACGAGAGTCGGTTTGCTTATAAATAGTTTTATTCATCAGTATCACCTTCTTCTACTTCTTCCTCGTCTTCGATGCCTTCTTCATCTTCTGTGAAGAATAAGTCACCGATATAGTCGTCTTTCTTCTCCGCCTTAAGCTGACGAGTAAGTCCTGTACCAGCACATGCTTCTTCGCTATAGTCATTGTTGAAGTATGTAGCACAGAAAACAATTACAAAGTTGGCAACAACAGATAAGATTTTATAGATAAGGTTAACTGTTGGGTTGCCAAATTGAGTTACGTCAGTAGCCATAAGTGCGGTGTTGAAGCAAGTCGCAATTACGAGGATTGTACGTATAATTGTTCCGTTGTTCATTTAGTTACCTCCTTTAAGTTGATATAGATTATATTCCTTTATATAAGTGGGGTTTTGGAAATTAAACTCTACTAAATAAAAAAGACTACCGAAGTAGTCTTAGTGATAAGGATTATTTCTATTGTTTAGTTCTTCTTCAATTTCTTTTCGTTTTTGTAAAAAGGCGGCAAATCGTTCTTCTTCTGTTTCTTTATTTGGGTCATTAATCTCTTCAATAGGAAGATTAGTTTCAATATAATATCTAGGTTTATCAATAGGGTCTAAGGCCTCAATATAATTTCCTCGCGGGAAGCCGCCATAGATATAAAGACCTGCATCAGAATAAGTACGAATCATCGTATCTCCAACTTTTTCTCGTATTATCATTCTTCATCTCCTAAGGTTTCAATATATTTAAGCCATTCTTCTACTGTCATTTTCTCTAAATGCATACCTTCTTGTACACTGCGCCCACGTATACCTTGAGAGATATTGACTTTCTCTTGATATGGAAAGTTTTCCCAAGTTTTTTTATGGGTGCGGTAATAATTTGCAAAATATTTTTCAGTAGCTTTACGATATTCTTGATTATCCATATCTATCCACTCAGGCTTGTTCATTGTATAATAGGCATCGAATATCATGAACACAGTATAGAAAGCGGCCTTGTCTGGGTGTCCTTTATGTTTAAATTCTTCGATAAGTGCAGAATTTGAATCAATCATATTTCGATAGGTTTTTAAGATGTACTTTTGGTCATGTCTGCATACCGAATCATCGCGCCACCTCCATAGATAAAATGGTAACGGACAATATTTAACATTTTGAGATAAATTAGCACATTGAATATTAAAGAAACTATCTTCATGAATGGTTAAATCGGGATTCCATTTAATACCTTTTTCAATTAAGTAACGTCTTCTATGTACTTTGCCGTGAACAAATGTTGAATCCATTTCGTGGTTAATATAAATTACATCTTTAGTAATTGGGTGTCTGGTTTCTTCAACAAAAACAGACGTTAAACTATCAAATACTCCAAGTCGCATTTCTCTAAAAATTACCCATAAGCCACATACATTACAAAACATATCGTCTGCATCACAAAACATTACATAGTCTGCGGTTGCATGGTCGAGAGCGGCCTGGCGCGTAGCAGAAACGCCTAAGTGGTCATTTAAATAATAATCAATTTTAAAAGGGTACGATTCAAGAAATTGTTTCGATAAATGTACATCACTTCCATCATTGACTATTATTACACCAAGTTCATTAAAATCAATATTTTGTTGTAATGCTATACTATCAAGAAGTGGTTTGATAACATCATCTGTTTCTTTATATTGAGGAATTAAAATTTGTAATTTCATTAGTATTCTCCTTAAATAAATCTCTCATTACTTATAGTATAACATAGTTTTAATTAGAAGTCAAATTCCAATAAAAAAGACTATCAAAGATAGTCTAATTTATTTATTTATCAATTGGTTTCCATGTACCATTAACGTTTCTATATCCCGCTGTAGCCTTTTTCCATGTACCATTTACATTCACATAAACAATTCCATGCTTCCAAGTACCATTTATATTAGAATGTACTGGTACACCAGTAATGGTTATGGTTGTTGAACTTGTTACATCATTATAATTGGTTTTAGAAGCTTTATAATGAACTGTAGTAGTACCAGGATTAGTTCGTGTAACAGAAGACATGGCATAGTTTGTATTTTTGGAGGTTGCAGTTAATGTATTACCATACGAAGTAGAAGTACCATAATCAATTGTAACTCCGTCAACATTAGTACATTTAATTTGAGCCGAATGAGCTACCCCATTATAGTCGGCACTATATGCAGTCGGTGTAATCGTTAATGTAGCTTTTCCAATAGTTCTTGAACCCAAACTTTTAGTTATATTAATATTATCACTACTTGTATCATTATTATTCGCAGTATCACTAACATAACAATACCAAAATACATAATAAGTTCCTGCATTTGTTTCCGTACTTATAGAAGTGCTCCAAGTAGAAGTACTAAAAGCTGGCGCAGTCGCGCTCGTTCCTACGTAATAATACATCTGACCTCCAGCCGTACATGAACCAGCACTAGCTAATGTTTTTGCAGTTCCATCGTAGGTTAAAGTACCAGTAGTTAAAGTAGGGGCTGTAGGAGTAACTGTTCGTTTACTAATAGTTACAGTTGTAGAACCTGTTCTAGCTAAGTATCCGCTTTTACTAACTCTATAATAAACAGTTGTACTTTGCGCCACAGTAGTGGCAGAAACTGATGACATAGAATAGTTTGTATTAGCATTAGTAGCAGTTAAAGTGTATCCATAAGAAGTGCTAGTACCATATTCTACAGTTGCACCCGCTATACCTATACTAATCAACGCCGAATGCGCAGAGCCATTGTATGTTGCATTGCCGTTAGTTGCTGTTACATTTATATTCCATTGCGCCGATGCTACTCTTGAAACTGTAGAAGCATCAACTGCAATGCTCCAAGTATAAGAACCCCCAGAAGCAACATTAGTATTTGAAGTTGAAACTAACCAATGACTAAAGGTACAACCAGTTTGACTATATGGGTTTGTTGCTAATGTAACTGCTGGTGAAGTAATTGCTCCATTAGCATTGTAATATTGCGTTGTTGTAGTATTACTTGGAGTAGTTCCAGTACCACCATTTGCTCCATAGGAAACAGTTAACGTACGTGAATAAACAGCATGCAGTGTTTGTACCGTTGAGGTGTAAGCAAAAGGATTTGTATTATTTGCTCCATATTCATTGATATTCGCATTTGTATCACCTCTCCAACCAAGTGGCGTCCAAGTACTAATAGCAGTGATAGTTGGTGGAGTTACCTTTCCTCCATAATATTGATAAACTGTAGTAGTGGTTGCATTTGCTTTGCCGTGTTTAAAAGTAATTGAGCGTCTCCAAACTGCATAAAGTGTTACTGTACCACCATTTGTAGTAGTACCAGTGGTCATATTACCTTGATTCGAATAAGCAACTGTACCAGCGGCCGCATTGGCGGCTGAAGTTGCCCAACCTATAAAACTATAACCACCACTTGGTGCAGTAAAACCATTTGCACTTAAGGCTTTTGCGGTTCCATAGAAGAAATCGGTTTCAGTGGTCATTGAACCACTACCGCCATTTGCATTAAATGCTACAGAATATTTATTACCAGCCCACAAAGCAGTTATTCGACCAGCTCCCGCGCCATAAGTATATGTATCTGCAGTACCATCTGTGATATCTTTCATGGCACTATATGCTAATTGCCATGAAACTGGTCTACTTCCGGTATCTAAATATACATGACCAAATGTAGAGAACGTACCACCAGAACCACAATTGTGTTGATAAGCATAAACGCGATAAGCGCCGGTTCCATATCGGTCGGTAAGCCAAGTAATAGTACGCCCATTACCAGTTGCATTACAAGCTTGTTGTACAGTATAACCAGTAGGAATTTTTGCTACAAAAGCATGTATATATTTTTTGTTTGCGGCACTTTGAGTATTTTGATAAAACCCTCCATTACCAGGAGAAGTAGTACCACTTGAAGCATTAATTAATATCTCATAACCACCATAAGCAGTGCCAGCACTACTTGATTGTCGTGTATGAGTAACTGTTCCTCCACCACTATTATTATATACTCCAACTCCTCCATTTGAAGAATCAAAAGAAGGGTCAGTATTATTAATTTTACTTAAATGCCCTGGACCAGTTTCTGCCCAACCGACAAAAGTATAACCAGTTCGTGTTGGCGCTGCAATTGATTTTGTAGTTGCATAGTTTTGAGATGCAGTTGAAACTGATGTACTATTGTTCCACGAACCTCCATTTGGGTCTATTGTAAGGGTGTAACTATTAATTGTCCATTGAGCGTACCAAGTAGTATTTGCAGTTAAATCAAAAGTACGTACTGAATTACCATTAGCATCATACCATTGCGTTCCACCAGAAGTTGCAGAATAAAAACCAGCAAACGTATATCCAGTTCTTGTTGGTTTGGTAATGCTTGGATAGTTACCTTTTGTAGTTCCATACACAATATTAACCGAACCAGTACCACCACTTCCACCATTAGCATTTAAGGTTATAGTATATGTATTAACTGACCAACGCGCATATAAAGTGGTCGCGGCGGCTTTATTCCATGTTCGTGCCGATGCTCCAGAAGCAGTATAATATTGAGTTCCACCCGTCGCTGCACTTGTATCGTAGTAACCTTGAAAAGTATATCCTGCACGTGTTGGCATTGTAGCAGATGGCATAGCCGCATCGTAAGTAGCGGTTACTGACCCAGTTCCACCACTGCCATTATTAGCATTTAATGTAACTGTATAAGTATTAGCCTTCCAATTAACATAAAGAGTCTTAGTCACATTAGCAGTAATCTCTGTACCACCATTAAGACGCTTTGTTGTAACAGGATTTGTATCTCCCGCAGCAGTATTGTCCTGGTTTACATCAATACCAGTACCATTGGCCGCAGTATTATATGCGGCAGTACCACTTTTAATACTATAACCAGTTCTAGTTATATTAAACGTACTTACATTATAAAAATCAGAATGGGTAGTAGAAGTATTAATTGTTAATACATAATCAGAAAAAGTACCTGTAGCACTACTGCCTACCTGAACAAGGCTATTATTTAATTTAAAATATACTGTATCACTACTTTTATGAGGGGCATCAGCAATTGTACCACCATTTGCATGATATTTTAACCACATAACTGGTTTAATGATAGCCGAAGCTTTATAAACCTGTGTAACTGCATTGTAGTTTGGACTAGCATCTGACTTAGCCCAAATATAATATGTACCCACATTTGTCGCAGTAGGTTTGGTTGTACTCCAAGAACTTGGCGCAGATGAAGAACTACTTCCTAAGCCATAATAAATAGTACCATTACCAGTTACGCTTGACGCAGATACAAGTGTTTGCGCAGAACCAGTATAATTTAAAGTTGCTCCAGTGACTGATAAGGTAGGAGTGGCTTTAGCTATTGTGACCGAAACCTTATAAACTTGTGCAACTGCAGTATAGTTGGTACTAGCATCAGCTTTTGCCCATATATAATACGTACCAGCATTTGTCGCGGTTGGAGAGGCATTAGTAGACCAACTAGTAGGTGCAGTAGTAGAACTACTTCCTATTCCTAAAGAAACTGTGCCTCCACCTGTTACACTCCAAGCAGATACTAAAGCTTGTGCTGAACCAGTATAAGTAAGACCAGTTTTACCAGTTACAGATAAACTCGGAGTAGCTTTATTAATAGTAAAAGTGATTGTAGAATCTTTTGTACCACTACTATAATTCCCATTGCCAGCTGCAGTTGCTCTAATTACAATTGTATATGTGCCAGGTGGTGTATTCGCAGCAACTGTTAAAGTAGTAGTACTTAAAGTAAAATAAGATACTGTTGTACCACTTGAATTTTTTTGACTATTAATTGCATATGTTAATGTTCCTTGAGCCCCCGTCGCTGCAGTTGTGGCTTGGTCTTGTTTTGTAGTGCTAAAGTTTTTGCTATATGTTTGATTTGCTGTATAAGCTAATGGATTTGCAGCTTGGGTAATTTTTACTGGAAATACTATAGTTGCGCTACCACTATTATAATTAGTATTACCTGCTGCGGTTGCTTTAATACTAACTTTATAAGAATCATGAACAGGAGTACTACCAGCTATAGTTAATGTTGTACCACTTAATGAAAAATATGATACAGCAGTACCAGAAGAATTTGTTTGACTAGTAATACTATAAGTTATAGTACCAACACCACTAGCAGTACTAATTGTTGCAGTTCGTGCAGACGTAGAAAAAACAAGAGAAAAACTTTTAGTAGTAAAACTAACTGGATTAGATGCTTTGCTTATAGTAATTGTATGAGTAGCATCCGCAGTAGCGCCCTCACTATCTGTGACCCGACGTACTACTGTATAGGTACCAACTGGAGTGTTTGCGGCAATTGTTAAGGACCCACCACTTACACTAATATAACTAGTAGCTGTTCCACTCGCATTTTTCTCTGATACTTTTGAATAACTATATGTTCCAGTTCCACCAGAAGCAGTTGTTATACCAACACTTTGTGATGAGGTGCTAAATGTCTTAGTGGCACTATTTCCTGCAAGAGTGAGGGTTGGATAAATTGTTACTGTAACAGATGCAGTATACCAACTTGAAGTAGTAGAACTTGTATGATATCTATATTGGCAATAATATGTTTGGGTTTTTGAAGAACTACCTCTTGTAATAGCTGGAGCGCTACCTGTCCAAATTTGTCGACTTTGCCCGCTAGATGTCCATCCAGCTTTGTCTAAACTTTTACTACTATTGGCAATGTTAGTACCACCAGAAGTTGTACCTACTTTATAATAATATGTCGCAGTAACTAATGTACCTGTACCTTTTCTTCCAATCGCGGCAGTTAATTTAGGAGTAACCGTAGTAGCAGTACAACAAGTACTATCTACTACTGCAGTTAATTCCCCTCGCCAGTTACCTACATAGTCGGTATGATTAGTATAAGTAGACATGTCTCACCCCCTTATGCAGTGTATGTAAACCAAATATCACCATTAGTCCCACCCGAAGGAGCAGAGGATGAAGTAGTAATCTTAGGTCCATCTGTAACCGTATGAGCACCATTCCACTGAACTAATTGTCCTGAATTTCCAGAACCTGTTACTCCACTATTTGTAATAGTAATTTGTTTTGAATTAGCATTATCACTTAAAGTAATACCAGTACCAGCGACTAATTCTAAAGTTGTAGTTGTCGAACCACTTCCACTACCTCCCGCAGTTAACGTCCAAGTAAATTTATGAGAACTTAATGCATTAGTAAGTGTATATGTAGTATTAGAATCAGTATAGCAGACAGCAGGAATTGTACCACTTAATTTTGTTGCATCCAAAGTAGAATCTGGTGTTAAATTTTCGCTTGCTGTACCAGTTAAATTACCTATAAAAGTTTGGGCAGTAACTGTCTGAGTACTTGGATTAACTGTTATTCCAGTATTATAGTACCCTTGATATGTTGAATTTGAAGTAATAGAAGTAGGACCAAAAATAATCGGATAACTTCCACTTGTAGCTTGTGTAGTTAACTTAATTTTTTGGTCTGTATTAGTTACTGTTTCAGTTGCGGTGCTTATACCGGTTACATGACCGTAGCCATCAAGAGTTATTGACTGTATATACGTTCTACCGCTGTTAGAACTACTTTCTTGCGTAGAAGTATCCGCATGACTTATTGTTATAGAACCACTTGAAGTAATAGGGCTACCACTTATAGATAATCCTCCTCCATTAGCAATACCAACCGAGGTAACAGTACCACTAGGTTCATCACCTGAAGGAATTAAAACCCAAGCTTTTCCGTCACTAATAAAAGTATCTCCTTCTTCTGCCTCCTGCGATGCATAAGTACCTGTAGTTATGACTTTGTAAGTAAATCCCTCATTTGAGGCAGAGGCAACCGGTAATGTCGTAATAGTTCCGCCTGTTCCTAATGACCCCTTAAAAATCATAGGCTCTGGTAAATTAGCAATTGCAGTATCTACATAACCTGTGGTTGCAAAATTACTATCATTTGTTAATTGTGAGTTTTTTGTTGGGATAGGAATTGTATATGTATTCTCACCAATTGTGAGTTGTTTTATATATTTTTCATTTGCCATTATCCCTCTCCTTGTTATTTTATATTGATTATATTTAATTATACTTAAACAATCGATGATATATAAATACCATCGATTGTTTAATTTTAAACATATTCTATTGTTAACCTTCTACATTATTTGTAGTATTTAAAGAGCTAATTATTAAAGTAACCTCTTGATTTGCAGCATTATATGTCGAATCAAGACTAATGGTAGCATCTTTTATATTATATGTTTTACCATTCGGTAATTGAATTTGAGAGATGTTTCCGTCTGCCATTTTTCACCTCTTATATTATACCATATCATTGATTACCTTTTATTACAGTAACCGAAGTATCATCTGTAAGTGTGGTAACTGTATCATTAGTACCAACCGTAATAGTTTGAGCTTCTGCAGTTGCCGTTCCAACGGTTTTTACAACGGTTTGTCTATCGTTCGAACCAACAGAAACCACCTGTGGCGCGGCCGTACCAGTACCAACATTAGTAATAGCTGCAACTATATCACTATTGGCTCCAGTAGTTGCAGCAGTTGTAGTAGCTTCATTAATTCCAGTGGCAACCTTAACCCTTCCAGTACCATCTGAAGAATTAGACATTAAATTAACACTAGTTAATGCTTTCGCAGTTTCTCCAATTGTAATTCCAGTCACAATGGTTTTTTCAGTACCAAGCGTAACTTTTGAAGCAGTTTTCGCCTGACCAAGAGTTGTAAAAGTAGCACTAACATCAGTGCCATTACCACCACTAATTATTAAGGTTTCTGCCGCATCATTTTCTCCCATTGTAAAATTCCAATTTGATTTATTGGCTGTCACCGAATTATTCGCCGTAATATATGGTACTTCCACATCTGTATTTTCTGTAACATTAGGTACTGTACCTGTATTTGCGGTAACTGAAGTAACAAAATCACTATCTGTTGTTGAAGCACCCAAAAAAGTTGTACTAGAAGTAACTGTTGTAGTAAAAGTGGTATCCTCTCCCAATACATTACTTGTCGAACCACCAGTAAATGTAACGTTTGAATTACCGGTAGTAAAAGTAGTGTTAGCTCCCAATACATTTGCGGTAGTACCTCCACTAAAACTAACATTTGAATTACTATTAGTAAAAGTAGTATCTCCTCCTAATACTGAATCAGTACTTTTGTTTAAAGTAACATTTTTAACAATGTCGGTTAAATTAACTTGTGTATCTCCAATTTTTTCCCATGTTCTAGAACCACTAGCTCCAATTGGAACATATTCGTCATATACATCATTACTATCTACTGCGGTAGTCGATTTAATTAAATAAAACGCACCGGATTGTACTGATTCATCATCGGCGCTTAATAAACCAGTATAATTACGATTATTATATCTAACTACAATTCCGGCAGGAATTTCAGATATATCTGGTGCACTAGTACCGTCCCAAGCAACTATAAAAGATACGCCACCCGAAATCATCGCACGGGCGACCGCATCCTTTATGTTATAAACTCCACCCGAACCAGGTAATTGAATTTTACTAATATCAGGCATAGTATCTCCTCCTAAAATCTATTAAAGACTAACGTCTCATTCTCTAACTTTCTATTTATTTGAGCATAAGCATCATCAATATTAATTTTGTTATTCCAAAATTGTTTATCTGATGAAGTAACATGTATATTTTGATTATGAATGTGTTCAAGCAATATATCTCTTACCGTCTCATTAACAAAAGGCAAGTCTTGAACATAAGCATTGCCAGTTCCTACTTTTATGTTAGGAATCCAAATAGTTTCATTCACTACTTCTCCTTGAATTTCTACTGGTTGTGTTTTTATTTCATAATCATCATATATAATTATCTCTCCAGCTTTTGGAATAAAACCACTGGTTTTATTCCAGTTTTCTGTAGTATCATGTTTTGATTGTATTCTTGTATTAATTATAGAACTCATACCACCCTCCTATATATTTGTGGTACTTGTGCCACAATTAAGAACCAAATCATCTATTGCAATTTCATTATAGCTAATCACAATACCGTTTCCTGCGGTATATTCTATTCCGCCTCCACCACCACCAGAATTAGTTAAATAAGGCAAACGACTCCAACGAGTTTTACCGTTTCCTATTTTTAATTTATATACATCTGTTGAAAGCGCTGGTTCCCCCACTCGTAAAATTGGGTCAACTTCAATCCATTCTGCTTCGGTGGCACGACGCAGTTGTATAATCGCTTTTACGTGTTTTCTAACTATCGCCATATCCGTATACATCTCCTCCGTCATAATAGATTATTTCATCATGATATATATCTTGTTCAGTAGGGGTTACTTCAGTTTTTGGCTTAAAAGTATTAGAGGACCGACTAAAGCGTAATTTTGAATACATGTTGTTAATAGTATTAAATTGTATAATAAAATTTCTATCTATATCATTATTCATTTATATTCCCCCTATATTTCTCCTTCATGAAGCACACCAAAAATACGTTCGTTTACAGGCATAGAGGCAAAAGCTTCTCCATCTTTTGTTAAAACGCGCACTTGAATAACCGCAATATTTTTTCTCGCGGCGGGATAAAAAGTAAAAGCAAGTGTTTCTTCTTGAGTAAGATGAACGGTAACTTGAGAACCCGGAATTAATGAAACATCTTCATCAGTTAAAGACTCGACATTAGCATTTTCAAACTCAAAATTGCCATCAATAATTTCAACCCCTTCTTCGCCTAATTGCTTATCAAGAATTACCTCATTATTCTGCATATATGTTATATATAAAGTATCAATTTGGTCTGACGTTAACGGCAGAACAAAACTATGATACGGAGTTGTTCCTCTTACTATCATAACAATCCTCTCCTTAAAATTTCTCTACATATTAAGTAACGATTGACCTTAATAACTCCACCATTTTCAGATGTAAGAAAAAAGAACGAGAACTGGCTCGTTCTTAATTCTTTCACTTGATACAAACTACTTTAACCAGACCTTCTCCTACTTCATAGTATTCAGATATTTCATAGCCTGAGAATACATATGAATGTCTATCTGTTTCAATTGCGAATAAGTTGCCGAGCTCGTCGATGAGGTAATCGATATCGTTGGTGCGGACGATAAGGTCAATTACGCTAACAGGTTCATCGTGAGAGTGGTCGATATAATGGCTAAATTCGATTAGTTCGTATTCAGCTTTAAATGTTTTAACTTGCATAAGTATTTCCTCCGTAGAAATAGAATTGTCATATAGTCTAATATGAGGACTTTGATATCCTCTATTTAAAGTATATAATAAAATTGATTTAATGTCAAATTTTAAGCTTATGTAGACGATATACGTTGAGTGCGCGCGGTCAACCTCTTGGACAACTAAGTTGAACTTTCTCAAAAATAAGTTGAGCGGCCGCCCTCAACATACAACATATACGAAAAACGGGTACATAAGTACCCGCTTTCAAATTTACTTATTCATTTTTGTAATAGCTTCTTGAATAACCGTCTTAATCGTCTGGTCGCTTGTCTCATTCATCATAGACTTTAACTCTTCTACCATCTCTGCTTTCGACCCTGTTCTACTATATCCTCTTGCCATTGGTTGGTCATACTGCGGAGTCATATACATATAAGAGTTTCTATCAACATCATACACCATGCGGCCGCCGTATGAGTTTCCACCCATACCATATGAATTCTGCGGGCCAGCATATGACATATGACCTGGTTGATAGAAGGAAAGTGGTTTTTGGATTGGGAGGTTATAACTTTTTGAGTCAGGAGTTAAAAAATTTTTACAATAAAAAAGACCTCAGTTTGAGGTCTTAGTTGTTTTATTGATTTTCAGGTTGTACTTCCACTGGATGTTGGTAACATTTATTCATTATTACCAATCCCTCAGAAGTAATTACCATTGCTGTATGAATTGGTACGCTACTCAAAGCGGCATGACTCAATATTTGGTAATATTTACTCTCTGCCTCTGCTTGCTCAGAGTACGGAGTCACTATGTTTCCGAGATTGCCGTCTTTATCTGTTTGAAATTCAATTACAATAAACATTATCCACCTCCTATGCTATTCGTATTGCTTTAAACCATGCACTCACAACATCAAGCGCTGAACCTCTAGTGTGTATTCCACAAAGGTAATAAGTAGAATCCAAGTTTGTGTTCAATATATAAGATACGTTGATAGATGACTGTCCAGCCGAAGCCGCAGATACTTGCATACCCGCATATTCATTTAGCGCTTCTATAGTTGCGTCCGCGCTGTTTGGGCTAATAACAATTCTTCTGATACCTGTGGCATTCGATGCAAAGGTAGCTTGCCCAATTATAACCCAAGCGCCAGCAGGAATTGTCATGCTGAGTAAGGTTGTGCTTGTACTAGTTGCAAGAGAAATAGCGCTCGATAAGGTTTTGCTTATAACCGAGCCTATTGGTGTCGAGTGTCCTTGAATAGTAATATGACCAGAGCTAGTTATACTGTAGCCACCGTTCGTTTCTATAATGTCACCAGTTATATTTAGTCCAGCTGGGCTTACAGAAAGTGTGTTAGAACGATTAGTATCTGATGTTCCAGTCCCTACTATAAAATATGCATTTGAATTGTCTGAGTTATATCGCCCGCAAACAAATTGATAATTTGAATTAGCTTGTGTTCCTTCTCCTACCAGAAAGCCATATGCTCCGCCAGATTCAGCAACATCATGTCCAAATCTATAAAATGGAGTTGGCGTTGTAGTGACTTTGCCTAAAGCTACTCTTTGGCGCCCAATATATGTACCACTTCCAGAAGGATGATTACTTGTGAATATAATGCTATTTGTTCCGTTATAAGTAACATATGACGTACTTGTGTTAGCAGTACCTTTAGTGAACGTGGTAACGACGGTCTTCTGAGTACTATAAAAGCTCCCATTACCAGCAGTTGTTCTAAAACCAAAAACAATTTTAATTCTGAAGGTACCGCCATTAGATATGGATGACCACTGATTTGAAAAAGCGCCTGAAGTAGTTAAGTCTACTGTTATCGTCCCTGTACCGCCGTAATTTGTAGTTGTAGCATATGCGGTAGTAGTTAATGAACTTCCATTTCCATTTATATTGAAATATTCACCGTTTTCAGATGTTGCAGTTATGCTCGAATCACTTATCTCAATATTGCCCGAATCTTCTTTACCTATTCTCGCAGTATTGCCAAAAAAAGCAACTGAATTATTAGCATCTCCTGCATAGACATCCATACCATTAGCAGAAATATAAGTATAATAGGTTGAATTACGATATATTCTTACACCATCTGAATTAATTTTAACCCCATTGGTATTGTCACTTGTAGAACGACGTACTAAAATTCCATCACCACTAATTGTAATATAATTCGTAGCTTTTGTAGCAGCCTCATTGGCCTTGCCAGTTGCATCATCTGCGGCGGTACTTATAGCTGCTTCTTTTGCGGTTTTTACATCTTGGGGTGTGGCTTTACTAGAAATTGTTGTAATATCAGTAGCATAATTCGCACCATTAATAGTTAATGAAGTTGCAGTTAAGGCTCCACTAATAACTGCTCCAGTAGCATACATGGTACCATCTGTAGTAATTCCAAATTTATTTCCTGCTGTAATTGTCCAAGTTTTACTAGCTGGTAAAACTCCATCAGCTGTAGTTTTACCTGCTATTCCTTTTGAAATTACAATTACCCCACTACCTGGCACAGGAGAAGTATTGGCTGCACCGTTATGTAAAGTTTTATTTCCATCGGTGCCAATTTGCCAACCGCCAATATATCCCTTACTTGCATAAATAGAACCATAAATAATAACATTTGATGCAGTTAAAGCTCCTGCTGAAGATACTACAAAACCAGTGGCCCCATCTGCAGGAACAGAACCTATTCTACCATCTTTATAAATATAATTAGTCAAGCTTGGAATTGTTGGTTTATTAGATAAGTCGTCATAATCACCCGTTGTTGCTACAGTTGATAAACCATTGATTTGAGAAGCCTGTAAAGATAAATTTGTAGCTGTTACACCACCTGCGCGCGTAACTCTAAAGGGTGCACTACCTGGAGTTGCATTTCCGGCCCAAAATACTACATCGGTATCCCCGCTTCCGCTTCCCCTTAAGCCAACCGTACCATTAGAAGATTTCAAATTATTAGCATCTATAGTCCATCCTCCAATATGACCACTAGTTGAATATAATGCACCACTCGTAGTAACTCCAAATACCTTTCCCGCTGACATAAACCAGTGTAGTCCTGTTGCGCTTCCTCCAATAGCATTACTATTAGTCACAGAAGAGGTCGATAACACTAAATTTGAATCGGTTGCACCTGGAGTTTGATTGCCATAATATAATGACTTACTACTATCTGTACCAATATTCCATCCGCCAATTATACCAGAAGTCGCAGTTATTTTTCCACCTATATCAGCCTCGGTTGCCGTTAAAACTCCAGTGTTTGAAACCTGAAAATAATTAGAATTACCAGTTCCACTATATATAGCTCCGTCACTTGCAATATAAGTACCCTTACCTGTTGTAGAAGCAGTTTTTGTTCCTGTAGATAATGAAGTTGCATTAACATTACCTGTAAAGGTAGCCCCAGTAGAACTTATCGTAACTGCTGCGGTCCCCTTGGTCGGATTATAAATTTTAATTGTAGAACCAAACTCAGCTAATTTATCACTATTTGCAGTACCCGTACCATCATAAAAAATCAGTGTGCTATCATTTAATGACATCATTTTCTGATTTTTGCGCCACATAGAAATATCATCGCTATTAATTTGAACAAAAGAACTATATGGCTGTGCATTAGGGTCATCAAAATTATACTTACCATGAACTCTAATTCCAAACTCATCTTCTAATAGAGTAATATA
>OCTW011308187.1_pt1 | contig 15954 bp, 21 predicted proteins | sample 1539671 | NCBI WGS metagenome assembly OCTW01 (sample SAMN02144230, study PRJEB22623) | gut metagenome | biome: sheep rumen | host: Ovis aries | place: New Zealand
ATTTGATTGTATTTTACCTTGGATGCCAATAGAAAAATACACAACAAAAAAGAAAATTTCATATGTAGAATATACTTTTGATGATGAAGCTTATACTGAATTATCAAATAAAGCTTACAGAGAAAAAATGAAAAATAAGTAAGGAGAAAAAAGATGCCAACAGATATAACAGATAAACAACCAAAGTCAACACAAGAAGATTTAGTTAATCAATTAAAAACTGAAAATGAAAACTTGAAAAAAGCATTAAGAGATAAAAATATTCAATTTGAAAATTTAGTTTCTCTATATAATACTTTAGTTGAAAAATGGTTAAATAACGGAATTAAGTAATAATTAATTAGTAAAAGTATTTATTGTATAATATAATAAATACTTTTTATTTTTTTTGAGAGGTGATTACGAATGAAAAAAGTAGAAATATTTGAATCCTGAACGATGAAAGATCCATTGAACTGTATCGGAACTTGTGCAGGAATTTGTTGAGGATCAAATACAAAAGTAACAGCAAAAAACGTTAAAAGAGCATTAAAATGTATAAGTGATGGGCACGGCAGAGTTTTAGAATTACCTGATGTATATCTTGTTTTAGAAGGTTGATCAGCTAAGTGTTTAAGAGAATTATATACACATATTGGCGGAGCTCCTACTAGATTACAAGCATCTACTAGATATATTGATTATTCAAAAAATTTCGAATTAGTAGAACCACCGAAGATTCAAGCAAACGCTGAAGCTCATGAAATATGGAATACCGCTAAATCACAAGTGCAAGAAGCAATGATAAAATTAAGAGAGTTAGATATTCCAGTAGAAGATTTAACAATGCTATTACCAATCTCTTATGAGTCTAAAATGATTTGGAAAGTTAATTTAAGAACATTAGTTAATTTCTTCGAAATGAGATTATGTTCACGAGCATACTGGGAAATAAGAGATTTATGTAAGGAATTAAAACAAGCATTAGCTGATTATTCTGATGAATGGAAAAAATTATCAGAATTATTTGTACCAAAATGCGTTAGCTTAGGATATTGTAAAGAAAGTGAGTCTTGTGGCAGAATGCCTAAAAGAGACATAGAGTAATATGCAAAACTTATTAGAAAACTTTTTAAAAACATTAAAGAAAACTAATTCAGATTTAAACTTTGTCAAGGAAGAGAATTTAAAGCGATTAAGCGATTCACTTGAAGACGGAGTTTTCTGAGAAACTGTTGAAGAATTTAAGAAATGCTTAGAAGATAATGAAGTTCATTATACTTACATTACTTTATCTGACGAGATTGCTTCAAAGATAATGCTTAAATCACTTATAAATGCATATATAAGTAATATCACAGATAATTTAAACGTTTTATGGAAAAATGATTCTGAGATCACAGACGAAACTCGAGAACTTAATTTATCACTATTAAAAACTATTGGAGAACTCTTATACAGTAGTCATGACTTAGACGAATCAATTGAAATTCAAAAGAGCTGTCGAGTTGGAGATTTAGACACTCTAATCGTAAGTGATAAAGATATTCATAATTTTGTATTATATGCAGATCAAAAACAAACTAATCTAGATCGTTTTAAACCTACATTAGAATTAATTGATAAAGCAGTATTAAAAGTATTTACTGAATTATCTGAGCCAGTAGAAGATTCCGCAATGTGTAGTTAAAGGAGATAATTATGGAAAAAGACATAATTAATCCAGATCACTATAAAGTTCATGAAATGGAATGTATAGAAGAACTTGAAGTAGTATTTGGTATAGATGCAGTTATAGCTTTCTGTAAATGCAATGCTTGGAAATATCGTTATAGAGTTGGACATAAAGATGACCCAGAACAAGAAATGAAAAAGTCCGAATGGTATTTAAATAAAGCAAAAGAATTACAAAAAAAGAAAGAAAAAATATTAATTTACAATGAATAAATAAAACGCTAAAATATATGTCTTAAGGAGCATTAGGATGTATAGTCTTCAGTTAGGTAATAATTGATATGTAGAAATAAACAATGGTGATTTATTCATTTATAGATATTCAGACAATCATTTTGCAATAAAAACAGTAGAAGACGACCGTAAGCTTTTCTTAGATGAGTTTACGGTCGAAATTTTATGTCTTAAAACTAAAAAGCATTATGTAATTAAACGAGATAATGGATATTTTTGGTGAGAAGAAACTAAATTTTAAGTTTATTTTTCACCAGAAATCGCTAAATTAAATAAATTAGATGATATGTAAATATAGATTATTTGTATATCATTTTTTTGTAAATAGATGTATTTCAAGGAGAATTTAATATTGGGCACTAACAACACAGTTTACACAGGTTGGAAAAAATGGACTCCAACTCTGGATGAGTGAGCAGAGTTTTCTGTTACTCACGAACCGCCATTCGAACTTAAAGAGAATGAGTATCTCTTAGTTTATGTGGAAGAAGATGGTCAGACTAAATTAGTCTCTCAATATTATAAAGAAGGAGATAAATTACAAAAATTTGGTAGAAGTACAATCAATTTTAGAAGTAAGAAGAGTGCAGAGAAAAACGTTAGTATAAAAGCTCGAAATGACGAGCAAGTTTGTGCAATTGAATTAATGCATGATGATAAGAAAACTGTTAAATTATTAACTGGTACATGAGGTACAGGTAAAACTATGCTTTTAGTAACTGCCGCATTAGAAGCATTAGATCATAATAAATTTGATAGAATAGTTTGGATTAGAAATAACGTTGATGTAAAAGATACAAAAGATTTAGGTGCATTACCTGGCGAAGTTAATGAAAAACTATTACCGTTTTTAGGACCTTTCATCGATCACTGCGGCGAAGCTGGAGTAGAATGTATGCTTAGCAACGGAAAACTAGTTATTGAACCATTACAAAGTCTTAGAGGACGTAATTTAGAGAATACATTAATTATGTGTTCTGAAGCTGAAAACTTAACAAAAGAACATATCCAATTAATTATTGCAAGAGCGGCTGAAGGAAGTCAAGTTTGGTTTGATGCCGATGTAAGACAAAGAGATAAAGCAGTATTTGAAAAGTCTAGAGGTATAGAGACTATGATTGAACGTTTTGCCGGTCATAAGAGATTCGGTTATGTTCATCTAACAGTAACTGAACGTTCTGAAACCGCAGCAATGGCAGATCTATTGAATGATTAGTTAGACATTCTGGATGACTTTACATTGAAGTACGTATAAATTATTTACTTCAAAAAGAAATGCATTCTGAGGATGCTCGGACATATTCTAAATATAAATAAAAACAAAAAAAACGCTAAAGTTTAGCGTTTTTATTTTTCAATATAAGAATCATAACCTAATCGTCCGATTAACTCTGCGACTAATTCAGTTTCTTTAGTAGTCAGAGTTGTTGGCTTATAATTAGATTTAACCTCAACCTCTGGCGTTTTCTTAAGTTTAATCCAAATCATCCTATCTTCATCAATAGTATGTTTAGTAATAAAATATGTATTATCTTTTCCAGAAGGTTCAATAACTAAATACCCGTTTTTCTGTAAATCTGTGTACATTATCTTATTTTCCTATCTATATTTTTTGTTTTTAGCACGTCGAATTGCCATGTCTTGCTTGAACTTACGCTTTTCACGTTTTGACATGAAATATTGGCGCTTCTTACATTCAAGTACGATTTCGTCCTTAAATGCAACCTTCTTAAATCTCTTGATTGTATTTTCAATAGATTCCTTTTCTTGAGTATCTTTGTCTATGTATACTACTACGCGAGCCATTTTAATTCACCTCCTTATTAAATTTCTCTAGAGATTCCGCATATCTTTCAGCAATTAAACTATGATGAGCTTCATCAATCCATCTATTTGCTGGAATATACATTTCATCTGAAACTCTAGTTTCTCTATCCCAAATAGAATGATATGGACATAATCCACGACCTTCTTTTGGTGCATCTGGATTTGTCGTACTAAATTCACACCAAGCACATAATGGCTTTGGTGATGGAGTCCAATCAAATGAATAAACTCCTTCAAATAACTCATCCAACTTTTTAGTTCCACGAGCAATAAAACCCTTAGTACCTGCGTCATAAATTCCATTTGCAAGTGGTAAATCATATTGGCATTTTATCTTTGAAACATCACAATTTTTCATTTCAGCTAATGCTAATGAATATACTACAAATTGTAGTGGTGTTGGTAAATCATCTTTATGTTTCTCGATAGTTGGCCAACTCTTAATATCTTGAATTAAATATGATTCATTTACAGTATCATAGATTAAACGGTCAATTGATCCAGTAAAACGTTTGTCTCCATTATATTTAAAATCAATTGGAACTTCGGCTCCAACAATTTGATATTCTGGGTGTTCATTTAATAAACGTTCTAATCGATAAATACCGTCTTGTAAATAGTAATAAAATTTTTGTTCATAAGTTTTTAGTGATTGGCTATCTTGAGTATACCATTCTTCTTTATACTTGTCTTTTATCTTTGCTCCAGCAATTATAAAAGTATTTTTTAATGATATATAATCGATTGGCTGCTTAGCTATTATCATGTTTGCAATCGACTCTTCAGTTTTATGAATTGCTGTACCGAATTCAGTAGCAATACTTCCACTGTAGAAGAAATGCTTGTCAACATACTTAAGCTTATATTTAAATCCACATTGCTTATAACAGTCTATCTGCGAATATGATCATTTCTTTTTATCACTATTAATTTCTTTTAAAAATTCTTCGTTTGTAATAATATCACTTCCTACTATAAGTTATTATACAATAATTATATTAATAAATTATTGACGATGTACGTTAAAAAGTATTTAGGACTCTCAAAACCAATTCTACCACGAGTTAATCTTAAATTAATACTAGATAAAAATTTTATTTTCTTTCTAATATCTTCTAAGTTAAAACCTTTATAATAAAATTTAATTGCATTAAATTGTTTTGGAGTTAAAGACATTTCTTCAGCAGTTATTCTAGGATTTCCATGAATTAGACATATTTGTTTGTATTTATTCATTAATAATGTTAAAATAAACATTGGATCAGAATCCCATTGTCCTAAATGTTCGAATGCTGAGTGAATAATTAACATATCCTTCTTAATTAATGCATCTACAAAAGTAAAAGTTGATAAAGAATAAAAATCGGAATCCTTCTCATAAATAATTTCTTGTAAAACTTTATTAGCTTCCTCAGGAAATAATTCAATTTTCTTGATTTCGTTTTCAACTCTATAAATATTATTAGATGATAACTTAACTAGCTCAGTAATTAATTTTGGATCTAATTCCGGAACACGAAGCTTTACGTAATCTTCAATTTGCCAAGCGACTAATTTAGGAAATTTTACTAAATATTCATCAACACTCGCTTGAACTTTCTTGTCAATCTTATTACATATAACAATAGTATTTGTGAATGAATACCAGTCGACATTCTGCACACTTAAAGTTTCTGTCTTATATATTTTTAATTTAGACTCTGAAGTATCAACTAAGGATAAACTAGAATAGTCTGATGCATCGCTTAACTTATTAATATAACTTTTAGATAATCCGCAATTAGAACAAATTAAATCTAAGTATTGATTAGCGACGAATTCACCGGAAGCATCTTCACATTGCCAAACCAAAATAGTAACATTTAATGTATCACTACGTATTTGATTTTTTAATTCTTGAAGTGTCATTCTAATTCACCTCTTCCCATAAATTAGTTAACATATTTATCATAAAATACTCTTTTGTTGGTCTATTTGCTTCAATGTATTTAGAATGGAAATCGACTACACATTTATAAACTTTAAATGCAGTTAAATCATTCTCATTAATATAATGTTGTGTTGCTACATATTTCAATACATCAAAGAATAAATCAAAATCATATTTATTATAGTCTTCTTTAAAATTAATCTTTGTAACAATTTTTAAAAAATTTGCGTAAGGAGTAGTTGTAACACGTGATACAATGTTCTCACACAAATTATACAAAGACTCAATTGAATCAGAATCAATTGATAATAATTTTCCTGGTGTTTTACAGAATTTAAATGTTAATGAATTTAAATCATTAAATGACCAATTTATTTGTTTTAATTCATCTTCAGTATAATCATCAAAGAATAATTTAATACATCTGCTTTGAATTGTCGGTATTACTTTCATTTCAGAAATAGATGTTAAAACAATATATGCGAAATTTGAAGGCTCTTCTATAAATTTTAATAATTTGTTTTGAACTTTAAAATCAAAATCGTCTAAAACAAGTTCAAATATAGTTAAAGTTGATGGATAAAAGATTTTATCTGAATCCTCTGCAGTTAATTCGTCGGAACTAATTAAATGATATTCAAAATTCAATCTTTCCGCTAGATTTTTTATCGCTGTTGTTTTACCACAACCGTGTTCACCAACTAATAGTAAAGTCTTAGGTAAAGAGGTTTCATTATATGAATTTAATACCGACAATAATCTTTGTTGTCCAATCATATTAATCATACACTACACCTCTAAACTTCTGCTTATTTTTAACAATGAAACTAAAATAGTATTTTTATATGAAAGATCATATGCAATATTTGCTTTAATTTCTAATACACTTTCAGAGATTGTATTAAAAATCTTAATTGCTTCATCGAAACTTCTTCCGACATGAATAACATTTTGAATATTTAACTTTTCGTCTTGAATAGTTTCAAAATATGACGGAATATTTGTCATATTAATATTTTTAAATAACATATATTTTACAATATCAAGAGTAAATGACAAGTATTGATCTAAGAATACTTTTAGATTTTGTCCTTGATAATCAATATGTTCTATAAGTGTTATAATTTCACTTTCGGAATGTCTTGTAATATAATATGTTAATTTACTCATTACTTCGAAAGAAATGTCACCGAGAACTTCCTTTACATTTTCTAAAGATAAATCTGATGAATAGTTTGAGCAATGTTCTAGATAAGAGATCGCATCACGCATACCTCCATTAGAATATTTTGCAATGTATTCACAAGACTCTTCATAATTAGTAAAGCCTTCACTTTGACAAATAAACTTTAATCTATTTTCAATTGACTTTGTTGTAATTTTAGAAAATTGATATTTTTGAAGTCTATTTTGAACATTTGCTGGAACTTTACTTGGTTCAGTTGTACAGAAAATATAAATAGTATATTCTGAAGGTTCTTCTACTCCTTTTAAAAATGCATTCCATGCTGCAGTAGAAAACATATGACATTCATCTAAAATAAATATTTTATATTCACCGTCTATTGATCTCTCAATAGAATTTTTTAATATTTCTCTAACATCTTCTACAGAATTGTGACTCGCACAATCCAGTTCGATTGGCTCACCTTTTCCATTATTAATTAAATTAGAAAAAATACGAGCAATAGTAGTCTTACCACAACCACTATTTCCTGCGAACAAGTATCCTTGTTGAAATTTATGTTTTTGAACTTGTCTTTTTAAAATTTTAACAGTATTGTTTTGTTCAACTACGTCCTCAAATTTTGTTGGACGATATTTTACGGCAAGAGACATTGTTCTCAATATTATCACCTCTTTTTTATTATACAACGATAATTATAACATTTGGATCAATTCAATGAAATCTCTATTTAAACGACCAAACCAAAATGTTTGCGTATCCATTAAAGAAACTTCATTTACTTCTAACGCGTCAACTTCAATTAGTTTTCCTAAAACGTTTTTTACTGAAATCTTTAGAAGTCTAGATGACGGAACAGTGAAATTTCCCCAAGACAAAACTTCATTTTTATAATTTTCAGAAAGCTTTACAACATAACAACTTCCTTTTTTATACACAGGCTTGTTGTACTTTGGAATAAAATAAGTATTAGTTTGTTGTTTATAAGTTGACGGAATTGCAAGCTCTAATGCTAATAATTGTTTTTTAACATATTCTCTCATGTGTTTAACCTTTCTTAGAAAAATAACTTACGATAGTTGGCAAAACATCTGATTTAAGCTTCTCTTTAATTGCAGATTCTAAAGTGTCAATTAAAGGAGCAGAACTTTCTTCGACTACTACTGATGTTGATTCAACCTTTCCATCTAAAAAATAAATGACGTAATATGCTTTTTTAGAACTCATTTTAACCTAACCTCCTACAACGATTTTCAAATTTTATATACTATATTATTATACAATTTTTAGAAATAAAAAACAAGGAAAAAATTTAGTTTTCCTTGTTCTTATTTCGAAGATGTTCTAATAATTCTTGGAACAAATATTCATCAATAATATAATGCATTTCTTCACCTGGACCAAAATTAAAAGCTATTGCTTCATGTTGTTTTCCTTGAAAAACCATTTCTTCTTTATTTTTTAAAAATCAATCTTTTTGAATTGAAATTGATTTAGATGAAGTTGTTTTGGTTTTACATTCGATTAAGAAACTTTCTTCACCACTAGTCAGAACATCACCTTTTACTCATGGAGTAGCTCCGCTGTTCGGTGTTCTATTTCCACCGACAGCTTTTGCTACATCATCTTCTTGTCTTTTTGAAAAAGTTCTAGTTGGAGTTTTTTCTCCTTCTTTTTCTCTTTTTCTAACTCCTCCACCTAATGCCATAACTACTTCTTCTCCTGAGTATTAGCAAATGTATTATCTACTGCAACTTGTTGTGCATTAATTTCTGCATTTGCTCTTTCATCTAATAATTCACCATAAGACTTAGAATCATCAGCGGAAATAACTCTATTTAACATTGCTAAATATTCATTTTGGAATGGAATATTTGTTTTAATATATTCAATTAAATCAGCTTTATGTCCTTTTAGTTCTTTTCCGTCTTCGTCGAAGTATATTTCACCAGTTTCTTGGTTAATTAAACGATAAGTTTGTGTATTTACTCTTTCAATAAAACCGAATCCTAAAGCAATTTCAAGTAAATCATTGATCCAATCTAAACCGGTTGCGTATCTAAATGTAATGAATCCACCACCACGATTACAAGAACCGCACTTATTCTTTGTTTGCTTGAATTGAAGTCTGAATCCGTCTGCACCTTCACCGTTCTTAGCTCCACAAGCATCCATATCGTCACCTAAAGTAAACTTACGAGTACCAAATCTAATAATGATTGAAGAATAGAAAGAAGGAGCTAATCCACAAGGTTCTTTATATAATTGAATACCAGTAAATGTTTTACCACCATCTCTAACTTGATTTGTTGCGATAAAGATATTATTCTTTTGAGCAACCATTTCAGTCATTTTTGCGTAGAACGGATATAATGGTTTAGCCATTGTAGCTCTCATACCATTATCCTTAGTTAAATCGCTTTCTAACACTACTTCTGGAATTAGTGCAGCTAAAGAGTCTAATACAATCATACCGGTATCATCTGCACCTTGAATTTCTAGAATCATATCTAGAATTTGTTGTCCAGATTGTCCATTAGGATTAACATATCATAGCTTAGATAGGTCAAGTCCAGTCATTCTTGCTCAGAACTTCAAATCTAATGAGTGTTCTGCGTCTACGAATACACAAGTTTGATTTGGATATTTTCTTTGGTAAGCAGCTAAACATACGCATGTTGCGCCAGTCTTTCCAGAATGGAATAATCCAGAAAATTCAAAACATCGTCCTTCGACTAAACCACCACCTAAAATATAATCTAAACCTAGTGCATTTGTTACAAGTCTAGTATAAGTAGGTTTAACATCAGAGATAATCATAAGATTATCATCTTTAAATTCTTTGTTTAATTTTTTAGCAATTTCTGCTAATGTAGCCATTAACAAATCTCCTTATTCATTTAAAATAATTTTTCCATTAGTTGTTCCAGGAATTTCAGAAGAAGTTCCAAGTTGCATAAACTTAGTTTCTTGCATACGAGACATTAAAACTGACTTTAGCGAATCGACTACTCTATGAATTTGATCTACTTTAGTTTTAAGTCTATTTGCAATTAATGTGTATAGTAATTGAGAGACGATTTCTTCTGAAGTGTCAATCAAAGCTAATTTATCTTTTACTCCTTGTGAACCTTCTTTTCCGTTAAAAGAAATAGCAAATTTTTCTTTTTGAATTGCTTCTGCTAAATCTGCAGTAAATAATGCTTTTTCTTTCTTCTCACTAAGAGAATATGCGAATAATTGTAAATCTAAAATCCAGTTTCTAAGTTGATCTAATGTTGCTGAATGACATTTTAATCGTACATCATCAATAATTAAATCTACTTCTGCGCAGTCTTTCATTAAAATACTGTCTGAAATTTCAACTAAGTCTTTATATTGTGCTTGAACTGCTTCAAGTGCTTCATTAATTTTAATGTTCATCTTGAACCTCCTCTAGTAGAATTCGATAATCGGATTCTAAATATTTTTGTTTTTTAATTGATGGAATTTCTATTCAATGATACTTTTCAGCTAATAGTGAAAACTTATTGATATTTACTGACTTTAGTCCGTCTTGTCTCATTTGATCCATACTATCTGCACTAACAGCGATAACTCTATCAAACATTCTGAATCAAACTATAACGTAACCAACAAGATTATCGTAATTAGTTACCATTTCTAACATAGTATCTAATTGAGATACTTTACTAAAGTTTAAAGTTGAACTACTAGTCTCTTTACATTCAAGCAATCACGCATAGTTAGCAAGAAATCCGATAAAATCGCTCGGATTCTTACTAACTTTTTTATATCTTGTTACTTGATCGTGTAAACGTATTAGAAATTTTCTCGGAAAACTTTTTTGTCAATCGAGTTTGAATCTAGCTTCAAACTTTTTACCTCAATCTGCTGACATTTGTTTCTCCTATACATAATCATTAGGTAATTTACAAATAAGATTTATTAATGAATCTTTCTTTAATAAAATTGATCTATTATCTCCAAAACCAACTTCGATTGTTCCACTCTTATATGAAGTTGTTCTATCTAAAATATCGCAAAGATTAACAACTACACTAGACTCTTCAGCAGAAATAATTTCAGATGGAACTAATGTATCTGTGTTTCCTGATGAATCTACAATACTAATAGTATTATCTTTAAAAGTAATTCTTGCTGGAATGAAAGACGGAATTTCAAGTTTTGTAGTGTTCTTAGTAAATGTTGTGAATCGCTTAACAGTAGATAATAATTCATCAGAATCAATTGTAAATCTAGTCTTATAAGGATCGTTAGCAAGTCTCTTTGCTGCTTCAAACTTATTCTCTAAACTTGACTTTAATGAATCATCATTAGTTACAATAGCAATTACGAAAACAGTATCAGTAAATAGAACAATTTTAGCTTGATTTAAATCATTAATTCTATCAACTCCGTAGAACATTGTTGCAGGTTCATTAAATAACTTAAATAATTTTACAATTCTATTATTTAATAAAATCTTAAAATTAGAACCTAAATTAAATAGATTTAAACATGCGCCTGTTGTAAAAGTAAAACAAGCTTCATTTGTAAAGAAATATTGTTGATGAATAGCTTCCATTTCATCTGAAATAGCTTTCTTTACTTCAACTCCATTAACCTTTAAAATATTTTCTAATATTTCGTTAGAAACCTGACATTCAACTTCTCTATTACTTAATGATATTTTATTAAGCTTTGTAGTAGAAATTGCGAATGAATACTTTGACTTTCCGGTCTTTACTTGAATTGAATTATCATTAATTGATAGTTCAATTGTTTCAGATTTTAAACTAGATACTAAAGAAATAAATGAAGTTGCATTAATTACTGCGTAGAAATCCTCATCAACAGTTAACGGATATCTAACAGAAACGAAAAATTCATTATTTGTTGCATTAATAAACAACGTTCCTTGACTAGCTTTTAATTCAATATGTGTTACATTCTTATCTGCGCTTAGTGCAACACTAATCGAACTAAGAGTATCTTGGAATTCTTTTGTTTGTAATAACATAAAATCACCTCTTTAATATATATTATTATACAATAAAAGCTAAAATTAAAAACTCATTTTTAATACTCGATCCTTATACTGTTCGAGCTTAATATTAGCTTTTTCTAACATTATTTTGCTTGCTTGGAATGATAAATGATCTGGATATTTGTCTTCAAGATAAACTACACGAGAAATACCGGCTTGAATTAACATTTTAGTACATTCGTTGCACGGAAGTAGAGTAACATAAATAGTAGAACCTTCCACCGAAGAATGACCTCGAACATTTAAAATTGCATTTAATTCAGCATGACAAACATATAAATATTTATTATCTAATCCTGAATTTTTATTCCAAGATAATTCTAATCCGTGAGGCATTCCATTATATCCCATTGAAATAACTCTATTATCTTTTACAACAACTGCTCCAACTTTAGTTGAAGTATCTTTAGAACGCATGCTTGCTAAAATAGCTACATTCATAAAGTACTCATCCCAAGTTAATCGATCATCCTTCTCTAATAGTTCCATATTTATGTCCTTTCTACCAAGTAATTTGGTCTGTTTTTAAGTCTAAAACATCATCAATTGAAGAAACTAAATATTCTGAATTGTCTTCATAAATAAGTTCTCTTGCTTCTTCATTTGTTTTTCCTTCTTTAATTAACGATTTATATTCGTCTAAAATATGATTTGCTGTTTCATCTGCATACCATCTATATACATTATACGGATCGCATTTCATTGGAACATTAATATATTTCTTTGGACAATTAATCATAATCTCCGGAAGTCTCTTTTCAACTTCCTTATTATAATAATCTAAACATTCAACTAGAATTTCATCGTGTACAGAACAAATTAAATGTGCTCCATAACTTCTTAATTCTTCATCATTATAAATGTTTATCATTGCTAGCTTAGTTAATGATGCTGCACCACCTTGAATACGAGCATTGAAACATTGTCTTTCGGCTTGAGCAATTTTACCAGTATTTGACGTTAAGATAAATCCATCTTTTTCAGCTTTCTTTTGAAGCTCTTCAAACTCTTTTGCTCCTTTTGTTTTTCTTGCTGCTTCAAGATATGCGCTCATCTTAGCGTTTATTAATGGACGATCTTCACATTCAATTAATGGATTAAATGTTTCAGAAATCACTTTTGATTTATCTATGTAAGTAATTTCATATGGATCTAAGAAATACTCCTTAAGGTGTCTACGACGTCCTGCCCAATCTTCTACATAACCATTCTCTTTTAAGAATACTTTTGAGAAGTCTATTGCTTCTTTTACTTTTTTAAATCCGGCGAAGAAGCTATCAAGTAGTTCTTGTCCTTCTTTTGCTGACTTACCCATGTTAGCTCCAGCTGTTGCACCAGACATACCATAAGTAGAAGCTAAAAGTAATAATTTACCTAAATTTCTATTTGCTTTACCTTGTAAGTTCTTATGAGTTTTATATCCAGCAATAACTTTCTTACCATCGATTTCAAGTTCAGTTCCTTCTGGCCAGAACTCAAGATTCTCTTCGTATTTATTCTTTAAAGCTCTAGATGAAATAACTGCATATAAATCTTTGCCTTCAAGATAAGCATTTAACATATGTTCATCTTGGCTGATGAAACAAGTTAAACGAGGCTCTTGTGCAGAATAATCTGATCCGACAATTCTACGTCTAGTTCTAGTTTTAAAGGTTTCATTAATAGAAGAACCGAAACCTATAGTATATTTCTTATTTATTTTCATAATGTTTTCATATGGAATTTCATTATTACTTTCAGAAATTAATTTATCATCTTCAGCTAAATCTCTTGGGTACTTATAACCATTTGTTGTTTTAAGTTCTTCGTACTCGTTGATAGTAAGTGAACTTGACTGAACAGTATATTCATTATAAGTTGTTTCACCCATGAATGCATTACGAATATTAGTATACTTTGAAGGTAATTGTTGAATATTAATACCGTTAATTTCAACTCTTTCATCATTTTCATTATATGCAATTCTACCACCTGAACTGAAACGTCCTGTATCAGTTCCAAGTTGATTTAAATGGAATCTAACTCTACCGTCTGGCCAATGCTTAGCTAGAACTGGAATTGTAGCGATATATGATGTTAATAATTTCATAATACCTCTACGCTTTAAAATTAATTTAAAGATGTTTAGGCCCATTCTTTCATTTAATTCTTTAATAATATCTTCACCAGTTCCTCTAGGATTCTTTTTATCTACTATTGGACATTTTAAAATATCATATAATAGAATTGCTAATTGAGTTGGTGAACTTAATTCAATTGGATCCTTTATTTGTTCAACTTTTGGTTTTGCTAATTTATATCTATTACCTTCATTATCAACTAAAGGATATTTTTCTTGAATTTTTTCTCTTGTTAGAGATGTTTTTGCTGGAACGTATTGTCTAACTTTTTCATTAGCTTCAACAGATAATTTCCATTGATTTATTTGTTCTTTCATTGACTCTAATTCTTTATTAATTTCAGAGTCAACTTCACTTAATAATTTATTATATTTCTCTTTTAATCTATCAAAGAACTCTACATCAACTTTTATACCAATTAATTCTTGTTCAGCAGTGATGATTACGATTGGCATTTCAATATTCATGAATAACCATAAAAGTTTAATTTGTTCTGGTTTAATTAAATATTCAATTTGAAGCATGAATACTTTATCTGTCATCATTGAGTCAGTCGCAGCATATAGAGAGAATATATTTGGATCAACATCAGCATAAAATACATTAGTAAATAATTTATCAATATCATATTTTGATTGTGATCTATCTACTTTTGTAGTATATAAATATTTTAAGCCGGCTAAATCATTTTCATCAATAATTCTGTGTGCAATCATTGTGTCCCAATCAACCGGAAGAGCAACACCGCAAGTACACTTGATAACTTCATAATCGAACTTACCATTATGCATTACTACAAGAGGACTTGGACATTCTTCATGTCTCTTATAAACATGCTCTATCCACCAATTTAAGTATGATTGACCTTCAAATTCTGGTGTCCATTTCTTTCTAGAGTCGACAATTCTTTGTAATTGTTCGGCAACATCTTTCTCAGTTAATTGAGTATCAAGACGCTTCTTTGAAATAGGATTTCTATGATTTAATGGAACATAAGCTTGTTTTCCACCTGGATAATAGAAACATGGACCCATTAATTTACAAGTAATTGGATCTAGTGAGTTATCGGTTTCGGTATCGATATCAATACGTCCAGCTTTAAATGCATTATCGAAATATTCTTTTAATTCTTCTTTTGTTGTAATAATTTGAACATTTCTTTTTTGTTTACCTAAGACATTTAAAACACGTTCATTAATAATACTTAATCTTTCAAGAATAGAAATCTTATTTGATTCTAATACTTTAGTTATCTCTTCTTCATCCATTTCTGAAGTAATAGAAGAGCTAAACGTAGATGAATTATTTTTAGATAAGTCGATATCGTCGCCAAGAACTGAATAATTTAAACGTTTCATTTAATTCTTCCTTTCTAAAAACATTTAAAGAAAAAGACTTAATTACAAAGAATTAAGTCTTTTTTGAATTTTTTTAATTACCAATTCCAATTAAAGTTTCTTTGTGGTTGTTCATTAGTATTTGATGAAGCTGCGGCTGTTTGTGCTTGAGGCTGAGCTGCAGGTTGTGCTGGAGTTTGTGGGAATGGATTTGCTTCAGCTTGCTCAAATGTAGGTGCTGGTTGAGTATAAGTAGGTTGAGCAGCAGGTTGAGTATAAGCTGGAGCTTGATTTACTGCTTGAGGTTGAGGTTGACCAACCTTTTCTGTAGCAGGAGCATTTGTTTGAGCTTCACTTTGAGACTTAGGCTCTGGCTTTTCAAAATGTCTATTATCTACGAAGTATTGTAATTCTTGAGCAGTCTTCTTGAAATAGAATCTTGATGAATCAACTCCGTCAAATGCAGAGAAATCTGCTGGAATTAAATCTGGACTATAAATTTTTTCCGGAGCATAATTTAAAATGTATCTAACTCCTTGTCCAGAACCAACTTTAGT
>OCTW011534092.1_pt1 | contig 15937 bp, 15 predicted proteins | sample 1539671 | NCBI WGS metagenome assembly OCTW01 (sample SAMN02144230, study PRJEB22623) | gut metagenome | biome: sheep rumen | host: Ovis aries | place: New Zealand
CCTGCCATATCACGCCGCGGGAGTCCACTTTCGTCCGCTTCTCTGTCTCGTTCATCTTCACCAGCATTCCCTCCGGCAGACTGTCGAAAGGCTGCTCTACCGTGCTCTTGCGGTCGGCGGTGATACGGTAATAATGGCCGTCATAGGTGCTCCACCATATGCGCTCCGCCTCGTCTTCGTAGATCAGCGTCACGCGGTTGTTCACCTGCGCCGCCTCGCCTTGGCTCATCGCCTTAAAGACCTCAAACCTGTATCCGTCAAACCGGTTCAATCCGTCCCATGTGCCGAACCACATGAACCCCTGCTTGTCCTGCATGATCGCCATTACGGTGTTCTGGCTCATGCCGTCTTTGATACTGTAGTGCTGTACTACATAGTGTTCTTTCGCGCTCATGCCAAGCGTGGCGAAGAACAATGGGAGAAATAATAAGAAGCGTTTCATCCGGTAACAATTTTACGGTTTTACAACTTTCAACTTTCAACTTTCACTTTTCACCTTTCACTTTTCACCTTTCACCTTTCACCTTTCACCTTTCACCTTTCACCTTTCACCTTTCACCTTTCAACTTTCAACTCCCCTTCGCCGCCAGCCGCTCCAGATAGCGTCCGTAGGCGGTCTTCATCTCTTTGCCCAACAGGGCTAACTGCTCTGTGCTGATCCAGCCGTTGCGCCAGGCTATCTCTTCGATACAGCTGACGTAGAATCCTTGCCGGTTCTGGATGGTAGCGATAAAATTGCCGGCCTCCAGCAGACTGTCGCAGTTGCCCGTGTCCAGCCATGCGAACCCGCGGCTGAAGAGTTTCACTCTCAGCGTGCCTTCCGCCAGATAGAGCTTGTTCAGGTCCGTGATCTCGTATTCTCCGCGGGCGCTGGGTTGCAGGTTGGCGGCTTTCTCGCATACCGTCTCGTCGTAGAAATAGAGTCCCGGCACCGCATAGTTGCTCTTCGGCTCTGCCGGTTTCTCTTCTAACCCGATAACCTGTAACCCGTAACCCGTAACCTCTTTGAACTCTACTACGCCGTAGGCTCTCGGATCCGCTACTTCGTATCCGAAGATAACCGCTCCGCCTCTGCTTTCTTCTTTCGACTTTTGACTTTCGACTGTCGACTTTCCGCTTTCGACTGTCGCTACCGCCTCTTTCAGCATTCTGCCGAAATGCTGGCCGTAGAACATGTTGTCGCCCAAAATCAGGCATCCCGGCTCGCCGTTCAGGAAATCCTTGCCTAATACAAAAGCCTGCGCCAGACCGTTGGGTACATTCTGCACTTTGTAGCTCAGTTTCATACCTATCCGGCTGCCGTCGCCCAGCAATTCTTCGAACATCGGCAGGTCACGAGGCGTACTGATCACCAGCACCTCGCGGATACCGGCTAACATCAAGGTACTCAACGGATAATAAATCATCGGCTTGTCGTAAACCGGCATGATTTGTTTGCTGATAGCTTTGCTCAGTGGATACAGACGCGTGGCACTTCCGCCCGCTAAAATGATTCCTTTCATATCTGTCAATGTTTGTGTTGTTTGCGTTATCGGGATGACGTTATTTGCGTTATCGGCTGCAAATATACAACAAAAAATTGACACTCGCAAATAAAAGTGTCAATTTTTACACATTCATGTGTATTTTCTGCTAAATGAGTGCCAGTATTGCTACTGCCAGTGTGGAGAACATCAATACTGGCATCTGTTTGTCCAGCCTCTCGGTGTGCGTGCCGACATACCGTATATGCCATGCCCAGACAGGTACGATCAGCCCCACCCAGTAGTGCCCGAGGCAGATAAAGGTCGTCAGACTGAACAGCAACAGGGAGTAATGATATACCCGTGCACCGGTGGGACCTAACATACTTGCGAAGGTGCGTTTGCCGTGTGCGCGGTCGTTCGCCATGTCGCGTATGTTATTGAGATTCAGTACGCCCACGCACGGAGCACCGATAGCTGCACCGCACCATAGGACCTCCCAACTCACCTTCTGCATCTCCAGGTAATAGGCACCTGCCGTACTCAGTAATCCGAAGAACAGGAATACCCCCAGATCGCCTAATCCGATGTACCCGTAGTTATGCTTTCCGAGGGTGTAAAAGACCGCTCCGCAGACCGCCAGCAGACCAAGAAAGAGGAATCCTAGACTTTGTATGCTCCAAAGAGCGCCGAACGCGCTGTAAATCAATACACTGCCGAATAGTACAGACAGCCCCAAAAACAGCCCGATCATGCCTTTCATTTGCCGGATTGTTATCTTTCCGCTCTGCAACCCGTATGCGGCGCGTTCCTGCTGGTTGGCATCCGTACCTTTCTGCGCGTCGCCTAACTCGTTGCTCAGGTTGCTCAGTATCTGCAGACTCAGTGCAGTAAGGACTGCCAGCACGAAGACGAGCAGAAAATGACTGTCGCAGTTCCCAAATCCAAACTCGGCGCCGGCAAGTCCTGCGCCTAAGATGATACCTGCTACCGATAGCGGCAATGTCCGCAAACGTAATGATTGAATGTATGGATTCATAGTGCCTAAATTTGGCTGCGAAGATACTACAAATTTCTGAAATTACCAAAAAAAATGATATTTTTTGTGTAAAAAGTCACGTTTTTCTTGCACGATTGAAAAAAAAGCAGTACCTTTGCGCTGCTTTTTCTGTGCTGCGCCCGCATCCGTGCTTGCGCATACATGGGGAATAGCGACTAAGCAAGACGCTAATTTAACTAAACAACAAGATGCTAATTAAAAACAAAACAATATGACAAAGAAAACTTTTTTAACAATTAAGATGATGCTGTTGTGCGTGCTCGCGATGAGTGTAAACACAGCATGGGCAAATCACCTTACGTCCATGACTGACGAGGAAGCAGAGACGGCGGGATTCTGGGCACGCTTGACGGCTAAATCCGCAACTACTACAAATGGTAGCGGTAAAGTGTTCGTGAGTGAGTACTACAATCCGGAGACCCCTTTGGATGAGGACTATTTGTCTTCGCATAGTGTTGACGGTTGGAGCGATGTGTATGCGCAGACCAGTTTGATTAATGGAGATGTCATGTTTTCTACATATGCTAAAGCTGATCCAGGTTCGTATTTCGTTGGATGGTCTTTTACGGATGGTAGTACTGATTTAGGGAATCAGGCGTCAGAATTTAGTGTTAATGTGACTCCTACTTCTAAGAAAGGGCATGCCAATATCAAAGAATATACCATTTATGCGGCATTTGAACCGATACGCTTTGTGTCTTATACGAAGACAGACCTAACGGTCTCTTTCGAGATGGATTATGAGGTGGCTCTTGAGGATTTTGAGACACCGATTGTAACCGGGAAGAACGGCTCTTGGACGATTCTAACATCGGGAAAAAAGAGATTGAATGCTAGCGGATATACACTAACAGTGCCGCTCAAGTTGGATGAGAAAGAAATTCCGGGAGAGTATGCGGCTGTCTTGACGGTGACTACGAAAGCCGGTCTGTCTATGCGTGTGCCGGTGTACTATCGGGTAGTAGACCCTGTTGCCGGAAACGCGGTGCTCTACGATGGCAAAACACCGAAAGAAACAGGCACAGTAGCAGAGATGTTAGCTGTTAATACCGAGAGTTATACCAACCCGATCCTGAAGTTGTCCGGCGATTGTTCGGCCCCTATCGAGATTAACAAAAATTTGACTTTGGATCTCAATGGCTATACGCTGAATAATACGCTTACCGTTAATGGCGGAAACGTGGCATTGGCATATAGCCCTTATGGCGGTTCTATCTCTAATTCTGTAACAGTGGCTGGCGGAAAACTGACACTTAACGGTGGTTCTTTAGCCGGATCAGTAACCGTCAATGCAGGCGCAGAATTGGTGCAGAACGGTGCGGATATAACCGGAACTATCACCAATAATGGTACATTAACCACTACCGATGGTAAGTGCCTGAATACAGTCTCTTCCACCGGCACGTTGAGTGTCAATGGAGGTTTCTTCTATAACCAAGAGGACTTAGATCAGCCGGCGATTATTGTATCCGGAGGTACTGCGAATATCAACCGCTGTACGATAGGCGATGAAGCATCGGTTGGAGTGGGTAATTATGGCGTAAAAGTAACATCCGGAGCTACTGCGACTATCGGCAAATATGCTGCTATCAACGCCTATACTGCTGCGCTATGGAATGACGGCGGTTCGATTACCGTGAACGGCGGTAAATTCGACAGACTATCTCTGTTGGCGAGTGGCGATATTACATTCAATTCCGGTTATTTCAGATATTACGACAAAGACGATGATACCGAGGTCGCTGCTGCCGCTGCGTTTGGCAAACAGATATGGCGCAATACGGCAGGACCGGAAGCCCGCGAAGGGTATGGTTTTTTTGCCGGCGATCAGGCTGCAGCACAAGTTTCCAACGTGAGTGTGTGCCGTATTGGCATGACCTCCTATCGCTCCTTGGAAGAAGCATTGGCATATGCTAATAACTCAGGCAAGGATGTTATCATCATTATGGAGAATGACTATACACTTCCTGCCGGTTATTATACCCTTCCTGCTAACGCGACACTGATTGTACCGATGTCGGATGATCAGGAGGTGGATAATCCTATTGTGCCGCGTTCCAATGACTCTTACACGGATCCTTATAAATTCCGCAGACTGACATTAGAGAGCGGGGTGGAACTGAATGTGTTGGGCACGATTGAGTTGACTTGTGTTCAAAATAGTGCCAGCGGAGTAGAAATGTCCTATCCTAATGGTCCTTATGGACATATGGTCCTTAAACCCGGTAGTCATATCACACTGGGTAATGGTTCGGAACTCCGTGCGTGGGGATACGTGACCGGTGATGGCACAAAGGACGCAGAGGGCAATTATCTCTCCGGTGAGATTGATGCGCGGCGTGGATCTACCGTTCGGGAACAATTCCAAATGGGAGATTGGAAGGGTGGTAACTATTCATTGGGTATCATCTCGGATGAATTACCCCACAATAAGGCCCACTTATTCCCTATATATGAGTATTTTATCCAAAATATAGAGTCTCCTGTAAAATACCATCCGGGGGCTTCTCTTATTACTGCTACTTCTGTATTTGTAGAATATGCTAATGCTTATGCGAATGATATTAAGGTGGTAGGAGTAGAAGGCGAACCGGCCATGTTCCTTATGAACCAAATGGCAGATGCGGAGAATACATGGGTGCGTAAATGGTATGACGCCAAAAAGGATCAGCAGGTTTACGAAGTAAATAGCGGTGCTCAATTAGGTTCGCTTCTAATCGAATTAGGTAGCTTAATGGGAATGGAATTAAGCCTTAATTCAGCGAAGTTTGTCCTTCCGCTTACCAGTAACTTTAAAATCCACTTGCTCTCCGGAAATATGGAGTTCACGCAAAGTACCTCTTGTCTTCCAGGAATGGAGGTGGAAGTAGATAAAGAATCGACGATAAGTATCGTAAAGAATGAAAATAATGACGTTGTTTCCGGTGCTTTATATTTCTACGATTCAGATCAATGGGGGAAATATGTATACAATGGATGCTATGGAGCAATCGTAAAATATTCCGCGACATGGGCATTAGATCCTGACAAAGGCGGGATCGTTCGTCCCAACGTGCGCAGTGTCGCTTCTAAGGAAGCATTAGGTGACGCCAAACTTATTGTACATGGTACATTCCGATGCGCAGAGAATTGCGCTGTTTATACTACCGTAGAGAGTGACAACTCCAAACTGCAGCAGATTGATTTTGAGACTAAGCAATTCCATGTTGAACCAGTAGCAAACAAAGGTGGAGCCAGCATCACATCCACAAATGAAGATGCAGGAACGTTTATCTTTGATGCTCCGGCGCCAACATTTGTTACGGAGCCTTTAGATGACGATTTAAATTTCTCTCCGAATATCTTGTTCCATTTCGACAACGTGAATGGAATTCCGGCTATATCCGGTTTGTCGGTTCTAAATAAAGCTGCAAATATGAATCTCGGAGGTGCTGGCACAAACCAACAACTTAACACTTATGGATTCCAACCATGTACTTCCGCTCGCTTGCAGAACGGCGATGGAACATTTGCAGAAACAGCAGGTGTTGCCCAAGGTAAGTCCTATTGCTATATGAATGACCGTTGGACGCTCATGGAGGTAGATGAGAATGATGAGTGCTTTATGAAGGATAACTATGGTACCTATTATGCCAAACCGGCAGAGTACGTGGCGGTAAATGCTACATGGGATGGCACAAAGATGGTAGGTAATACAGACCATACCTTCAGCGACAAGGCGGGAACCGGTCGTCTTTTTATCCTCATCAAGCAGGATTGCCAATGGTGGGAGGTGGAGAAAAAAGACAATCTCTACCATTGTACAAATCCTAACAACGACACCTATTATTATTGGGATGATTCCGACTCCAATCCGGCAAAACATAAATGGGTAGAGAAACGATTCACCATTACCTGGCAGAACTGGGATGGCACGGAGATAAAGTCGTATATTAATACCGGAGGCGAAGAAGATGAAGAAGTAGAGTATAGCGTCACCTATGGTACGATGGCGGAGTATTTGGGCACGAATCCTACCCGTGAACCTACTATCGACTACACCTATGATTTCACAGGTTGGTCTCCGGCTCTCGGAAAAGTGACATCCGATGTGACCTATACGGCTACTTATAACGAGCAACCGCGTAAATATACCATCATCTTCCGTCAGGAAGGCGGTGTGGAGATCGAACGTCAGTTCCTGACCCATAATGAGATGCCGGCGTGTGAAAATGTGCCGACAAAACCGGGGCATACATTGGAGTGGTCTCCGGCTATCGCTGCTGTTACCGGTGATGCCACCTATACGGCTACATGGCTGGAGGAACCGCCAACCGAGTATGCTATTACCTTCTATGATTATGATGGTGTCACCAAACTGAAACCGACCGATGAGACGCCATATATGGTGGCAGTGGGAGCTACTCCGGAGGCTCCGGCTGATCCTAACGGTAAAGCAGCATGGGCAGAGGCTGAAGGCAACAAAGAGTTCACCTATGTCTTCGATCATTGGTCACCGGCAATAGAAGAAGTTTCTCTCACGAGCGCTAAATCGTACACGGCAGTATATAGCGAGGTAGCGAAGACGTACGAGATCAAATTCTACAAGGAGAATGGAACAACGCTGATTTCGACCCAAAATCTCCCTTATGGCGCTACACCGACTCCGCCAGTGGTATCCAAAGAGAATCCGGTTGCTAATACCACTTATACTTTGGTATGGAAAACTCTGGATGAGGCAAGCGGTATCCAAACCGTCATGGGGCCGGCTTCGTACAAACCGACTTATATCGCTGAGGAGAATCGCTATACACGCTATACCGTTACGCTCTCGGCTAATATCCCTGCAGGAGTTACGCTCATTGGTGCCGGTACGTACGATGAAGGTGAATCCGTAACGATTCAGGCTATTCCGGCTGAAGGATATGAGTTCGTTAAATGGAATGACGGAGAAACGAATCCTGAACGCGTTATTTCATCGATTGCGGATAACATCACTCTCACAGCGGAGGTCAGCGCTACAGCAGTAGCAGAGGATCTTGAGATACCTGCTACGGGGAAAATTACTTTGACGGAAAATACTACCAAACATGATCTTGTTATTACCTCGGTTATTACCTCTGATGGTTCTAACTCCGGCGAACTGATAGGTGCTAACTATCTTACCTTGACCGGTGATGCTTACTTCGATCTCAATATCAATGCGCAGGCTAAAACATGGTACGCGGTAGCCGTACCTTGGGAGGTGTCGGTAGAGGACGGAATCTTCGTTAACGGAGTTAAACAATCTGTCAACTCTAATTTCTATCTATTGACCTACAATAGTGAAGATCGTGCAACAAACGGAGCTTCGTCTAGCAACTGGACTTTCGAAAATAATACCTGCATCATGAAGCCCGGTACGCTCTATATGATCTATATGGTGAATGGTGCAGATGTTATACGATTCAAGAAGAAAGATGGACAGATTCTCACTACCTCACTGAACGTCTATGCTCATTCGTCTGCGAATGTAATAGATGCAGGATGGAATGGTATCGCTAACCCTGCCCTCTATCATGCTTATCTCAACGCCCAAGCTGAGACATATGGTACAGCCAACTATGGACAGAAATATAAGCCAGTTGATGATAGCTATGATCCTATTGATATGAAAAATAATAAACTGATTGTCGGTCAACCGGTATTTGTCCAAGTAAAAGATCCAAAGACTGTTGTTGCAGAAGCAAATAATACCGGTTTCAGTGCTCCTCGCCGTCGTGTTGCTCCAGTGGTGGACAATGCGTACTACGAGGTACATATCTCTGCCGGTGAGGCATATACCGACCGTCTCTATCTCCAGACACTGGAAGACAAGGAGGATCGTTACGTCATCGGTCTGGATCTCGCCAAGGCTGGCGTCAGCACCAAGGTGGCGCAGATGTGGGTAAATCGCTATAACGCGAAACTCTGTGTGAACACCACCGCTCCGGTAGGCAAGACTGCTACCTATCCGTTGGGTATCTCTGTTCCGGAGAACGGTACCTATCAGATCTCTTCGGCTACAGAGATGCAGGCTAACCAGGAACTGTATGTAACCCGCAACGGAAGCGCAATCTGGAACCTCGCATACGGTCCTTATACCGTCACGCTGGATAAGGGTACCTACTCCGAGTACGGTATCAAACTGATTCAGTCCAATGCTCCGGCAGTGACCACCGGTGTGGACCAAACACAAACTACAAATGACAAACTACAAATCCAAAAGGTTATCATAGAGAACCAAGTCTATATCGTCCGTGAGGGTGAACTCTATACCATCACCGGCCAGAAAGTACAATAAGTTGAAAATTGAAAAATGGTAAATAGTATGAAAAAGGAAGTTAATCGTGCCCTTGTGGCTAAGAAAAAGAAGTATCAAACCCCTGTATCTGAGGAAATGCAAGTTGTTTCTGTGGGTATTATGCAGAGCGTATCTTCTACTCCCCCGACTCCGGCTCCTCCTGCTCCGCGTCCTCGCGGAGGCAAGTTGTGGTGATGAACCCTGATTCGTGAATCAAAAGAGCGGGACTCGCTGATGCGGGCCCCGCTCTTGGTTACACAGCGGCTCTGCCGCCTCTTCCCTGTTCCTCCTCCCCCTTTAGGGGGCTGGGTGGCTACCCTTGATGAGCGGCGTCATACTCCTCGCCGCATACCTTCCGTCGCGGGCAAACCCCTCGTATAAGTACCAAAACTCCGTTTTAGTAGTAAATACTCGGGGCAGCTCCGCTCTCCCCAGGGATTAAAAATCCCCGGGGGCCCCAAGGTTACCCTTGATGAGCGGCGTCATACTCCTCACCGCACACTTTCCACAAGTATGCTCGCATGGTCTTCTTGCCGGTAGCCAGGTCTTTCTGGGCAATGAAGTCCAGCTGGTCTTGCGAGATCTTGTTCAGATCTTTGCGGCGGGCGCGGACCATCGCGCTTACTTCGGTGAACCGCTCGCGTAGCGCCAGTTCTGTCGCGTTCGGTTGCGATGTGCGCGAGACGGCGCTAAGTCCCCGGAGGTAGATACGTGAGCAATGTTTGCTCTGAGTAGGAGCTACACGGTGGGTAGCGAGTACCATCTTCTGGTCTTCTGCATGTTCTGATTTTTTGTTAATTCTGGTGAGTGCACCGCTGACGGTTTTAACCAGGTCAGCATAAGTTGCTTTTGCCATTCGCGTTCGGCAATCGGTGTGCATTGGTTTAGGAAGGCAACCTCCTTCTCGGTCGGCTTGGTCTCCCCGACCGCCTTCCCTTTTCGAAGCCAAAAGTCAATTGGCTTCTCCACCGCTCTCCCCATCGCAAACATGCTCTCCGCTTGGTTTACGCCGGGGACCCTCTATGCCGATTGAGAGGGGTTAAAAGTTAATGAATAGGGTTTACTTAAAATTGTTTTTCGCCACGGTATGTCTCCGTGGTCTTAGTCATGATGGTGGTAGTTGTATCTCCATGCTGCACGTAACTGGCAGTGGTCGTCACCACTCTTGTTGCGGTACAGGCTGAGAATACAAGAGACAAAGTCACAAAGGACAATGTACAAAGGATTAGTTTTTTCATAATTAAGATTTGTTTGAATCCGCCATGCATAGGCGGATGTATAAAATTTTAAGCGCGCTGCGAGGCGGCCGGAAAGTCCGGACAATCCAGACCGCTTCGCTCTTCCGGAATGCTCCTTTCTCCGTTGCCGCCACTGAGAGCGATCGATAAACGCAGCGGCAAGGGATTATCTTATCTATCCGAAAGACGATGCAAAGGTAGTACTTTTTTACGACATGCGCAAGAAAAGGCAATCCAAGAGCGTGATGATGTCACGGATTACGCGTTTGCGACAAGTCATACCCTACATAATCAGAGAAAGAACGGAGTTCGTGTGGCGATAACCAAATTTGTCCGTCTCTTGCTTTTCTATGTCTAAGTGTGTCCCTGGAGACACAACCGGTAGTATGGATCCATCCGTGCAGCAAGATGTTGAGTCCGCGCATGCCGACCGGGGTATTGATACAGTTTTCAAGCCGTGAGACGATGGTCTCCAAGGTTAAATCGGTGGTGGTCATAGGTCATTTGATTTTGAAGTTAATAGAAGTTATTTCGAGTCCGAGATACCCCACTATCTCTCGTAATTGGTTCGATAATGATTCGATAATGGTTCGAGAATGAGTCGGTGAAGAGTCGATGAAAGTCGCTGACCGAGGTTTGTAAAATGCAGATATTTGTCCATCATGTGAAGTCCTAAAGATGAAATCGCCCATTCTTCCGCTGATAGACTGGATCCGCGTGCGGGTGTTTCTAAAATGCGCATTAAAAATAATTTTACTCATAGCGGTTAGTTTTTGACGTAGATCACTTTGTTGCCGGTAGGATTAGCCATCTTCCATCCGTCCCGGGGTTCTGTTGTGCCGTAGCGTTTGTAGTATGCGGCGTAGGAGAGCGTCTTCGGGCTGACAGCCTGCGCGTTCTCCCGGATGGCGCGTAAGGGATCGTAATGTACAAATTTCTTCTGTGCTAACTTGATGCGGATGGCATCGTAGATCTGCTGTTGCAGTGCGGGCGGATAAGTCGCCCACAACGCCGCGCATTCCTGCTCGCGTTTGTTGCTGGATCCGTGCTCCCGGAGCAACAGCCATAGTTCGTTAAATGTTTCCATACATGTTAAATTGTTAAATTGTTAAATTGTTTAGGTGTTACGACAGGTGGTACAATGGATACGTAACACCTTTATGTAACACCTTATGTATTTTTATTTTCTTTTGCTTCTTTTCTTTTATAGGTCTCTCCATTAGGGCTCCCGCAGTAACGCAGTCATGGATTGCCGCTTCCGACGACAAAGGTACTGCTTTGCGGCGAATTGGCAGTGTTCAATTTGAACAGTTTTTATTGGCATTAGCAATAATCCTGCGAACCTCCATAGCAGAGAGGTAAAAATAGTATCCTACGATCTCATAGGCTTCCATGCATGGCACGTTTTGATTGATACAAAGTTCCTGAAACATTGCTTTGATGTCTTTGTTCCGTCTGTTTCTGCGCTCTTGCGTGCTTTCATAATAATCGTTGATGTTCATGATTCTGTTGTTTTTGTTTTTGTTTGTTCCGGCAATATCGCCGTGACACAAAAATACAGAAAAATCATTCAAACTCTTGCCTATATGAGAAAAAAGCAGTATTTTTGCAGCGGAATTTAAAATATCATAAAATATAGTAGAGTTTTGTTGTTGTTTTATTATAAGATAGATTACGCTTATGTCTAAGAGTACGATGGCAAATAAACTGCCACGCAGAGCAGAACAGAACCTGCATATAGTAGGCGAACAGATTCGTCTGGCGCGGTTGCGCAGGGATTTGAGTATAGCGCAGATAGCCGAACGGGCGAGTTGCAGCGAATTGACGGTGATGCGCGTGGAGAGAGGAACTCCAACGGTAGCTATCGGTATCTACCTGCGCATCTTGTTTGCGCTGGGATTGGATGAGAGTATTCTATTTCTTGCCAAAGACGACGAGATGGGGCGTACGCTGCAGGATCTGGATCTGAAACATCGCCAAAGAGCATCTAAGAAATGAAATACATTCAAATAGATATGGACGCAAGAGGGTTCCCGCAGGTAAAGCCTGTGGGAACGCTCGGGTATGATATGATACGCGGGAATGCAGCATATCAATGGGAATACAATGCGCAATGGCTCCACGATAAACGAAACATTCAATTAAGCGGAGATTTGCAGAATGCAGCGGGTCCGCAGTATGGATCGGGGCGTTATTAGGAACGCAGTTTGCCAAGTCGCCGGTCAATGCGGCATCTCTAATCAGGAAATGACACGTTTCCTAATTCCCTAATCCCTAACTCGAAAATCGCAGCAAAATGCGATTTTTCTTCATTTTCTTACCAAAATATTTGGTTATATCTAAAATTATTTGTAATTTTGCGGCAGATTTTGATTGAGAAAACAATCATTATGCGCCTAAAATACGTTTAATGCATTAAAAAGCAATCGTTATGATAGACTATTTTATGACGAATGAGGCGTTGCTGCAATATGTAGGAAAACAGATGCAGCAGATGCGCATCAATGCGCGGTTGAGCCAACAGCAACTGGCGGAACGCGCAGGTCTGTCGCGCTCTACGGTCACACAAGTGGAGAATGGAAAAGGAATGAAATTGGAGTCCGTAGTGGCTATACTGCGTGTGTTGAATAAACTGGAGATACTTAATAATTTCGAGACGCAAGCATTGGTTAGTCCGTTGTTGATTGCAAAGCAGGAAGGTAAGACCCCTAAACGTATTCGTCCTCGTCATGATTAATTTTGCGAATGTTTATCTTTGGGATTTGCATATGGCATCCCTCTCGGAAGATGAGTCCGGGCGTATTACGATGGCGTACACGCCCGAGTTTGTCAGCAGTGGTTACAACCCGTCGCCTCTTTTTGTGACTCCGGAAAAAGATAAGATCTATGAGTTCTCACAACTGCCGTTCGGAACGTACAAAGGTCTGCCGGGTTTTATAGCAGACAGTTTGCCGGATAAATTCGGTACCGCCATTATCAATCACTGGCTGGAGAAAACCGGCCGCCCGAAAGACAGTTATACAACTATCGAACGTTTGTTATATCAAGGTTCCCGTGCGATGGGTGCTCTGCGTTTTGAGCCGCAGAAACGCAAAGACTTGAATAAACAAGTGGCGGTTGATCTGGATGGTCTGGTAGCTGCTACTGCTCAGGTGCTGGAGGAACGCATGCAGTTAGACACGAATCTCAAGACGGACGAAGAGGCACTATTGACTATTCTGCGGGTAGGTACATCTGCCGGAGGGGCGAGGCCGAAAGCAGTGGTTGCATATAACAAAACGACAGGAGACCTGCGTTCAGGACAAGTGGACGCTCCGGAAGGATATGAGCACTGGTTGCTGAAGTTAGACGGCGTGGACGAGAATAACCCGGGGACATATAGTGAAACCAAAAACTACGGTTGTTTGGAGTATGCGTACTATAAGATGGTGCTGGATTGCGGCATTGATATGATGGAATGCAGGCTGTTGGATGACGGGAACAGGCACCATTTTATGACAAAGCGTTTTGACCGTATCGGCGGAAGTCACCGTGTACACATGGTATCGCTCTGCGGTATGGCGCACTATGACTATAATCAACCTGATTCATGGTCGTATGAACAGTTATTTCGCGTGATGCGCGGGCTTCGACTGACACAAGCAGAAATGGAGCAGGCGTATCGGCGTATGGTATTCAATGTGGTAGGCTGTAATCAGGATGACCATACGAAGAATATAGAGTTTCTGATGGACACGGACGGCATCTGGAAATTATCACCGGCATATGACATGTCGTATGCGGTAGGTGCGGGATTCACTCGTCAGCACCAGATGTCGGTGAACGGGAAACGTCTGCATATCTCGCGTAAGGATATGCTGACAGTAGCAGCAGAGGCGGGAATAAGAGCAGCGAAAGCAAACGAGATTATCAATCAGACGATAGAGGTAATCGGGCGATTTGGCGAGTACGTCGGAGACTCTATTCCTGAATGGATGAAACGACCTATCCAAAAACAATTGGAGCTGGTAAAAGCAGAACTATGACCACGATTAAAGACAGATATGTTGAAAGTGAACGCCCCTTATAATATCGCCGTGACACGAAAATACTTCCTTTTTCTGCTTTTCTTCTTGGCGTTCGGGTGGGAAACAGCCCTCGCCGCAGAAGCAGATCCAACCGTATACACTATACACTATACACTATACACAAAAAATCCCCCCAAAATGCGATTTTTTTTGCAATTTCCTTGCACAATTCGAAAAAAAACAGTACCTTTGCGGCGTGTTTTATAAGATGCGAATTTATAAAATATGCTATAGTTGTTAAATACAGGTTTGTAAAATGGATAAGCTGGTACTGAAACAAGTCCTATTGGACAATGCAAAATTAGTGGAAACAATCGATGTACTTCCGCGTGAGTATGCACTGGATGAGTCTGCAAACTACGTATTCACGGGAGTGCGTCGCGCGGGTAAATCATATATGTTATATTCGATCATCAAGAATCTGCTGAAATCCGGTTTGACGCCTGCAGATATACTATATGTAAATTTCGAAGATGAGCGTATTGATAACTTTACAGTTGCGGATTTCAACCTTCTTTTAGAATGTCATCAGGAGCTTTATCAGCGGCAGCCTCGTATTTTTCTGGATGAAATGCAGAATATCACGGGATGGGAGAGATTTGCTCGCCGAATGGCAGATAGTAAATTCCATATCTGTCTTACGGGCAGTAATGCCAAGATGTTAAGCAAGGAAGTGATGGGCGCATTGGGTGGGCGGTTTATTCCTAAAGATATCTATCCCTATAGTTTCAAAGAGTACCTGCTTATCAAAAATGTGCCGCATGATGAGAAGTCCTTACTTACCACTACTTCGCGAGCGCTATTCTTCACGCATTACAATCGGTATTTCCTCTGGGGAGGAATGCCTGAATCGCTAGAAAAAGCTATCCCGCGTGAGTATCTCAGTAGTACCTATCAGAAGATTTATATCAACGATATCGCTACCCGAAATAAGGTTAGCAATCTGCCGGCATTACGTCTTCTGATCAAAAAAATGGCAGAAACGGTGGGGCAATCGGTTTCGTATAACCGGATAAGCCATATTTTGTCGTCTATCGGTGGTAAGATATCGGTTCCTACGGTTCAGAGTTATGTCTCCTATGCCGAAGATGCTTGGTTCTTGTTGCGTCTGAGAAATATAAAAGGAGCCATATCGGAGAAAGAGAGTGTCTGCAAATACTATTTCATTGATAATGGTTTTCTTAACCTCTTCTTGTTTAATGGTGAAACGGCACTTTTGGAGAATATGGTCGCTTTGGAGTTATTCCGGCACTATGGACATGATCCGGAGAACGATACCGTGTATTTCTATAACGCAGGTGAAGAAGTGGACTTCTATATCCCGGAAGAAGAATGGGCAATCCAAGTTTGTTATAATCTTTCGGATGACTCCACGCGTGCTCGTGAAATCAATGGCTTAACGAAGATAGTTAACGCGTTGCCTTGCCGCCGTCGCACAATTATTACGTATGATACGAAAGACCGATTTACAGATACGCATGGCGAGATAGAGGTGATTCCTTGTTGGGAGTGGCTCCTACGCTAAAACAATCCCTAACCCACATACACTGTACACCATACATTATACACTATACACTATACACTATACACTATACACCATACATCAATATGAAGAATTGGGGCACTTCCTCTTCGGTGGCAGTGACCTGGAGAAATCGGAACAGCCATGTTATATTGCGTTGGATGAGTTCCAAGTCATCGCAGAGTATCAGGACGTTCCCAAAATCTCACGTTCTATTTTTCTGAATAATTAACACTTTGTCACTTAAAAGTAGCAAAAAGTACTTTTTTCAACACTTTTTTGGCAA
>OCTW011329881.1_pt1 | contig 15929 bp, 11 predicted proteins | sample 1539671 | NCBI WGS metagenome assembly OCTW01 (sample SAMN02144230, study PRJEB22623) | gut metagenome | biome: sheep rumen | host: Ovis aries | place: New Zealand
AAAAAGCCAGTCTGTATGATGTCTGGCGAAGAACTGGTAATGCTCGCGCAGTATGCAAGCAGCATCCAAGCGCCAACTTCCACCCCAGTTCTTTCCAAGCGAGTACAAGTTATAGGGATGAAAGAACTGGCCGCCTATCTGGGATGCTGTGAAAGTACTATCTACGCTATTAAAAAGGCCGGAGCACTGGATGAGGCCATCATCTCCAAGATCGGTCACCGAATCGTCTTTGATGCTGAAAAAGCCAGAGAGCTGGCAAATGAATATCAATGCCAGAAAAGAGAGAACAAAGAGGCTTAAAATTATTCCTCCTTGTTGTCCATCGTCTCCCGGAACGCACAATACTCTTTATCCCTGCGGATGACATCCAATACCAAATTGACAAGGAAGGGCCCTTTTGAGCATTCTTCCTTGAAGAGGCATCGCCAATGAATATAATCGGAGAACACTTTGTACTCTTCCTGAGAGAAGGCAACCCCAAGATTAATGCGGCCTTCGCTCTTCGGGGATCTGCGGCTCTTGTGCTCCCGAATCACGCCATTCATCTCGCGAGAAACTGGAGGGAGGTAGTTCCCATCCTCGTCAGTGTCATGCCAAACACCATCGGGAGTTTGGACACGATAGCGGATATTGCCGTTACCGTCAGGAATCTTGAAAACTTTCATAATTGTGTCCATTAATATTGTATTTCACGTTCTCGCTACTGTAGCGAAAAACTACAATTGTTATTTGGCGAAATAGTTATGCGCTTAATAAGTGCAGTGCAAAAATAGCGCCAATAATAAAATTTAAGTAATAGAAATATCATTTATATTTGATGATTTGATAATTATCAGACACTTCATATGCAAAGAAAAACGAGTGAAAAAAGTAAAGGTGCAAGATTTGCAGATGTGGCCCGCCACACCCGCGAAGCCCGGGAGCCTCGGCGGCTCTTCATCAAGTGCAGAGTCACAGAAAAAGAGCGCGAAGACTTGCATACTTTGATGTCAAAAACAGGGCATAGATCCGAAGCGGATTTCATTCGGGACGCCGTTTTCAGAGTTAAACCGATTGTCATTCGGGCAGCGTCTCCCACGGATCAGGAAATATGGGAACAGATGGTAACGCTGATAAAGGAAGTCAATCGAATTGGAATCAATTACAACCAGATTGCCATCAAGGTGAACACTGCCTCCATCCCCATGGCTGAAGCGCTGGAAGCGAGTCGCCGGACCTTCTCAGAACTCATGGGAACCATGAAGCGAGCCTCGGAGGAAATGCATGCTTTTCTAAATGACCCGAACAAACGGCTCTAACTCCTATGGTATTCAAAATTCTGGAATCACGCAACTCCGTAACGCCCACACTCGACTACAATTACGACAAGGTCGCAGACGGCACGGCGCGTATCGTCGCCCATCACGAACTTCCTGTCCTTAGCAGGGCTGGAGTGTATGGGTGTTTCACGGAACTGGAGCACACCGGTTATCCGGTGAAAGAAGTCGGATTCCACATGGCCGTGAACCCAGGTCCGGACGACACCTGCACCGAGGATCAGATTATTGAGGCAATCTACAAGACGATGTACAAACTGGGTTACAAGGAGCAGCCATTCCTTGTCTTCCGCCATAGTGACATAGACCGGACCCACTACCATGTCGTTTCTTCACGAATCAGTGTGTCCACGAGGCGCAAGATAAACAACTACAACGAGGCGAGGAAATTGATGGACTATGTCCGAAAGATCGGTCCGGAACTGGGATTCTCAATCCCAGGCAAGACCGAGGAGCAAGTCCTTCTCTCCAAATACGCCCAGGGAGACAAACCGATTCCGGGCCGTTTCGTGCCCGGAAAAACCGTCTATTCTCAGTTACGGGGCATTTACGCTCACGCGCTTCAATACTGCTATACCGATTTCAGCGACCTCGTGGCAGTACTGGAGCGAAAAGGAGTAAGGGCAACGCTGAGTGGAAGTCCGGACGCCCCAAAGGTCATCCTGCAAGGACTTGACGCCAAGGGGAACCCCGTATCGGCACCCGTCTCTGAATCCCAGGCCGGGAGGTCCTGGTATGCAAACTATGTCGGGATGAAGGATTACCACAGCCAGATTGACTATTCTCACATGAGAGATCTGAAATTCCACATCGAAATGGCGTTCCGCGAATCCAAGACAGCCCCCGCCATAATGAAAAACTTGAAGATACTCGGTATCGAGCCCGTTACCGTCGGAGGTGCCATAAAGTTCATCGGCCATCGGGATATGGCTGTCAGCGACGTCCGTGCTCTCCCTCCTTACCTTAGGGATAGAATAATGAAGGCTTCAGCCAAAGTTCAAGTCAATATCTCTTTTTCCGCGATCGCCCGCATCCTCTATCCCGTCGGTCAGCCCCAAGGGAATTCCTGGAACGGGAATGTCGCACCCACAAAAGAACAATTGAGAGAAAAAGGGGATGGGGAACGAGCTGGAACGATAGACGTTGACTTTACGGATAATGTCGGCGGCGCAAAATTGAAGTAAACTAGAGCAGAAAACAATAACAACGGCCTTGTTATCAACTACTACAAAGCCATAGAATAGGAAATAATGATTATCTTTGCTCTAGGATTGAAGCGGAAGGAGTGCTAAAAAGATATCATTTCTATGACTTTGAGAAATACGATTACTACTCTGAAGCTCATTTTCGCAATGATGTGTCTGTCATTTGCGACTGATCTTTCTGCAGTTTCCGGAGGATCGGAATATCTTTTCAGACACTTTCCGGATGCGACAGGTTTGTCTGCGGGCCAGGGGATTCGCTGTATTACGCAAGACAGTAACGGCTTTATCTGGATAGGAACAACTATGGGCCTTCTTCGTTACGACGGGTATCGGACCAAGGCAATAGATAAAGAATCATTTGGACTTACATCCAGTTTCATAACTTGTCTTCAGGAAGATAAGGCCGGGAATATGTGGATAGGGACTTCCCACGGAATCTGCTATTATGACTATGAGGGAGATTGTTTCCGTGTTCCCAAGTTATCAGACAGTAAGAGTCCTGCTCCTGCTTATATCACAAGCATCAGCAGCAGCCCGGATGGAGAAATCTGGTTTGATGATGGTTTTGGACGGCTCCTTTCCTGTAGAGCCGGAGAACCAATTGTCGAGCACATCTTGGATGGCTTTGACAATACTGCAAAGAGAATCCGATATGACGATCTGTCCCGGCTGTTCGTATCCGCAGTCTTGAAGGGGTTATATATCTATGATAATGGAGAACTGAAGCCCATCTTCCCAGAGCATAATCCTGAATTCTTTTCGACGGATGATTTGACTGCAGTCCTGCCCCATCCGTACAATTCCGATATCGTATATATCTCTTCGCATAAAAACGGATTCTGCGAGTACGAGATTACCAGCGGCCGTATTCGGATTCTATATCGTTGGAATCCCGATCAGCGCCCGACCAGCATCGCCGGAGATGGAGTCAGGAATATATTTATCAGCACATCCAGCGGACTTCTTAGATACGACGTCTCGGACGATGAGCTGCGTTTTATTCAGCACGACCCGGAAGACCGGTATTCCCTCCCTGAAGATTACCTGACGGCCGTGATGTGCGATGCGGATGGAAATATCTGGCTAGGGACAAAAAATAGCGGGGTCTATGTGTCCGATGTCGTAAAACTGGGATGCCGGCCCATCTACAAGACCGATACAGGCGAATCCTTACAGTCCTCCATCGTAAAAAGATTTGCACAGACTTCTGACGGCATTGTCTGGGTTGCCACTCAGACGATGGGCTTGCTCCGCTATGACCCGGCAAGCAATCTGCTGAGCAAATGGCCGAAAGGGCTGTCCGCCAAAAGGATTCTCTCGGTTTGTGCCGATGGTGAAAATCTTTGGGCCAGTTCCCAGGACAAACTTTACAAAATACAACCATCTTCCGGTAGTTTTGAGCAGTTTGAACTCTATCGGGTGGAGACGATCTTCCGGATGTCGTCCGGCCGCATTTTCGCAGGAGCCCTTGGCGGGCTCTATGAGTGGAACCGGGAAAAGCACTCGATGGAATTACGCTTGCCTTTGGAGGATAAAGGGATGATTGTCAGCATGGCGGAGGACGCACACGGACTGTTGTGGTGTGACACCTTCTCGGCAGGAGTATTCAGGTACGACCCAAATACATTATCTCAAAAAGAGTCCTACTTCCTGAATGAAGAAGAATATGGTACGGGTGAAATGAAATCATCCGTTTACACCGATAAACGTCTTGGAATATGGGTAACCGGACGAGATGGTGTTCTCTATCATTTTGATGACCTTTCATCCCGGTTCGAGCATTTCGACCGCTCTAACACAGAGCACTTTCCGGTGGCATCCATTATGTCCGCACTGTCTGATGGTACAGGAAAACTCTGGCTCGGTACAACTTCCGGGATCGCCATATATGACACCAAACAGAAAAAGGCAACTACGGTTCCTGCATCCCGAAGCCGGCTGCTCAACGAAAACTTCTCCGAAGCTGCTTTGGCACTTCAAGATGGCACAATGTTATTTGGATTTCGGGATGGTTTTGTACGAATAGCCCCCACTCTGTTTGCATCTCAGGAAAGCACGCCTACAATTATTACGGAGTTGACCGTCGACGGAAAGCCCGTTTACCCTACAGACGATAAATGGGGTATAGACAAAAATGTCAACATTACAAAAATGATCCGCTTGCCTTCATCCAAAAACTCTTTCAGTCTGTCCTTCTCACAACCCGGATGGAAAGCTGGCCAGGCATATTGCATTTTGGATGGGTACGACCAGCATAGCAGAGACTTCACTTCGGCTATGCAGTCCACTTTTTATTCAGTCCCTCCAGGCACATATACACTTAAAATATCCGGTCATAGCAGTATTAAAGTTGTCATCGAACCGCCTTTCTTTGAATCCGCCCTCGGAATCGCACTCATCATAGGCACATTCTTAATTATCCTGTTCTCCTCCGTCATTTTGGTATATAGATGGGAAGAGCGGAAGCGCGAGGAAGAAGCCGCGATGTTTAAAAAGAGACAGAACGAGGAATTCCTCCGCAATCTGGAAACGTATGTAACAAAGAACCTTGAAGATGAAAACTTTAACGTGGACGCTCTGGCAGAAGGTCTGTTTATGAGCCGCTCGACGCTCACGCGGAGGATGAAAACTCTGATAGACACAACCCCCATCGACTATATAAAAGCAAAAAGGATGAGCGTCGCCAAAGAGCTTCTGGAGGAAGGCAATCTAACCGTTTCTGAAGTCGCATCCAAGGTTGGCTTCGCGTATGCATCTTATTTCTCAAAGTGTTTTAAAGATGCCTTTGGAGTGCCTCCAACGGATGTGACGAGAAATTATAAATAATTGATTTGAATTTTTACGCGGATATAAAGCGAAAAAGATAGCTTTGTGATGTAATCCGCGTAAAAAATGAACATTAAAGCTATTCCCTGCCTCTTTGCGGTACTCTTACCGTCCTGCACGGCATCTTTGCCGGAGATTCAGTATGGAGATGCCGCTTCTTTTGACGCGAACAAACTCAGCATTGTTCTTCCTTCGGATGATGTAATGACAGCGCCACCTGCCGACGGCCTTTCAGACGAGATAGCCGATACGGTTATCGTTTCCTCATCACGTTCCTGGAGGGCTGTTCTGGAATGCGAAGACGAACCCTCCTGGGCCCGGCTCAACCGGGAAGAGTTTATCAATACGGCAGGCAAGCTGAGGAAGGACACGCTTATCGTTTATGCAATCCGAAACGCCGCCACCGCGGAGCGCAACGCCAGTATCAGCCTGTTTGCACAGGAAAGCATTCCGGTTGTTATCCCGGTTTCTCAGAAAGGCTTTGTGCCTTTTCTTGCCGCAAAGCCGGATAAGAATCCCCTGTTCATTGATTACACTCCCGACACCTGCACGGTCGTAGTCAGATGCAACACGTCCTGGACAGCCGAGATCGATGAGAGATCATCAGGCGTTGAGATGTCTACTTCAGATGGTAATGGCGTTGGGAGCATAAACGTATCTTTCCCATATAATTTCAACGATGAGAAAGGGCGCACCGCACACCTAAGGATCAAAGCAGAGGGGTGTCCGGATGCAGTGATCGGTTTTGTTCAAAGCCAGGCGGTTCCTTTCTTCCACCTAGAAGGTGAGGTTGCACCCGAACAGAGCCCCCTAACGGACGCTATTAACATCCCTCTGCGGTCCAACAAGGCATGGTCGGCAGAAATTTCTGATTGTTCTTTCTCTAATGCCCGCCTGGAACCCTCATCCGGAGATAATACAGTCAGCGGATTCAATTTCATCGCCGATCACGGGGAGGATCCCGAAGTGGCGGAAAAACACGCTACCATCACCATCAAGAGACAAGGGATGGAAGACATTCAAGTAAGCTTCTCACAGCAAGGGAGTCTGCATCTTCATTTTATGGACTACGATCCATCTTACAATGCTACATATACGGATCCCTCCAAGACTTACATGCCTTATACCGCTACGGAGTGGCAGTTCTCCTCTCCAGAGCAGGAGATGGTCCCGGGATCGGCGACACAAAGGACCTGGGCCGGAGTAGATTTAGCATGCCAGAAAGGCCTGTACACGTTTACTATGCACGGGACTTCCGCCGGCGTCTGGTATAACGGCCGGCGCGAAGGATGGATGGTCGGCAAGTCCCTGAACGATTATATCCTATTCCCGGCCATAGAAGGCATGAAACTTACCCGGGTCTTGTATGAATCGTCAGCTCTCCTGATGACGACATTCAGTATTCGAACGTCTGACGGGGCCCAGATCATCAGCGGCGGGGAGAAACGATCGACGTCCGAATTGGATTATGTGACAAAAGATATCAATGATTTGCAGGAAATAGTTCTTACTGGTACTCAGCCCGGAGTGGCCTATCGGATGAACAACGATAGTTTCGGAGCGGCGTTGAGCATTAAGGACCTGTGCCTGATTTACCAAAAGCAATAAGACAAGGATTATGAAAAGGTTCTTTGCACTTCTCCTGTTGTTTCTTGCCGGAGGTCCGATATGGGCGCAGGACTCCGTAAAAGACACGCTGAATATCGGAAGACAATCAGCCCAGTCCCCTGCAGACCTCCTTCGTGGTCGCATTTCCGGGGTAAGAGTATCCCTTACCGACGGTAACCCCAACGGCTTCATCAGCACCCAGATTCGTGGGCTCAACTCCCTTAGAGGAGACAGCCAGCCCTTGTGGATTGTCGACGGAGTCATACTGGGTAACGGCCCTAAAGACAATATTGATGCATTCTGGCAACGCGGGGGCATCACAAGCAAGGGTGATATCATCCCAGATTACTCCGGCCTCAGTTACACTTCCCGCCTGAATGATCTGGCTTTTCTCGACCCATATACAATCGAGAACATAACCGTACTCAAAGATATCTCTGAGACAGCATTGTACGGCGCTCAAGGAGCTGACGGCATCATTCTTATATCAACTCGGATGCCGGCTGAAGAAAGGCTTATCAACATCCACTCCAACCTGGCTTGGAATTTTAGCGGTTTCGGGCATAACCACTCCGCCTCAATTGGAGGGAAAATCAAACAGACATCATATAACGTTTCCGGGTATTTCCGTCACAACGATTACTCAGACCGCCACAGCAAAAGTGATTTCGGAGGTATTTCCCTGGGCTTCCGTTCCGAGGCAAGTGCGATTATCCAATTTGGGCTCAACAGCAGTCTTACTGTCGGCAAACAGAGTAGTGCGGCCGGCGCCGCGTATTTCGGGAGGCCGTCACTGATGATGTTGGAGAGATACCCCTCACTTTTCCCGTATGACACTAAAACCGGATGGGTGGAAGACTATGATGATGACACAAAAGACTATAGGGCCTTAATCTCGGCCTTTGTCAATGTCAAACTCTCCCACGCCTTGTTGCTCAGAGTCAATATGGGGGCTGATTTCCAAAACAACACGCGATACATTTGGTATGGAGAAGGGACATCCTTCGGGAAAGAAAACGCCGGAGCTGCTTCCGTTCTATCTTCCGCACTACTGAACGCCAACGCATCGGTAAACCTTGAATACAACCGATATTTTGCATCTCGTCACCATTTGAAAGCAAATATCTCCGGAGATGTCAACGGATACTATAATAAATACGGCGTTATCAATGGAACAAGCTTCGAACTTCCCTATTTGCGGGCTCATGGAGTTCACGCATCTGGAAGCCGTAGTGTTCCTTATCGTTTTACGCGCAGCCATCTTCTCGCAGGCACTTATCTGAGCGCTGCTTATGATTATAACTCCTATGCGGGAATAAACGCTCTCGTCCGTGTTGACTTCTCTCCCAAATATGGGAATCAGCCGATGATATACCCTGCTGCATCCATATTTACCGACTTTAAGAAAATACTTTTGCCTGATAATAAGTTTGTCTCTGACCTGAAACTAACCGCAGGATGGGGCAAGGCCGGCAAGGAAATAAGCATTCCATACGAACTGCTGTACAAATATCAGACAAGCTTTCCGGAGGCAGTACCCGGCACCGCAATCTATTACGATGGACTCGGAAGGATCAACAGTAACGAATGGAATGTCGGGCTGCAGACCAGATTCTGGGGCGAGAGGATCTTCCTGTCAGCAAAGTGGTACCATAAAACGACCTCTGATGATTTTGATGTCTGGTTCTTTGGGAAACACAGCGGGAACTTCTGGACAAAAGCCCACCAGGGTCAAGTCTTGTCCTCAGATTCCGTCATCCTGAAAAATACCGGATTCGAATTCGACGCAGTGGCCGAAATCTTCCGCGACAGACTCATATCGTGGACGGTACGGGGAAATCTGAGTTTAAACCAGAACAAGATGGACGGAATGTCCGTTGCCACGATAACAGGATTCCGTGAAAATTCTGACGGATCTCCCGAGGACATTAACGGGGATGGAGCACTAACGGATTCGGACAAAGTCCCTCTCGGCTTTTCTATCCCCAAACTCCACGGAGGATTCGGAACGAAATTCTCCGTAGAGAATTTCACGCTGGACATCCAGTTTGACGGAGCCGCCGGTCATCAAATCGCCAATTTATCCAAGCTTTTCGGAGACGGGAAGCAACTACTCTCAGCCTCATATGTGGAAAACGGCGATTTTCTGAGACTCTCAAGAGTCTCCGCCATGTATGATATTCGGCTGAAGCGAACCTGGATCAAGGCACTTGGCGTAAGTCTTAGTGCCACCAATCTCTTTACTGCCGGTACCTACAGCGGATGGAATCCGGATGTTAATTGCTATGGAGTTGATGCAAGGTCAGCCGGTACAGATTACGGCTCGTTCCCGATTCCCAGGAGTCTTATCCTCGGAATCAGCGCAAAATTTTAAAGGTTCCCTGCTATGAAACGAATCATTTTCAGTTTGGCACTTTTTCTTTTCCCTGTAATACTCTTTGCCCAGGAAAAGATTGTGGTTTCCGGGACAGTCCGTGACACGAAGGGCGAGCCCGTAGTGGGAGCGATGATCATGGTAGAAGGAAATACTGCTACGGGTACGGTCTCCGACCTTGAAGGGAACTACACGATTAGCGTTACGCCATCCGACTCAAAGCCCAAATTGGTTTTCTCCTGTTTGAGTTATCAGACCGTGACGATTGATATTGACGGTCGCACGAAGATAGACATAGTCCTGCCAGATGACGCCGAACAGTTGGAAGAGGTCGTTGTCATCGGTTATGGTTCCATGCGCAAGAGCGACCTGACCGGCTCCGTAACTTCCGTCAAGATTGACGATATGGGAAGCGCACAGAGCTCAAGTCTGGACCAATTGCTTCAAGGCAATGCGGCTGGAGTCAACATTATCAACAACAGTGCTTCACCGGACGCCGGGGTCACGGTACAAATCCGTGGAGCCAGCTCCTTCTCCAGCACGGATCCGCTTTATGTCGTGGATGGTGTCATTATGAATACCGGGACATCAATGAGTCTTTTGACCGCACATTCTGGAGCTGATAACAGTGGCTCAGATGAAGAAACCAACGGACTTATGGGAATCAACCCCCAAGATATAGCATCCATTGAGGTCTTAAAAGACGCCTCGGCAACAGCCATTTATGGCTCACAAGGAGCCAATGGAGTAGTTCTCATTACGACCAAAAAGGCTAATACAGACCAGCCCAGAATCCGGGCCTCTCTAGGGGTAGATGTTCTGACTCCCTATAAGAAGATGGATGTTATGTCCTATGAGGATTACGTCAACTATCTTCTTGCTATGGAAAGCCAGACGCTGAGCGCTCAGTTGTCCTCTGACGCGGCTACACGTCTCACAACCATTACGAGTGGGCGCATCATCCCAACTGACTGGCAGGATTACGTGATGCGCAGTACGGTCAGCGAGCGTTTTTACGTTTCTGTCTCCGGTAAACCGAAAAGAACGAACTATCTGTTTTCTTTAGGTGCAAATGATTCGCGGGGTATTATTAAGAATACCGGATTTCAGAACTATACAGCCAGGCTTAATTTGGACAGGGAATTAAGCCGGTCCATAAAGCTGGGAGCAAAGTTATCTGCGTCTTTTCTGCGCTCTCAACTTACCCAAGGCGCCTCGTTCGGAACAATGACTGCAGCTACTTCCCTGATGAGGAGCATGGTTTCCTTCGCTCCATACACCTATAAGAAATTGACGGACGATGAAGGAGACTATATCGATATCGACACCGATGACAAGACGTATCTTGCGGGCCCTGACCGCTGGTTGACAGGTTTCTCAAACAATAAAACAGAATACCGGATCAATCCCAGCATTTATTTCAATGCGACCATTATCAAAGGGCTGAGTTTCAACACCCAGTTCGGGGCTGATTACCGGGTGACGGAACAGGCAAAATTCAAGTCTGCGCTTCTCTCCTGGGATGCATCCGGTGCCACAGCGGCAATCGGTACGGTAGAGCGTCTGAATTGGAACTGGGATTCCCTGCTTAATTATGAACGGAAATTCCGCAACAGGCATAACGTCAATGCCACATTGGGAATGTCCATGTCATATGACGGCCTCGCCGCACAGACTACAGAGGGAATCAATATAGACGAGTGGAAAGCTCAGGAACAATCTATCAATTCTGCCGCCTATTCCTGGTTCACTTTTGATGAAACCAAGTCCACTATGATGTCTTGGTTTGTCCGCGGTATTTATAATTACAGAGACCGGTACATCTTTACTGGAACCTGGAGAATCGATGGTTCAAGCCGCTTTTCCGGGAAGAACAAGTGGGCAAACTTCCCATCTTTTGCAGCTGCCTGGAGAATCAATCAGGAACCCTGGTTCAAAGTTCCGACCATTTCCATGCTTAAACTGCGTATAGGATGGGGGCAGGTCGGGAAACAGGCGGCACAGCCATACTCGACTACCGTAAATTACATTACCGGGTATTATCCCAACCATGAATCTGATGCCCAGAAAACCTTAATCACACTTACAAAGAACTTTGCGAATAAGGACCTTAAATGGGAGACGACCGAGCAAACAAATATCGGACTGGATTTAGGCCTATGGCAAGGACGGCTTACCTTGTCGGCAGAAGCCTACTATAAGAAGACAAAAGACCTTCTTCAGCAGCCGACAATTGCCGGTTCAGCAGGCCTTCAAAGTCCGTATGTAAACATGGGCTCAATAGAAAACAAGGGCCTTGAATTCACATTAGACGCAGTCCCCCTCAAGATAAATGACTTCGAGTGGACGATAGGGGGCAATCTTTCCTTTAACAAGAATAGGATTCTTTCCATTAATCCGGAAGGGACCAGCAGCGGTTACATATGGATTTCTCCGGGGAACCGTCAATATGTTGAGTACTTTGACGGAGACATAATCGGTTCGGGAGATGTTCTGAAATCAACCTTGAACATCTTTGTCCAGGGCCAGCCAATGTCGCAGTTCTATGGGCTGCTTTGTGACGGGCTGGTGCAGGATGGCAAAACGGGTGTCCCATATGGCGATGGCAACACGTACCGGGGCCCCGGCGCAGTAAATTACGTTGATCTTAATGAGGACGGCGTGATTGATGACAGCGACCGCACCATTATCGGCGACCCGAATCCTGACTTTACCTATGGCTTTAATACCTCATTCTCTTGGAAGATGCTTCGCCTTACAGCCAATTTCATTGGTTCACAGGGAAACGATATCTACAACATTAACAGGATGATGGACACGAATACATCCAACGTCAACAGGAACGTTCAGCGCAATGTTGTTACGTCTGCCTGGACACCGGAAAACACCAATACCTGGTATCCTGCGCTTGGAGCAATGAGCGGAGCGGATGTTAAACTACCCAGCAGCCGCTATGTTGAAGATGGGTCATTCCTCAGATTATCAAATGTTTCCCTTTCCTATACGTTTGTCTTCCAGAGAAAAGACAAAGCATTATTCCTGAGGAATATGACAATAGGCGCATCTGCCGGAAACCTGTGGGTGTGGACAAAATATTCCGGATGGGATCCGAACGTCAATAGTTATGGAAATATAAAGAAACGCGGCGCCGATATGGGATCCTACCCCGGGGCACGAAGCTTTAAATTTGACCTTAAATTTACTTTCTGACAAGATGGAGGAGCACAATATGGTTAAGACAGTTAAATACCTCATATCCGTGGCTTTATCCATTGCCACAGCAGCATCTTGCAGTTTCCTTGAAGAAGAATCTCCAGCCCGTTATTCCGGGAAGGATATTTACGGTACAGAGGCTGCCCTGGAGACAGCCATCACCGGCTGCTATGCTCAGCTCAGAACCTCAACGGGGCTTACGTCCACTACGATGCACGAATTCCTGTTCCCCGCCTCGGGGGTCGTCCATTTTGGCGGTCCGAAGTCGAGGCTTTCGGATGGTCAGCTGCGCTGGACAATGCTCCTGTCTTTTGCCCAGTATTCCACAAGCCCTCAGGGATACAATCTTTTCAAGAACTTCTATGCGACCATTCAACTGTGCAACCGGCTGATATACGAATTGCCGGCTAGCCCGGTGGATCAGCATTTTAAGGATCAGATTGAAGGAGAAGCCCGTTTCCTGCGAGCTGTTTCATATTTCTATCTGGTTCGCCAGTGGGGGAATGTTCCTATTCATCTGGAACCGGCGCAAACCCTGTCTGATGCAAATGGTAAGCGGGTCGATTTCTGGCTGGTATATGACCAGATCATCGATGATCTCAAGTGGGCGGAAGCAAACGTAAGAACTTATGACGAGCAGTTCGCCATCAACGCAAAGAGTTCGGGCCGGATATGTAATTATGCCGCTACGGCTATGCTTTCTACGGTTTATGTCACGATAGGCTCCCTGCTTGCCCATCCGGACGACAATTTCTGGGTCGGCGTCACCCCGGATTTTTCCAAACACGGCATTGAAACGGCGGAAAAAGCCTACAAAGCGGCAAAAGATGCTGCACTTGCCGTTTTGGACGAGACCAAGTCTCCTTTCCGTCTTGAAGAGAATTATGCAGATTTGTTCAGATGGACTGACCTCACTGATTTCGAGTCGCGGGAACGCATTTTTGTAATTCCTAATACCAGTGAAGTAGATGGCTCTACACTTGCCGGAGCCTCTCTACCAGCGTACATCAACGGAACGGCTCTATTCCAGAATTATGGAAGAATACGTCCTACCCGCTGGTATTTCCAGAAATGGTGTGAGACCTATGGCGGCACGTTGGGCAGCGGAAACGCCGCAAACATTTTCGTAAAATGTGATGACCCACGCCTTGATGCCGCGCTCATATACAATAAGTATGTAAGCAATCAGGCCAGCCCTCTCAACTGTTATCCGAATGCGGCATCTATCTATATCAATTCCAATGAGTACAAGCAATGCATGCCCTATTGGAAGAAATATCTGGATCCAAGATATGATGCCACTAATGGCTATGCTGACCTTTATGTCATGCGTTTGGCGGAGGTTTATCTGAACGCGGCTGAAGCCTGCGCATATCTTGGAGACAAGGGCGCGGCAGTCGGATACGTGAACGAATTGCTTAAACGGGCGAGGGGAGGCTCTTCCGCACAGCCGGAAGACCTTGACGCGGCTGACTTCAATACAAACGAGGAACTCATTACCCGGATATTCTGGGAACGATGCTTCGAACTCGGAGGGGAAGGTCATGAGTATTACGACACGCACCGTTTCGGCGCGACTTGGCTTTCTGAAAATATAGCCAAACCCCACAATGCTTTCCTGTATCTTCCTGAGCAGGATGATTTTTCGGCAAGCGGAAAAACAGTGGATGGATACCGTACCACCCACTTCGGACAGCCCAAGTATGGAGAACATCAGATATATCCGGAAACGGTATCAGATGTCCGTAAAGGACTTATCTGCGCCTTCCCAAGAGACGAGCTCACCTACAATACGGCGCTATCGCCAAGCGACCAGAATCCTTCAGAAGTATTTTGGCAATAATACTGCGATATGAAAAAATACAGTTTCATGATTACTTTATTTCTTCTGGCCATCTTCTCATGCCAGGAGAAGAACGAGCCGTCACGGCAAGAGGACCAGCAGGAGATTTCCCTCTCCCAAGAAGTGCTCGAATTCGGCACCGAAGCTGGCGAGGGCTATGATGTGCATATAACATCTTCCTCTGCTTGGGAACTCACTGGATGGACCGACGCCCTGGCTGCATGGCTCTCCGTGGACAAGCATTCCGGCGAGGGAAGCGAAACCATCCGGGTTTCCACTGTGGAAGATAATCCTTACTATGAGGATCGGGTGGCCGTTCTTGGCTTCCGGATAGATAATGGCCCGGAAGCAAAGTTGTGTGTCAAACAGGCTCGCGCGATCAACCGCGCCATCTCTCTCTCCAAGAGTAATTTAATATTCAGCGCGTTCCAGGGAGAGAGCGAAGTTGTGACCGTCCGGACCGGTGTCCCATGGGCGATAGAAGGCTATACTGACGAAATCAAGCAATGGTTGAGCATCTCCCCCGTTGAAGGGGACGGAGAAACCCAGGTTACCCTGACTTCTCTTCTGGAAGGAGCGGAAGGCAGTCCCCGTACGGCCAGTGTTGTTTTCCGTACAGGCCCGCTCAACAGCGCTCAACTCAGTATCACCCAAAAGGCAAAACCAGGGGAACCAATCGATGCTGGTGCCTCGTTGACGCACGAAGGGTACGGCACGGATGAGAATAAGTTTGCATTCTGATGATAAATCATTAAATCCATTAAGATATGAGAAAACAATTGTATCAAACCCCAGCGACATTGATTATTAATGTCAACATGGTCAATGTGATCTGCGGATCACAGGTTGAACCCACCTTTACCAACGAGGGCTTCAACAATGAAGAAGAAACGTTTACCTGGTAATCATTAAAGCACGACGATTATGAAAAAGATTTATCTGGCTTGTGCCATCATAGCGGCTGCTTCCATCGCCGCCGGCTGCTCCAAGGAGCCCACTCAGCCTACTTCTGTCGCAAAGGAGAAGATTACCCTAACTGCCGGTGCTTCTGAAACCAAGACCTATGGCGTTGAAACCATTCGATTCAATGGTTCTGACCATCTCTCCATATTTGACTCGGAAGGAGAGAACAATGATTTTGCTCTGACTTCTACATCAGGCGCATCAGGCGATTTCAGCGGAGAAATTACCAGCGGAAGCACTCCACTGTTTGCCATTTATCCCTATAATGCAAGTGCAAGCATCTCCGGCACCAGGATTACCACAACTCTCGAAAGTCATTTTACGGCTACGAACAAAAATTCTGTTTTGCGCGGCATGAATCTCTCCATCGGCCAAATCACGGGTTCGGCAGGGTCATATGCTGCAGAACTTAAGAATGTCTGCGGTATTCTGGGAATTCATATTCCCGCCGACGTAATTGGTGTCAAGAACGTGAAACTCACCGCAAACGAATCGCTGGCCGGAAACGTGACCATCGATTATAATTCGGGTGAACCTTCGGTTGTCTCCGCACCCGACGGGGCCAAGAATGTAGACTTTGA
>OCTW011618272.1_pt1 | contig 15928 bp, 14 predicted proteins | sample 1539671 | NCBI WGS metagenome assembly OCTW01 (sample SAMN02144230, study PRJEB22623) | gut metagenome | biome: sheep rumen | host: Ovis aries | place: New Zealand
TCTCTTGGAAATTATAGTGCGAGTTTATGCAGTAAACTCGGTGAGGGGCTGACCAACCATCTGGTGTCATTCCGAACTCGTTTCGGAATCCATGCACTATATCTAGCGCAGATGCTGAAACAAGTTCAGCATGACAATACTTTTGGGTCAGCCCCGCAATTTGTATCCAATCACACGCGAAAAACCTGCTGTCAAAGTGGAAAGTCCTTCGCACACGCGGTAAATCACAAGCTGATTAGAAGCATAGCGGTCAAACTTTTCCGCCTGACAAGTGTTCATGACATCCTGAAACCAGGACATTCGGCGGCAACATGGATTCCTAGGGTCTGCAATAATGCATATTACGCAACATAAAATTGAAATCATTTCACTTTACGCAACATCATATTCGTGCTATACTCTTTCTGAAACTTAAACAAAAGGAGCTGAACAAAATGGGTCAGAATTATTTTAATGCCATTCCGTGGCGTGTTGCACTTCAGGAGCTGGGTCACTGCCGTCAGATGTCACGTGACGAATTCAAGGACGGAACAAAGGCACTGCAGGGAAAGAAGATTGTCATCGTGGGCTGCGGTGCACAGGGCTTGAACCAGGGACTCAACCTGCGGGACTCGGGAATGGACGTTTCATACTGCCTGCGCAAAGAGGCAATCGAGCAGAAGAGACAGTCGTGGAAGAACGCCACCGAAAACGGCTTCAAGGTTGGAACATACGAGGAGCTTTTGCCAACAGCTGATGTTGTCGGAAACCTTACTCCCGATAAGCAGCACCACGAAGTTGTGCAGAATCTGATGAAATACATGAAGAAGGGATCTGCCCTCTGGTACAGCCACGGATTCAACATGATTGAGGAAGGTGAGCAAATCCGCGACGATATAACGGTTTTCCTTATGGCACCGAAGGGACCGGGAACAGAAGTGCGCAACGAATATGTCCGCGGATTCGGAGTTCCCGAGCTTATCGCAGTACACCCGGCACACGACCCCGAGGGACGCGGAATGGCTCTGGCAAAAGCTTTGGCCTGTGCAGAGCGTGGTGAGACCGCAGGTGTTCTTGAGTCTTCATTCATTGCGGAAGTAAAGAGCGACCTTATGGGCGAGCAGACAATCCTCTGCGGACTTCTTCAGGCCGGCACAATCCTTTCTTACGACAAGATGGTTCAGAACGGAATCGCTCCGGGATACGCAGTCAAGCTTTTGATGCACGGCTGGAACGTAATCAGCGAGGCGCTTAAGTGGGGCGGCGTTACAAACATGATGGACCGTCTTTCAAATCCCGCAAAAATCCGTGCAAACGAGCTTTCTCTTGAATTGAAGAAGATTATGACTCCTCTTTTCCAGAAGCACATGGACGACATAATCAGCGGAGAGTTCTCTTCGACAATGATGAAGGACTGGGCAAACGGAGACAAGAATCTGCACGAGTGGCGCGAAAGCTATGCAAAGATTCCGTTCGAGACAGAGCCTGAAACAAACGAGGAAATTTCCGAGCAGGAATACTTTGACAAGGGAATCCTCCTTGTTGCCTTTGTAAAGGCCGGATGCGAGCTTGCATTCGAGACAATGGTAAGCGCGGGAATCAAACCGGAAAGCGCATACTATGAGTCACTCCATGAAGTTCCGCTGATTGCAAACCTGATTGACCGCCGCCGCCTGTACGAGATGAACAAGGTTATCTCCGACACCGCAGAGTACGGATGCTACCTCTTTGCAAGATCATGCGTTCCCCTTCTCCAGGATTTCATGAAGAACAGCGTGACCACAGCCGACATCGGTAAGGGCATGGACATCAAGACCACCGCAGTTCCGAACAAGAAGCTTGTGCAGGTAAACGACGCCATCCGCAACCACCCGATTGAATCAGTCGGAAAGAAGCTCCGCGCATACATGACAAGCATGAAGGCATTGGTGTAATCCAGACAGTATAAAGTTCCATGATACGGGCCCCGGTTTATTTCGCCGGGGTCTTTTTTTTCATCCGCAGACCGGCAGAACAACAGGTTGTACCGCACAGACCTTAAGCCCGTGTCGGTGATGAACTTCTTGTTATGCGTTTTTTTATTCTATAAACTTCCACATATCTTCAACTAAAAAATTATCAAATGACTTTATTCTTTCATTTAAAAATACATCATTCGTAATTGAAGGTCGTAAATCTAAATAATAAACCCCATCAAATAGTCTTTCGAATTTCCGTTTCATTTTTAATTTCTTTTATAAATGGCAAGGCATCCTCAAATACTTTTCTTTCATTTGAAAAATCTTTTGCCTTTATAAAAAGATTTGAATTTATTGGACGGGTTACACAATGTTTACCATCATCCTTATACTGTATAAAATGATAATTATCTTCATTTTGAGAAACTATATCAGCTTGAATATTCGGAGTAGAAGATTCTCCAAATTTTGTAAAGTCTAAATATTCGGAAGCAAAATCCAAAAACCAAGTTAAATCTTTTTCAGATTCATCTTCAACTTTTCCCAAAAGACTATATAGTGTCATTTTATACGTTTTCTCCTCTCTTCATTCTCTTTGTCAAACAAAATCCATTCATCTATTGTCTTATTTTCCAAGTTACAAAGCCTGGAATTTGCCATTTCATTGTATTCTGAACAATTGTCATTTACAATAAACAAACGGTTTAATTCGGTAGAAACTGCGGCTGTTGTTCCTGAACCTGAAAAAGGATCAACAACCATGTCTCCTTCATTCGTTGAGGCTAATAACAACTTCCTCAATAATGCTTCCGGCTTTTGGGTTGGATGTTTTGTTTTTTCTTCCATACCATTGCATGTTGTAGGAATATTTATAACATCTTTAGGTTTTGCTCCGTTTGGATTTGGAATCCAAATTTTGTTACTTTGACTTCCTCCATATTGGCTGTTTTTGCCATTCTGTTTCCTTTCAGGGTATTTTAACGTATGTTTATTATAGGGAATTCTTATCTGATCAATATTGAAAGTAAAATCTTTTGACTTCCGTAAGCACAGTATGCTTTCATGGCTTCTGCCCCAATCATTGCTTAAATTTGCTTTATTATCATAATACCAAATCAACCACTTGCATTTGTAGAAATAATCAAGTGCCGGACGTTTTAAATCGGCAAGTATTTCTGTAAAACCGCAGATATAAAGTGTTCCTGTGTCTTTTAAAATACGAGAAGCTTCTTTTATCCATTTTATTGACCAATTAACATATTCATCAATTGTACCTAGATTATCCCACGAAGTTTTTTTTATATTATATGGAGGATCTGCGAAAACCGTATCTATGCAATTATCCTTTATTTCCAAAAGAAATTGTAAACAATCTTGATTATAAATAGCACCATTAGCATAACAAAATTGATGATTCATCCCAACTTTATAGTTTGAACTGTCAAAAAGAGTATTTTCATATTCATGTTTAAAAGCAGGCAATCCACTCATAAGAAATATTATAGCAAATTTTTACGATTTTGTTGAGTAGAAAAGGCGAACTATTCCTAAAATCAGCAGCACCCCAGTTCGGGCGTCCACGTAGCATGGCAATCGGTTGCCTTGCTTTTAGGTAAATTAAGTAAAATCCTCTTGATTATTTAAGTAACCCGTGTTAGAATGAAACGCATGGAAAGAGAACACAAAATCCGGCTTTCGGACATTGCAGAAAAACTCGGCGTGAGCACCGTCACCGTGTCAAAGGCCATGGCAGACAAAGACGGAGTTTCGGATGAACTCCGCGAAAAAATCAAACAGCTGGCAATCGAAATGGGGTACCGGCAGAAATCCGCAAAACTCCCCGCAGGGCGCAAGGACTCCTCCACCGGCAACATAGGCATTTTGATTCCCTCCCGTTTTTTCGAAAGAGCCACGTCTTTTTATTGGCGCATGTACAACGAACTTTCCAAAGAACTTCTTTCCAATGGTTATTACGCCATCATGCAGCAGCTTGACTCCAAGGAAGAATTCGATTTAGTCATTCCGCGCATGGTTCAGGAACGCAAAGTTGACGGCATGATTTTACTGGGTCAGCTTTCAAACGATTACGCGCATTACTTTTCACGTCATTACAACAACTTCATCTTCCTTGACTTTTACATAAATGATGATGATTCCGACTCCGTGACCACAGACAATTTCTACAGCGAATACATGATTACAAACTACCTGATCAGTCAGGGACACAGGGACATACGCTACGTGGGAAATTTCGGAGCCACAACCAGCATCTCCGACCGCTTCATGGGATTTTCAAAGGCAATGCTTGAAAACGGACTCCGAGTGTCATTCGAGGACATCATACCTGACCGCGACAAAAAAGGACTCTACTCGCCCATAGTCCTTCCCGAAAAAATGCCCACGGCCTTTGTGTGCAACTGCGATGAAACAGCCTCCCGCCTTATAAGCGTCCTGAACGAAAACGGATACAGAGTGCCCGATGATATTTCCGTGGTGGGATTCGACAATTTCGTTTCCGACGGTGACACGGTGCCTGCGCTCACAACAGTTGAAGTCGATTCGGCGGCATTTGCAAGGGCGGCTGTTGAAATCCTCTTGAAAAAAATCTACGGGCAACCCTACACACACGGACACACGGTAATCGGCGGAAAACTGATTGTGCGGGATTCGGTAAAAAAAATCAACAGCATCATCGCTCAGAAGAAGAAAAACTAAAGGTGACGGAATCCAACCGGAAAAGGAGCAGTATTATGGAAAGAAATATGTTCAAAGAGATAAAAGACGAGCTTACAAAAGACATTCTCCCCTACTGGCAGCAGTTTGCGAAAGACAAAGACAACGGAGGATTTTACGGAGCCATCAGCAATGCAAACAAAGGAAATCCAAAAGAATGGAGAGGCATTGTAATGGTCAGCAGATTCCTGTGGACATACAGCGCGGCGGCCCGTCTCCTGAAAAAAGAGTCGTATCTTAAAATGGCTGATTACGCACACAAATATATGATGAAAGCGTTCTATGACTGGCAGTACGGAGGCATGTTCTGGTCTGTAACACCGGAAGGGACTCCGCTGGTAGCACGCAAGCAGATTTACGGAGATGCCTTTTCCATTTATGCGTTGAGCGAATATGCCGCCGCAGTGAAAGAAATTCGCAAAGACAGTCTGGCCGCAGAAACGGCAATGGAACAGGCGCTTTCCGTTTTCGACAAGCTTGAGAAATTCGCATACGATGAAGTTTACGGCGGATACATGGAGGCCCTTTCGAGAGACTGGCAGCCTACGGAAGACACAAAGCTGAGCGACAAGGACATTGACTGCGCCAAATCGATGAACACAAATCTTCACGTGATGGAAGCCTACACAAACCTTTACCGAACTCTCCCAGTTGTGTTCCCGGAAAAGAAACCGGAACGCAGGGCTGTTGGAAGGGCATTGCAGAATCTTGTTGAAGTGCATCTCCATAAAATCCTCGCAAACGGATACCATCTCACGCTTTATTTCGACAAAAACTGGAAACCCACAGGTCCCCGGGAAATCAGCTACGGACACGACATCGAGGCAAGCTGGCTTTTGTGGGAGGCGGCATGTGAGCTGAAAAACCTTGAGCTGAAAAAAGAAGTGAAACCCGTTGCCATAAAAATCGCGGAACTTTCGCTTCTGGAAGGATTCGATCCCGAAACAGGCGGGTTTGAAAACACAATGGACGAAAACGGCGTCAAGGATTCCACGAGGATTTGGTGGAATCAGGCCGAAGCGCTGAACGGTTTCTACAACGCCTGGCAGATGACGGGAGACGAGGAATTCCGCACCGCCACCGAAAAAGTCTGGAACTGGATTATGACAAGCCAGAAAAATACGGAGAACGGAGAATGGTGGTGGGCCGTAAGCGCAACGGGAAAACCTGCAAAGCGTGAAGTCAAAGGCGGAAACTGGAAGACCAGTTACCACAACGCAAGATGCTGCATGGAGCTTTTGAGGAGAAACGGCGAGGAATTATAAATTCAGTGTTTTCAGAAAGAATTCTCTTTTTTCGAGTTGAGCTGTAATTCTCAAGGCAAATATTTTTCTGATTTTCCCTCAAAATTGCACTTTTTTACTTTAAATTCATCAAAAGTGTTGATATAATGTGTTTTAAGGGTTGGTGTACCGGCCCGTACATAGGGGGGATATGAAAACGCTGCCGCTAGAAGGACCGCTTAGACTAAAAAACAACGGCACCCTTGAGTTTTTTTTCCTGGGAACGGGAAGTGCATTTGTAAAACAGAACTTTCAAAACAATCTTCTTATTATTAAGGGAGAAGACCATCTGCTCATAGACTGCGGGGCACAGTGTCCGATTGCTTTCAGCAAATACCAGTCCGCAGTGGCCAATGTCAGGAACGTGTACATAACGCACAGCCATTCCGACCACGCCGGAGGACTTGAAGAACTTGCCCTTATGCACCGCTACGGAGACAAAATCCGCCCGAAGATGATTATAACGGACTACTACCGCGACCTGCTTTGGAACCAGACCCTGAAGGGAGGTCTTGCTTACGGAGAACAACGCCCTACCCCCTACAATGCGAACGAACCAAACGGATACCTTACCTTTGACGATTATTTCGAACAGGTCACACCGCGGCTCATTTCAAGTTCACCCCGGCCATTGTGGGAAGCCGACTGCGGCTCAATTCACATTGAGTTTTTCCGCACAATGCATATTCCCGACAGTGTTCCGTCGTGGAAAGAAAGTGCCTGGAGCACAGGAATCCTTGTAGACGGAAGAATTTTTTTCCCTGCCGACACCCGTTTCGACCCCGATCTGCTTTTCTGGATGGAAGAAAGGTCGCACCCCGAATTCATTTTCCACGACTGCCAGAGTTTCAACGGAGGTGTCCACACCGGAATTGAAGAGCTCAAGTCTCTGCCTCCAGATTTGAAAAAAAAAATACTCTTGTGCCACTATTCCGACAACTTCAGCAATTACGATGCAGAGGCCAACGGATTTTACGGCATGGCACGTCCAGGAGTCTACTACAACTTCGACCTTTAAAAAACCGTTCATCCGCACCCCTTCAGGTGGAGAACTTGACAAAGAGGCTTTTTTCAGTATAATCTGCTCCATCGTTTTTTTAGGGAGTGTATCTTATGAAAAAAATTGCAGCTTTGCTTTCCGTGCTTCTTTTGTCATGCAGCCTTTCTTTTGCGCGCGGAATTTACAACGGCGACATTCAGTTCCCCTTAGGCTTCGGAGCCGAAAGGGTTGTGATTAATGAAAACACAACATCCCCCGTAAAAGCGGCGGTATTCGGGGCGGGCATTGAGACATGGCACCTTTTCAAACCCCTTCCGTTCATGGGGGTGGGATTCAAGGCTGGACTCGACGCAGGAATCGGTCTTTCAGAATACATGGAGCAGAAAGGCGGTTTTGCCGGCGACGTGTTCCTCAACTTCGGGCCCGCAGTCGGATTTTATCTGGGAAAAGTCGTGCGCCTTGCAGCATCGTTCGGTTTTTCAACGGGACTGAACATTGAAACACTCTCTTACAGCAAAGACGCAAGCTCATACGATATGGTTATGGGATTTTTGCAGGGCTTCGATGTGGAAATACAGGCTAAATTCGTGCCGGACTTCTTCATAAACCCCGTAATCGGCTGGAGACTCACAAGGGGATACGCAGATTCCTACTACAGCGCGACAAACAAGTCGACAACGGGAACGAAAGTCTCTCAGGGATACGGCTTCACACAGAATGTATTCTATATTGCACTATCATTCAGCTGGTAAAAAGACCGGAAATCTTCCTCATCATCGGAATCCGGGGTGGACTTCCATGTTTTGATGATGCGGATTTTTCAAGGCGGAAAACACAAAAACCCTGCCGCCTACGCCCGATTGGAGGGGCCTCTTTAGAGGTTCGACGCTTGCGGCGAATGGAGTGGGCAGGGACCCGCGGAACCCCGGAAAGCGGGATGCACAGGGGAGCGCGGAAGCCGTTTTTCTTTGCCTGCCGTCCAATTGAAAAACATAAATCTCAAATTGCAAATTAAAAAAATGGACAAAATCAAACATACAGTATATAATAGGAGAAGGTGGGTTAAATTATAAAAACGAGGAATTGTAATGGCAATAGAGCTGAATTTCAAAAACATTCTCGACACTTTATCCCAGGCCGTATATGTAGCTAGTCCAATCCGCAGGGACGGCGAGATTATAGACTTCAGAATTGATTACACAAACGAGCGTTTTCTCGAAATGACGGGGAATTTCATCCACTCGGGAATGACATTCAATGAATTCAAGGATTATCTTACAAAGGAAGTGCCGTGGGTTCAACTTGCGAAGGATGTGCTCTCTTCCAACAATCCTCTTTCGAAGATTTTTTATTCGGGAAAGGCGAAATGCTGGATTCATCTTTTCATAAGCTGCCCCGCCCCCGACTGTGTGGTGGTCACTCTGCTCGATGTGACAAGTGAAAAGGAAAATGAACAGAACCTGAAGCAGCGTGATTTGAGAAATGCCACGCTTACCGAAGAGCTTTCACTCACACGCACCAATATGCGAACCAAACTCGAAAGCATACAGGCCCTGAACAGTCAGCTTCAGTTTGCCGCCTACCACGACACAATGACAAATCTCTGCAACCGCGCCTGCTTCAACAAGGATGTGGAAAAAATCAAGGGAAATGACATTGTGGGGCACAACAGCTTCGGGTTGATGCTGCTTGACATTGACAATATGAAAAACGTGAACGAGTCGGAAGGACACAACAAGGGAGACTCTGTAATCAGGCACATGGCCACAATCCTCCGTTCAATGGAAAACAACCGCACTTCCGCATACCGTTTCGGTGGTGATGAATTCATCGTGGTCCGCAACAAAATCACCAGCCGCGATGAAATGACCCTGCTTGCCTACGAGCTGCTCAAGGCCTGCAATGCGGAAAACATAGGATTTTCAGGCGGTATTGCGATTTTCCCGGAAGATTCGTCCGAAATCAACGACCTTCTGCGCTTTGCCGACATGGCAAAAACCGAAGTGAAAAAGAACGGCAAAAACAATGTCTTCTTTTACCAGAAAATCATGCAGGACAAATTCCTACGGAAGATGCTGATTGAAAACAAACTGCACAAAGCCATTGAAGAAAATCTGTTCCAGCTTTATTTCCAGCCGCAGTTCGATGTGTCTTCAGGTGCACTCAGAGGATTCGAGGCACTTCTGCGCTGGCGTGATGATGAGCTTGGATGGATAAGCCCCGATCAGTTCATTCCTTTGGCGGAAGAGTCCCGGATGGTGATTCCCCTGGGCGACTGGGTTATGGAAACCGCGATAAAGACACTCAGGCAGTGGGAAAATGAATTCAACTTCGACGGCATAATGTCTGTGAATGTTTCCCCGATTCAGTTCAAAAATGAAAATTTCATCGACAGTCTGATTGACAAAACGAAGCGCTACGGAATCAATGTGTCGCATCTTGAAATCGAGATAACCGAAGGTATGCTCATAGACAACATCCCGGACACCGTAAGCAAACTGAACACAATCCGCGAGATGGGAATCGGCATCTCTCTCGATGACTTCGGAACCGGCTATTCTTCTTTGCGCTATCTTCAGATTCTGCCTCTCACGACACTCAAAATCGACAAGTCTTTCATTTCAAACATAAACCAGAAGGACGGAGTTGAGGCAAACATCACCGAAAGCATTGTTTCAATGGTCACGAAGATGGGGCTGGACACAATTGCCGAAGGAGTCGAAACCGATTCGCAGCTTGATATGCTCAAGAAATTCAAGTGCCACAACGTGCAGGGATTTTTAAAGGGCAAACCGATGCCTCAGGAATTGTGCGACCGTATGCTTTCCGGAGACCAGAGCGCCATACTCACCGTAAAAAACGTTACTCCTGAAAGTCAATGATGGAAAATCCTGATTTGAAAGAGATTTTAGAGCAGATTTCTCCCGTTTTTGAAAAAAGCATACCGGTGCTGACTGCATTTCTTTGCATCGCAGTGGTCATTCTGCTTTTTGCGGGCATAATAATCGGCCGTTTGATTCAAAAAGCGCAGATGCACAGTCTCATAAAAAAAGAGCGTGAAGATGCGGTAAGAAAAAGCCGGGCGGTGCTCGGAGGCCAGTTCAGCGAACAGATGGCACCTTTTATGCCCCGTTTTCCGTGCAATCCCGGAGACGCGCAGTTTCTGGGCAACCCTGTCGATTATGTGGCTTTCAAAGGCAGTGCGGAAGGCTCGGACATTACCGACATAATCTTCATAGAAGTGAAAACCGGAAAAAGCACGCTTTCGGCACGGGAAAAGCAGATTCGGGACGCAATCAGAGCCGGAAGAGTTCATTTCGTGGAATACAGGCTTCCTTGAAAAAAAATAACAGAACATTAATACTTAGCCTTGTTTTTTTTCGGAAATGGGTGTATCCTCTAATTATACCTAAAAAACTCAACGAGAAACTGATTTTTAGGTGCTGAAAACAGCAGCATAAAATGGAGGAAACATGAAAAAATTCGTACGCGCATTGATGGCAGTAGCATTGTTCTTCGGAACCGCAATGGCATTTGCTGATGAGCCCACATGGCCCGAACTTCAGTCAGTGTATTTCCAGGGGATTCCTGCAAAGGGAATCAAAAAAGTCACCATCACGCTCAAGGGAGAGGCACTGGTAATCACAAAGGCAGAGGATGAGAACATCGGCATCCGTGTCGAGTCAAACTTCTCAAGCGCAAACCCGATTGTAAATGCGGATGCAAAATCAATCAAAATTGAGCAGAAAGACAAGACAAACAAACTGAACGGACGCAATGTAATCGTCACACTGATGCTTCCCGAAGGATTCGAGTTCGGCGATTTGGTCATCACACAGGATACAGGTGCCCTCACACTCGGCACAATCAAGGGCGCAAACATCACAGTGACAAGCGCAAAGGGCTCAATCAATGCAGAATCACTCATCGCAGACAAGCTCTTGAAGCTCAGTTCACCCAGCGGCGACATTACAATCCAGTCAATCAAGGCAAAGAATCTTGAAGCAGAGACACTCAAGGGAACTCTCACACTCAAGGGAGTCGAGGCAGACACATTCACAGTGGCAGCAGAAAAAGGCACTCTTGAAATGGACGTTACAAAGATGTTCGAAAAGGATGCATCTGTAAGCGTTGGCTCAGGAAATGCAAGCATCTACCTTCCCGACGGAGCTGATTTCTGGACAACAGGAACCGTGGAAAGAGGGCGTTTCCGCTCAAGCTTCCCCCAGGATTCAAAGGGTGCCTTGCTCAAAGTCAAAGTGGGCAGCGGAGAACTCCAGGTTACAAAGCGCTAAGGCCTGACTTTTCCAAGTGATTCAGAGAGACTCGAAAGGCTTCGGTTTTTCGGGTTTCCAGTTATTTGCGGAATATTTTTTCCACAGCACTAAGCGGGGATTTTTTATGCGTTGCATCAGGAATCTCCGCTTTTTTATTTTCCTTCAATTTCACAACGGAAGTTTTTTCTACCGCAGATTTTGCGGCATCTTTTTTCACGCTGTTTTTTCCGGCGGCATTTTCATTCCATCCATTTTCTTCATTCTTTTCCAGATGCAGATAAAACCACACGTGGAAAATCATAATGCACACATAGGCAGTCAACTGGCACAATCCATGCAGAGTTCCTGGAGGCACTGAATTTTCCCCCGTAGTCAAAAGGCGGTCCAAAAGCGGTTCCACCAGTGAAAGCAGATCTTTGTAAATGCGTGAAACTAAAAGCACATTGCACGCTGCAAAAATCAAAACGGCGGCAAGAATCAAAATCAGCACAACAGGCCCCGAGAAAATGGAAAGAATCAATCCTGACACAGCCCTTCCCGCAGAGGAGATTCCTTCCCCCACTTTGCGGATGACTTTTTCCGCCGCCGGGGAATTGCTTTTCACAGTCTTTCCACGCGACACCAACTGTGCAATCAAAAAAACGAGCCCCACAATGCAAAGAGTCGCAAGCAGCAAACGCAGGGTTTTGTTTCCGGCCACGGACATAATATAAAGATTGTCGGGCGAAAACCAATACAAGGCGCTTTTGAAGACAAGCATCACGGAACCGAAAATGAAAAGCCACAGCGTACTCTGAGACGCAAAGATTTTCCTGCCGCCCACTTCAGGCTTTCCTATTGCACCAGCCACCGCAGAAATAAGATAGATTGCCACCACAACCCACTGCGCACATCCGAATCCCGAAAGAGGAAGCAGCACCACCGAGTAAAAAGCCCAGCCCATAAAAAAATATGAAAGGAAATCCATGAAATCAGCACAGCCTGTAAGATTGCGTTTGTGCAGAAAAAGAAAAAGGCCGTGCAGCATTCCCAGAAAAGCGAACACCATTGTCTGGGAAAAAGCCGCCGCCGTAAGTCTCACCGCCCCCGAACGCGACTGAAACAGCATGGAAATCCACAAAAGAAAAACCGATGCAGCCAGAAGCAAAAATCTTGAGGAATTGTCTTCCATTATTTTGTTTTCATCATTCAAGTATTCAGCCATAATCCTCTCCTGAAGCTATGCGCACCTCTAAAAAGTTTTTTTACAGACTCCCTTATGCAATGTATTCCGGAAATTTTCCAGGATGACTTTTGTTCTTTTTTTTCACGCTCCACGTGCGTATGTTTTCAAGATAATTTCTCTGCCTTACGAAAGTGCCGCCTTCACCAAGCTGTCTGGAAAAATCATTTCGGAAAGAATCAACCTGTGAAACCACCTGCGCAAGATACTGATCCTTTTGCGGATTGCTTTTGCACATTGCCTGCACGTCAAGACAGATGATGTTCGCACCTTTTTCGGTTACAGAGGAATTCCCCCTCACAAAAGAGTCGAGATACTGTTCGCAGAGATTGAACCTCTCCTTATTTTTGGATTTGTTGTTCTTCGGATTTTCCTCAAAATCAACAATGCAGCAGTAAGGAATTATTTCAGTCCATCCGCAGATTTCGGATTCCGGAATCTTCTGCGAGGCAAGATAATTTTTCACATCGGAAGCGTAGTAGATGAAGAACAAAGCACCCACCGTCTGATCGGATTTTTTCTTTTTGCGGCCGGTCTTTTCATTGTAGTATGCGGAAAAATGCCTGAGATATGCTTTTACGGAAGATGGTATGTTTGCATTTGATTGAATCCTCTCAATCTCTTCGATTGCCACGTTGTACTGCCGCATAGAGATGTGGTTCAGCAACACACACAAAGGATCGGTCACGTCAAGAGTTGCGACAGTCCTCCGGGTTGCATTTTCATTTTGGATTTCAGATATGAAAAAAAGAGCGGTATGGATAAGTGCCGCAGAAATAAGAGCCGCCCCGAGTACATATTTCAAAACAGCAATCCAAACAGGCTTTTTTCCGTCCATACACTTTTCTCCATTCAGTTTCCTTTCATAATATGATACACCAGAATCCCCAGTTTGACAATGCAGGATTTCTCTGGTATATTGTAAGGATAGGACTCGGTGATTTCCGACATTGAAAATCGCTGGAAAACAAGCTTTTGCAGATGCTGTTGCCGCAGTCCGTTTTTTTGGAGGATAATATGGAAAAATATGTGCTGTCTGTTCTGGTGGAAAACCATGCCGGTGTTTTGAGCCGTGTTTCAGGCCTCTTCAGCCGACGCGGATACAACATCGACTCGCTCACCGTCTGCGAAACCGCCGACCCCGAGTGTTCACGCATGACGATTGTGGTGCGCGGTGACGAATACATTCTGGAGCAGATTGAAAAACAGCTTTCAAAACTTGTGGAAGTGATTTCAATTGAGCACTGCAATCCTTCAGAGACCACGCAGAGGGAAATGGCTCTTATAAAAGTAAAGGCTTCAGGAGAAAAGCGGGCGGTTATCATCGAAACCTGCAACATCTTCCGTGCTCATATTGTGGATGTCTCGGAAAACTCGCTGATTGTTGAGGCGACAGGCAGCGAAGACAAAATCTCATCCCTCATCAGGCTGCTCGAACCCTACGGAATACTTGAGCTTCTCAAGTCGGGGCTGACGGCAATGGACCGCGGCGAAAAAGTGATGCAGTAATTTCTGCCATTCAATATAAAAAAGAAGACCGCCTTTCGCTTGAAAGACGGTCTTTTTTTGTCCTAAAGGATTTCAGACTCTACAGTTTGAGGATGAGGGAAAGACCGATGTCTCCTTCCCAGATACCCTTGAGGCTTGTTGTGGTTCCTGTTGCCGTTGTTGTAAGAATATTGAATGTGGTGTCAAGAATCACTTTCGGTGTAAATGCATAGGCAAAACCGGTGACAAGAGATGCACTCATGCTTTCGGGGAAAAGGCGGAAATTGCTTGAGTTTGAGGTTGAAGTTAAGTACAAAAGATTGCCCAGATTAAATCCCGCTCCTCCGTTGATTGTGATTTTTTCTGTGGGGCGGAACTGAATTCCAAGGTTTGCGTTCATGCCAATTCCGAAGGCGAAGGTGTCGGGGCCGCCTGCGAGTATTTTGTAGGAGTCGAACCAAACTGGAAGACTTGCTTTGAAACCAAGAGCAAAATTATCGCTCACATCGTATGTGACATTGTATGCGGGAGTCATGGAGATGTTATTTCTGTATAAATCCTGCCTTGAAGTGACTTCATTCCCCACTTTAGAAAGCTCTGTTGGATAGAAACAGAAGATGCCGTACACATCGAACGCGAAACTCTGTGTTACAGGAGCCGACTGATCGAATTCGACTCCTGTTCCAAGATTGAAATTAAGGAAATCATATGACGAGCCAATAAAAGTTGTTGTTGTGACGCCCGCTGTTTCACTAACTGTACTATGCTTTCCAAAACGATAGGCAATACCTGCATGGGGAGTAAGTTTTACATTTCCCAGAGGGAGATTGTACCCGGCCATGAAGGTAAGTGTTGTATCGGTATAGTTGGTCGTAGTCTTTGTTGTGCCGTTATTGTTCTCCCAGGAGTTCGGAACCAGAGAGGCCTCAAACCGAAGTCCCAAATTTCCAAACCCTAAAAGAAGTTTCGGATTAAATGAACTGCCAAGGTTTTGGAAGGTTGTTATATCACCGTTTTTTCCGAAATAAAGCTGGGGAATGTAGCCGTTGAAATAAAGTCCTGCATAAACGGAACCGAATTTCTTTGCAACACCGAAGTCAAGGTTTGCAGACTTGAACAGACCATAGGCAAAAAGTTTCTCTGTGCTTTCTGCAGTAGACTGCCATGCATTAACATCAATAAAATCGTCAGCATCGTTTGTGAAGACTGTTGCTGATGAGGTGTAAGTATTGGATGCTGAAAATGCCGCTGAACCAACCAGAGTAGCCAAAGCCACCATCATAATAAATCTTTTCATAGTTTACTCCTAATTTATGATGGCTGGTATTATACTACAAGATGGGGGGGGGTCAAGATGACACCTCCTTCTGGAAACAGTCTCAGAAACTCGTCACGTTCCAGCTTACGGTACGGAGAATGTCTCCAAAAACTCCTGCCGCCGTGACTCCTGCTCCTGCCCCGTATCCGCGGACTGTGAGAGGAATCGGTGTGTATCTGGCTGTGGTGAAGACGAATGCATTTTCTCCGCCACGGACTCCGTACAACGGATCTTCGGGTCCCACTTCAAGCATACCGACGCTGACCTTTCCATCTTTGATGCTGGCTCCCATGCGGAGGACTTTGCCCTGCTTTTTGAGTGCGGCCATTTTTTCCGCAAAATAAGAGTCGAGCTCGGGAAGTTTTGCGAGGAATTCTTCGGTGGTTCCTTCGAGACTGAAGTCCGGGGGGAAGATTGAGTTCATCTGAATGTCTTCGAGTTCAATTTCCATGCCGGCTTCACGTGCAATGATGAGTGCCTTTCTGGCAACGTCGGTGCCCTTGAGGTCGTCGCGTGGATCCGGTTCTGTGTAGCGGAGTTCTTTTGCTTCAAGCACGGCTTCGCTGAATTTTTTGCCTTCATCGAGTTTGCCGAAAATGTAGCTTAAGGAACCGCTCATAATGCCGTTGAATGCGGTAAGTCTGTCTCCTGATTTAAAGAGATTCTGGAG